>OGIW01000954.1_pt1 | contig 15165 bp, 11 predicted proteins | sample 1571921 | NCBI WGS metagenome assembly OGIW01 (sample SAMEA2582112, study PRJEB24529) | metagenome | biome: Human gut stool | place: China | collected 2011 | reverse complement strand
ACTAATAACTCCATTTAAACATGAAGAAACGGCCTGACATGATGTCAGACCGTTTTTTCAATTATAAATACTAGAAGCGAAGTCTGGCAACCGAACCATTTATGCCTCACTTGGGTATAAATTATATCATATCTGGACAAGGAAAGGAGACTAAGGATTTCTTTCCTTGTTTTGTTTTATGGACCTTTATTGTATATATAAATTCTTTATAGAAACATCTATAGTAACCTATACCTTATAATCTAGCAATCTACTATAGTCGTTACAATTTATTAACTTAGAAATCCTTTAGTGTATAAATAGGCAAATATCTTTGTGCGAATGCAAGGTTTTTATTGAGTTCTGCCCATTTCACTGCATCACCAATAACATAGATATACTCCCTTGCTCTTGTAAAGGCTACATTTACATTATTGGCGTTAACCCATTTAATAGCTCCATTAGCAGAGTCATCGCTTTGACAGCCTAACATATAAATAACGACTTTAGCTTCTTTACCTTGGAAGGTATGAACCGTACCGATATTATCATCTAACCAGTCTTTCTTATTATCCTCTTTAGTCCAATTCACAATATCATTACTAAGGGATTCCATATACTTTTTAAACCCATATGCAACACTAGTAAATGGTGTAATGATAAAAATATCTTTAAACTCCACATTTCTTGCTCGTAGCTTTTGAATCAATTCAAAAGCAATTTGACCTTGTAATTGTATATATCGATCTTTACCTATAGTAGATTCAATATTACTTGTATCATATGTTATCCAACAGCTCTCTTTGCATGGCTCAATAGACTCTTTAGGCTCCATGGTCTTATTAATCATAAAGCCACCATAAGATAACTCATTAGCTACTGTAAACATAGGATTCTTACAGCGTCTATGAATAACGAGCGGGCAACCGACCCAAGATTCGGAACCATCAAGATTTTTGATAATGCCTGCAAATGGATTTTGTGCATCAGCTAAGCTTTGTACAGATAGCTCTTTACTCCGATATTTACCAATACCTTCGCCACCAATTTTTTCTACAAACAAATCCTGTACAGTTTGTACAGGTTCAATCTGTTTAGGATCACCAACTACTACGGCCTTCTGCGCACGGAACAATGCCCCTACAAGCATATGAGGTGACGCCTGCCCTGCCTCATCAATAATAATGGTACCTAACGAGCTTTCAGATTTACAATTAATCAAAAATCTCTCCACAGCAGCAAAGGTGGAGGAAATAACTGGTACTGCAATCATCAAGGAATTAAGTAATGCAGGGAATATGGCATCAAGGTCAAAATTTTTCTGTAAATTTTTCCTATCATTTAATGAGCCCCAATACTGACTAAGTAATTGCATATTTTTTCTGAAAGCATCACTCATAACAACAGTCTTTTGTACTTGTAAGGCATCGTATAACAAACGTTCTCTACATTCATTTAAGTAGTTACACACATATAAGAACGCTGTATGGGCCTCTGCTCGGTCCTCATCAGGTGACATTAACTTTGATGCTATATCATCAAAACAATGTATCGTGTCTTTATTATCAGTTTTTAATATACCTAAAATATCTTGCTGTGTATGTTCTGCATTTTGGACAGTACCATCAAGTTCTTTAATATCAGATAATAGACCATCTTTCGTATTGATTATAAATTCACGCTCATTAACCAATTTGTGTAATGCATCTAATTCACTTTTAACATTTTGAAGTTTTGTAGTCTCGTCTTCAATAACTGATAACAATGCAGCATTACTCATGGCTTCTAAAATAGACCAGTTAGTAGCACTCCAAATCTTATCAATAATAGAACGTTTGCTGTTCAACTCTATTAATTTAGACTCAATACTATTTTTACGCTCTATCAACTTCAACAAATTATCATCTAAATCATCATACTTACTTAATTGTTCATTGATTACAAGAACTTCCTCTTTTAATTTATCGATTTTACCCTTTAATTCTTGAATCAAATGAATATTCTCTTCATAGGCTGTTACATAAGTAAATAATGCTTTTACAAGATTATGTTGAGCCTGAAACTGTTTCTTGGCACTTTCAAAAGCATCTTGAGCACTAGGCATACGCATAATAGAGGACATATCTGAGGATAATACATCTAATACTGGCATAAATGTGTTTATATTAGACTTCTTACCAAGTCTCGCAGAAATTAAGCCCCATTGTTCATTACTCTCTGCTAAACGATCTGCTAAAAAGGTAAAATATACCTCATTAGATTTAACAAATTGATACTTCTTATCCTTAGCAAAATAAGATAAATCAACCTGTTGATTAGAGGAATCTGGATGAAATAATGTAGACCCATTAGTCCCCTCTTCCACAGAGGAAATATTTGGCAATTCTAATGTAATATTTTCAACGGCCTTATTATTTGATGAAAGCACCAGCATGCCATATAATGCAATATCACTAGGTATATCATAGTAAAAAGAGATCCCATCTCGGCCCACAACCTTTTTGAAGATATCATTTACATGATTACTTTCACAAAACTTAGCAGCACGTTCAACAATATTACTAGCAATGATATCCTTCAATAACGTAGTTTTGCCTGTACCAGGAGGCCCATTAACAGAAAAGATATCTTTAGGATTCGCCTTAGCAATATTAACAGCAATTTGCTGCATAAATGACAAATTAAACTCAGATGGCCATCTACCGTATGGTAACACCTTCGGATTATACCATTTACGCATCTTCTCAGTATCTTTCAACAAATCATAATGCTCAATATCTTGATTAAGGCTATTGATATAAGACAATACCTTATTATTATCCTTTAATGTATCGATGTGCTGTAAGACTAACTGTAAATCATCAAGGAAAAAGCTAGATTTTAAATCATTTATAGGCATTGCATCAGCTTTAACAAGCTGAATCTCCTCAGTCGTAAAGCCACAATAGCCATAAACATCGCCAGCACGGAACATGGTAACGCCCATAGACTCTAAGATATGCTTTTGTATATACACATTGATCACATGTGCAGCCTCATCAAGGGATATCTTTTCCTCAGGAAGATTAAAACCATCCTCGATTTCTTTAACAACCTCATCCCATCCATCTAACTTAATGTCTTTAAACTCCACATCAGGCTGAGATATCATTTGATAAATCACCCAAATAAAGGGAGCAATTTGTAGACTGCCCTCTTTATAGTATCCCTCTGCATCAACAATAAATGATGCACTATACACATTTCCTAAATATTGTTTTTCAGGATATTCAATTTCTAATTTATCAATGAAGGCCTCTAATACTTCAGTCCCTTTAACTACACATAATAGAACAGCATGTTCATCATCTAAAACATAGTCCTTTTCATCCTTAAAATATTTAATCTCATCAGTAATAGAGTAATTATAAGGATCATTTGGTAACGGGACTACATACGTAGAAACACGCGAATTTGTTCTTTTCCAATAAGGTTTTATTACAGACTGTTGATAAATAGTAGTTGTATCATTCTCAGTAGTAAATACAAGCTCATTAACATACTTCTTAGGAATTGCTTTATACTTAGGAACCTCTTTCGGTTGCAAACATTCAAGTGAATACCAATACTTTATAATTTGCTTTGCAATATCTTTCATCTATACCTACCCTCTCATTAGACTAATGAAAATATTATACAGGTAGAATGAAGAGATTAAATGAAAATCAAATGACTTTAACATCATAAATTATAAAATAATATAATTAGAGAACAGGTTTATTTTGTTCCTCTAATAAATTTAATAGTGACTCCCAATTCTTAGAGCTAAAGTAATCTTTATTGTTCAACTTAATACTATCTGTATGATTAATAGGTGAAGGCCCTGCAATTATAGGCACTTTACTAGCGAGCTCTTTTAATGTAGAAATATCAATATCAGGTCTAATAAAGTAATCCTCTAAATTGTCGAATATTAAATAATTAATTATTTTAAGCTGTTCTGACAACTTCATCTTTTTTAATGTGTAAAATAATTGATTATATTTCTTAACTGTCTTTTTGGTAAAAATAATAATATGGCTTTCGTTTTCTAGTGGAAAAACACAAATGTAAAATGGTTCTAGCCTATTATCCTTATTAAAATCATATATATTATTTAATGGTTTTCCCTTAAAATCACAAGTTAAATTAATCATATCTTGAACAGCAATTGGAACGCGATATCGCAATCTCTTATGAAATAAAATTTTAAATGCATTTAAATTCTTCTTATTATTCTGTATAAAATCAAAATCTTTTTTCAGTTCTATTAAATCAAGAACCTTACCACGCAATATTTGATTTATAAAAGAAGCATACTGAGAACTTGTTTCCGTCATATAAAATATTCCCATTTCATGTATTCTTTTAAAAGTCACTCTTAGTGTCGTCTTTAATGCGATTTCAGATAATAATGTTTTTATCATATTTATATTAGAATAGTTATTTTCACATTCATAATTTTGAAACATTATACTATCACATTCTCTACAAATAATCCGAAATGTACCGGCTTGCTTTACGCCTTTATACCCCTTATCTAAAGGACTAAAAACCAAATCTCCATGAGACTTTACCTCTCCATTTATAGAAATATACTTTAACATAAATGCAGGTATTGTATGTGAATTACAAAATGAGGAAACTTCTTTACCACATACTAAACAGTTAGATCCCTTTGCTACTTGTCGCACTATTTTATCTAACTTTTTTGCAAGTAAACTAAATTCAGTATCATTTGACGGAATATTAGCTTTCAAAAGGAAATGGCTATTCATTCTTACCTCCCCTATACAAAATAATAAATATATTTTCTATAACTATTTGAATTTTTATTATCCTCTAAATAGCATTACAAAAGTTATAACTTACATTTTATTAAATAAAATAATCGAAATTCAGAAATAATAACTTGAGAACAGCGTAAGTTAAGTGAGGTTGTTGCGATAAACCCTAAAACTGAATTACCTGATGAATTTAAGTATGTTGATTTAGAATCTGTTGTGGGAACAAATTTGTTAGGCTTTCAGGTTATTAAAAAGGAAAATGCACCTTCTCGTGCTCAACGCTTAGCCTCCTATGGTGATGTTTTTTATCAAACTGTAAGACCTTATCAACGTAATAATTATCTATTCGAAAATGTTGATAAAGATATGGTGTTTTCTACCGGATATGCACAGTTACGATCTAGATTAGATAGCTATTTTTTACTTACTTTAGTTCAGAATGATAATTTTGTTAAAGTGGTTTTAGATAATTGTACAGGTACAAGCTATCCTGCTATTAATGGTAGTGAACTAGGAAAAATTACTGTTCAAATTCCACCAAATGAAGTAGAAGCCAATCAGATTGGTAAAATTTTTAGAAGAATTGATAAATCTATTACCCTTCATCAGTAAAAGCCATTTCTATATAATAAATCTCATGCTAATCCAGCCATAGACCGCATTACTAGATCAATATCTCTATTTTCCATTTCTTGAATAATATGTATATATGTTTTTTGTGTTGTAGTCATACTCGCATGTCCAAGTCTTCTTGCGACACTTGCAATCGACACTCCTGCAAAGAGTAATAATGAAGCATGTGTATGTCGTAATCCATGAATTGATATGACTGGTATTCCTAACTTTTTACAATACCGTTCTAATACACCATTTATTGTCGAATTGAATACACGACCTTTAACAAATATAGGCTTATCTTCAGGTAAGCCTTTAATTAGTTCTGAGAACTTTATGATTGTTTGCCAATCAAGCTGTATTTTTCTCACTGATGAGCGATTCTTCGTTGGCAGGAATCCACCATTTCCTTTATAATCCCACGTTTTATCCACAATCAATGATTGATGTGAAAAATCAAAATCCTTTGGCGTTAATGCTAAAGCTTCTGAAAATCGCATCCCAGTTTTTGCTATTATCAATATCAACCAATCCCAGTTAATCTCGGATGTCAACTTCAAGTTAACTAACAAGGTATGTAATTCAAACTGATTTAGATATTTGATTTTCTTTATTCTCGGTGACCGACCTTTTATAATAGCCTTCCGCGTCGGATCCCTATCAATAAATCCTTCATCTACTGCATCCAATATAGCTGCTTTAATTTGATGATGAAAGTCCATTGTTGTTTGTCGTTCATGAAACTCTGCATAATCATTTAATAATTGTTGATACGATATTCTGTTTAATTGTGAAAGCTTAAGTTCAGGAACTAATTTTTTTAACCATAATAGAGTTATCTCATATTTTCGCATTGTTACATTACGAATAGCCCCTTCTTTATAAATTCGTATCCACTTTTCGTAATAAATATAAAATAGTTCGGATTTTTCCTCTATTGTCAACATAATTCTACCCCACCATTTACGCTGTTCCCACATAGAAATGGCTCTTGCTGATGAAGGGTAATATTCATATCAAGTTTATTAATAAATTTACCTATCGCTATTTGTTCTAAATTATTAGGAACTGGTATTTCTTGGTTTAGTAATACATCCCATTCTATATTCTTTCGACACTGACTTGCACCCTCAGTAGTTGCTTTTAAAAAGAAATTCTTAGTTGCATCTTTCTTTACCCATGCATTTATAAAATATGGATCAATGCTTTTTAATTCAAACACTTTATAAGCGGGTGAAATCATACCGTTCTCAAAAAATAGATTAATATTAGCATTTCCAAGATGTAAATTTTGAGCAGATAATATCAAATCATATTTTTTTATTTTAAGATAACCTATAGTAGAGGAGCCTCTAAAATGCGAAAATAATTCAGAGTTTAAATATATACCTGTAATAGCGCAAGACAATAAAGTTTCTTCATTTTCCTTAATAGTTTTTTCGCGTCGTTCTTTAAATAAATCATTAAACTTACGCTGTTCCCAAGAATACAAAAAGAGGTAGAAAAGTCCTATTTGGTCTTTTCTACCTCTTTTCCTTACATTTTGACGCCTAATAGGGCTAATTGTTCGGCTATTTCTTTTTCAAGTTGTGCAATTTCTTGGTTATCTTGTTCAATCATACGATTGATTTCATCAAGATCAAGTTCTTCTTCTTCCTCAAATGTATCTACATATCGAGGAATATTTAAATTATAATCATTCTCTTTGATTTCTTCGATAGATGCAACGTGTGCATATTTATCAACGTCTTGTCTATTTCGGTATGTTTCAATAATTTTAGTAATATTTTCATTACTTAAATTATTTTGATTTTTACCTTTTTCAAATTCATTACTAGCATCGATAAATAGTACATCTCTAGTCGTGCGATTTTTCTTAAACACAAGAATTGTTGTAGGGATACTTGTGCCATAGAACAAGTTAGCTGGTAAACCTATCACCGCATCAAGATAATTCTTTTCTATAATAGTTTGGCGAATCTTACCTTCTGCTGCACCACGGAATAGAACACCATGAGGTAAAACGATTGCCATTGTACCTTCATTGTTTAGGTGATATAAGCTATGTAATATAAAAGCATAATCTGCTTTAGAGGCTGGTGCTAATTTACCATATTCACTAAAACGTGGATCCTTAAGTTTACTTTCATTATTATCCCATTTTGCAGAGTATGGAGGATTTGCAACAACCGCATCAAATGAACGTGGTCTATCAATACCATCACGATCAGGACCATCTGGCCAATCACTTTCAAGAGTGTCAGCATTATTTAGTGTCATATTATTATACGTAACACCATGCATCATCAAATTCATACGAGCCAAGTTATATGTTACCGTATTTAGTTCTTGCCCATAAAAGCTAACCGCACCTTGACGAGATCCATCAGGCAATTCATTACGAACCGTCAATAATAGTGAACCAGAACCCATTGTTGGGTCATAGACTGTAAAAGTACCAGTTTGAGATTCTATATTGCCAGTAACAATCTTAGCCAAGATTTGACTAACTTCATGAGGTGTATAGAATTCCCCACCTTTTTTACCAGCATTAGCTGCAAACTTACCAATTAAATACTCATAAATCTCACCAAGTATATCCTTACCATTTTCATCTTTATACTCGATCTCATCAATTTTAGTAACAACTGCATTTAAAGTCTTAGTTCGACCTGCTGTTGTTGATCCAAGTCCAGAATCCCCAAGATTAATGTAGTTAAAAATACCTCTAAAATCTGCTGCAGCTTCTTTATTAATTTCAGCATTCTTATTAAAGTTTTCAAATAATCGTTGATAATCACTAGGAATAACGGAGCCATTATGAATACTTTCAGTTAAAGAAGCCCATGTATCCTCAGGGTTAATAGCATATCCTAACGTGCCAGCAATATCTATCAAACAAGCCTCTAAACCTGCTTCTTCAACAAGTTCCTTGTATGCCTCATTAACAGATTTACCATCTGAAATATCAACCAAATCATTATTAACTAAGTACTCTTCTTGATGAATGGAAAGATATTTATAAAATAAAAATGGAAGAATGTAATCTTTGAAAGAACTTGCATCCATTGTGCCACGCAAGTCGTTAGCAATAGCCCATAATTGGCTTGAAATATTCTGTGCTTTTGATTCTGCCATACAAAATCTCCTTTATTTATACAAACATCTGTTGAAGTAATGCTTTTTTCTGTAATTGTAAGTGATCTAACTTACGCTGATGAAGGGTAATATATATATCTAAACAATCTAAAAGGTCCGCAATCAACACTTGTTCAGTTATTTTTGGAAAACAAACTTCACCTATTAATGCATTTTCAGAGCTAACTTTCATATCATTTTTAGCACCTTTATTCACTAAAGGCTTTAAATATTGATTCAATCTACTATCTAAATTAAAGTAATGTTCAATAAATTTCGAATCGCAATTCTCTTTAGTTTTATAAATTGCATATAAAGTAGAAACGATTCCATTATTAAGCCTATTAGTTTTAATTATTCCATACGGGTTCAATTTTAATGGAGATTTTGTATATACAATATCTCCTTTTTCTACTACACCATAATTAGATACAGATGCTCCTGCAAAAGATCGTCCTTGAAAATCTATTTGATTAACAATTCCATAATCGCCAGATACAGAAAGAACATCCTTTTTATTATATTTATTTTCTGCATTCTTAAGATTAGAAACTGAAAGGAATTCATTCAACTTACGCTGTTCCCAAGCATCAGTAAATCCAGGAAAACGAAGTTCAGGATATCGTTCTCCATTTTTTGGAAAAAGTTTCTGAAGCAACGCTTTTTTCTTTAATTTAAGATTATTTAACTTACGCTGATGAAGGGTAATAATATTATCCATTTTCTCAAAAAGAGTTGAAATCTTTCTTTGTTCATTAAGTAGCGGAAATATTAAATTAACTTCTTGTAAATCGGAATTATGTAAATGAACTACTGACTTTCCTTGAGCTCGTTTACTCAACTCTTTCTGTTGTTCTCCATTTGAGATAGTCAACGCTAAAAATGTTGGATCCAATAAAATATTTACTTTAATTACATTCAAATCTCCACCAATAATAACTCCTTGATTTTTAACTACTGAAGCACGAGAAATATCTTCTGCAGTTTCACCTGATGCTGGAACTATTACTTCACCACCTTGACTAATAACTGATTTATCTTTTAATTTAACAAATGTATCTACATTCCTAATAGTGGTTTCATAATTTGTATAAAGACGACCATACAGGATAATTGGATTTCCAGAAGCTGATAAATCTGATTTAGAATAGCCATTACCTTTTGATAATGTAGCTATATCTCCCAACTTACACTGTTCCCAATCTTCAGTAAATCCCGGAAACCGCAATTTAGGTACTCTCCGTTTTTCTTTACTCATCACAACCTCGCTTTCCCTTTATCATAACAACACTACCTTTCATTAACATACGAATCTGCAAATTTATATAAAGCCGCTACAAGTTCATTACCATATTTAATCTTATTAAGGCTTATAATGTCTTTATCTTGCGCTTTTGATTGATATTCCGCACGAGCGTCTTTTTTTAATTTACTAATTCTACCTGTACTATCTAAATCCTGCTTACCAGCTGTATGTCGAGCAAATAAGTCTAATATTTCGTCATTACTGATAACATCAATAATTCCCCATTTTAAACGGAAATCGAAAATATCATCCTTCATAATCATCGTATTTACATCTTCAATGACTTCCAAACTAGTTAACTTTACAGGGTATTGGATAGTCATTCCTTCTGGAGGATACGTACCTTTATAAATTGCATCAACCGCATTATTAATTTGCTTTGCATATTGGCGGTCATCTAAAGCCATTGCAAAGTCATTAATTTTTTCACAATAATCTGCAGCTGCATCCATACGTTTTTCATGAACAGCATTCATTAATGCTTCTATCAACTCAGTGAGATAGTCATAGTTAACACTAATTTGTTTTACATGTATCATGCGTAGTTCAATTTGAGCAACCGGTACATCATGATTTTCAGCAATACGTTCTTTCAAATCGTTATACAGAGATGTCGTTAGCATTTCCTCTTGTTCAGGTGTCATTCCAAGCAATGTAACAAGTTCATCTGGATTATCATAGTCAAAACCAATGTCTTCTCCATTAACAACATCCGGATCATATTGTTTTAGCTTTGACATTCCCGCGCTATATGTACGCATAAGATTAAACATTTCCTCTTGCTTAGCTTCGCTTGCAGGAACTTCTGTAAAATTATCCGTCATATCTGCAAGGCGGTCTACCACTTGTTTTACCTCTTCAAATTGTTCTTTGAAAGGTTTTGCTAAAACGCCACTATCAACTAATACCTTCGTATCTACTAATGTTTCTTGTACATCAGCAGAATGCTTATTGGCATAAATACTTAATGCTCGATTCATGAGCTCTTCGTTTTTAGCTGGCCATCTGTAATTGACTATACGGCCCCACGGCTTTCCTTGATTATCAGCAATACGATTTGTTCTAGAGTAAGCTTGAATTAGCATTGCATCCTTCAATGTGCGGTCTACGTAAAGTGTATTTAGCTGCGGTGCATCAAAACCAGTCAATAGTTGATCTACAACAATAACAATATCTAAATATTGCCCATCTTGTGCTGTACGATTTAAGCGTGTCGTTAAGTCTTGAGTGTAACCTGATACATCATCCAGTCCAAAGCTAGTACCAAACATCTTATTATAGTGTTTCATGGCACGTAATAGACCATCATTTGTAGTTAATTGGTTATCACTATTATTGGTACTCATGCTAAAAGTAATACCTACTTTTAACGTGGGTAGCCCTTGTTCTAGGCGTTCTTGATTCACTCTTTCAAATTCATCAAAGTACATTAAGGCCATTGGTGTGCTTGCTCTATTCCCACCTACATGTGTAGTAAGCATTGCATTATAAGCACCATCATTAGAACGATTTCGCCAATTTTTGAAAATATCTTCTACAACTAATTTTACGTGATCAAGATTATTATCATAGAAACTTGGCTCTATCATATCATCCATATCATTATCAGTAAGATTAGCAATCTTTCGCTCAATATCTAACTCATTCCAATTAGGATATTTCTCCTTATAGAACTTTGGCAAGTATTCTAGTTTCATTTTGTCTTCTGCAATCGTAGTCTCGAAATCGACCTTGAAACCTAATACATTTTTATCTGAAATAGCTTCTCGAATTGTGTACGCATGTAACAACTTGCCAAAAACTTCATGTGTTTTGGTGCCTTTTTTACCGACCACCTTATCAAACATAGGGGTTCCTGTATAGCCAACCCAAGCAGCACCTTTAAATACCTTTTGTAAATCTTCAAAGCTTTCACCACCGGTAGACCTGTGTGCCTCATCGACAATAAACACAAAGTTTTTCTTAGGTACCACAAAGTCTTTACGATTAATGAGGGTATTTAATTTTTGTACAGAAGTAACAATAATGCCATACCCTTTTTCATTTAATTTTTTCTTTAATGCCGAAGTATTTTCTGTTCCGCCAACGGTATCAAATTGTTTACCATCAATATCAATAGAACCTTCCGGGTCGTATGCTTTATAATTTGCCTCTGTTTGTTTCGTTAATGCGATACGGTCAACAACGAATACAACCTTATCTACATTTGGCATGCGACTTGCCAGCCATGCAGTTTTGAAACTAGTAATTGTTTTACCAGATCCTGTTGTATGCCAAACATAGCCTAATTTATTTATTGGTAAATCAAAATCAGCGCGTTTTAATTCATTTAAAACTGCTTTTGTGGCATATACTTGATAAGGACGCATTACCTTAAGCATTTGTTTATTCTTAGTACCATCGAGAATAGTAAACAATGTAGACATTTGATGAGCCATTGGTATGCTAAGGAACATATCTGCAAAGGTAGTCCAATTACGAACAACCTTGTTATCATTAGGGTTTTGCCATTCAAACGCAAAGTCCTTATTAAATAATTCAGCCGTTGTATTCGCCATATATTTAATGCGATTTGGTGTCATTGCGACTAAAATTTGAACTGTGGAAAAAATATCACTATATTGTTTCTCTTGAATGTATTGATGCATCTGATTTAATGCTTCATCTACATGATGTTTAACAGATTTTTCCTCAATTTGAATAATAGGTAAACCATTAATAAGTAATGTAGTATCAAAACGACGTTCTGGTCGACCTGCAATTTGTGGCTCTCTCTTAACTTGACTGACTACTTGATAAACAGTATTACCTGCCCCAATTTGTTTTTGATCAAATACTGTTAAAAATACATGGCGGCCATCATCTAGGTCCACCTCTACTTGGGATACACCATTGATACCATATAGGAACTGTCCTGCTTGATATGGAGTGTATAGTTCATTAATTACCTTTTGAACTTGTTTAAATTCTGTATCACTTAATGGTTGTGTCAATTGATTTTGATTCAATTGATATAAAATCTTGCGAAAATTCTCCCAAAGAGCCTCTGTTGTTTTTATGGTTGGTTCATATTTCCAAAGTTTACTTTTATAAACCTTCATATTACCATAAGCATCTGTTAAATCGCCTATTTGATTAGTATTATCTGTATTAGTAACAATCCCAGTTGATAGCTGCTCAATTAGTTTATTTTCAAATTCTAACTCTGTCATATTAGTTTACTCCCTGTAAGATGATAATTGCTTTCCGATATCTGTTATCTGCCACACGTTGTTTTAATGCTTTCAAACGTAATTGTTTAAAGTAAATCTCCCCTATTATACGTTGAGTTTCAATGGATGGTAATTTAGGTAACTGTATATCTTTTAACAAACTAAGACTATATCGTACTACCTGACTCCCTTGTAAATTCTGCTTAAACTGCTTTTTTATTTTAGTATTTTCATTAATTAAATAAGCCATAAACTTTTTATCTATCGGCGTATTTAAAGGCTCCATCCGAACATAGTTTTGAGTAAAAAGATAGCCTTCATGATCACTAGTAACAAGTGTAGCCATGCCAGAAATTGTACTAAATATTAAATCTCCTGCTTTAAGAGTAGATCCTTTATATTCTGTACGAATTTGTTTCCTATCACTCATAGCACCAGGTACACCTGTCAAATCTTCATATAACTCGTTCTGCCCATATAAGGTATACAACACTGCATTTTTACTAGTACTTTCCTCTAATCGATACTGTGATACCCCTGTATTACTATGAAATATATCTTTAATATACACTATATCACCTCTTCTCTAAATACAATTTTCATCTTGTTTTTATTTTTGCATGTAAAAAAATTACACCATATAACTTTTAACTAAAGTATACAGTGTAATTCATATAAAAGCAATTATATTTTTGTAATTTTTAAAAATTATACTTTTTCATTCTTTATCTGTTGTTCACGAATAGATTTTAATGTCTCACCTGATTCATTCTTCCATGCTATCAAGCCATTTGTTTGTTGACCAATGAGAAAATTCGCTGCTGTTGACGGACTATTTAACAAAACATCTTCAAGTAAACAATTGTTCTGATCCTTAGGTGCTCTATCTCTACGATTACGTAAAGATTCAGAAAGATGAGATGCTGATTTCTGTGAAACTTTACTTCCTTTTAATAATAAAAATCCTTCATTAGTCTCTTTTGCGGTTCCCCATACATCTTCATTATTTACACACTGACGCAAATATAATAAATTATCACTATTCGTACTAATATCTGAGGTTACATGATTTACAGGTGTAAAAAGTTTTTTACCTAGTAAACCAATTGGAATCATAGAAAACTCTATATATTCATTTAATTCACTAATTTTTTCTTCATTAACATTACCAATAGTTGGCTCAATGCCATTATCAACTTTATATCTACCAGTATCTTTTGCTAAATTATAGTATCTATTTTCTAAATAATTTAACTCAGTTGGACCAAAGCTATCATTTAATGTAGTAAGTATAATTGCTTCTGTCCAGAAATCTTTTTTCTCATCAGCATCATGTTCCATAAGCCTCAAAAGGACACCCTTATCATTTTTACGTAAACCAGCCTGCCCAATATATACCATTGGTTCATCATTATCATTAGTCCCAAAAAGCATATATATTGAACTTTGCTTTAATGCAAGAATATCTTTACTTTCATTTAATAATGCACGTGGAATTTTATAAACTACCCCAGTCCAATTAGCTAATGTACATTTAGTCCGACCTGTAACTTCACCATCTAATAAAAATAAACTTACATTCTTAGATTTTTTCATACAGTAATCCCCTTTACAAACTAAAATTCATCATACACTCATTTTATATCAAACTAACAGAAAATTAAATAGGATTTACCTCTTCTCCACCAATCGATAGCTCATATCAACCATCATCTTTAGCTTCTCTATATCTTCATACCGTTCTATATCCACCGATATCCAGTGTTGTTTGTTCATATGATAAGCAGGATAGATTCCGCTTTCATGAATCAGATTAGGAATCAAATCAGGTTCACATTTTAGATTGACTACATCCATGAGTTCATTTGTTTCCAGACCTACTTGATGCCCCTTAATGGTAAAAATTCCAACAAACCATTTCTGATTATCTCTACGCCGAATAATAATATAATCAGGGTATTTATCCCACGGATAATCAACATCACAGATATATTCTTGTTGTAAATACTTAATCAAATCATTACGATTCATCATTTTTCCCTTATTTTACAGATGAGTTTTCATATATACCTTTAGGCGTAGCTCCCATCCCAGCTTGGCTTTTAGCGTA
>OGIW01000939.1_pt1 | contig 15455 bp, 20 predicted proteins | sample 1571921 | NCBI WGS metagenome assembly OGIW01 (sample SAMEA2582112, study PRJEB24529) | metagenome | biome: Human gut stool | place: China | collected 2011 | reverse complement strand
GGTAAATGAAATTGCCGAAGTAGAAGGTGTAGACCCAAGCCGTGTCCGAGACAGTATCCGCCGTGGATTAAAGCAGCTTGTAAAATATTTTTGATAAAATTTCATTTGATGCGCCTGTTTTTTGCCTTTTTTGTCAGTGTTAATAAGAAGGACAAGTTTTCCCCCTTCATCAGTACATTGACAATCGAATAGACAGCACAACAGGTACATAACCCATGTACGAGCGAATATGAAACGCCGCGAAGATGGAGCAGTCAGGGAGGTGATGAAAGAACTGCTTCGGAGCGATCTACGATTTCATAAAACGGATTGTGGCAGATTTGGCGCGATGACTGCATGGGGGCTTAAAGATACTTCCTCACGGCCCGCCAAAGACTTGGGGGGAACCCTGCGGCACACGATACGAACGATGCTGCGGAGTTATGACAGCCGCGCCAGCGGAGACCTGTTGTGTTCCCATCGTAAGGGGGCGTGGCAAATGTGACGAAAGCTGAGAAATATAAATAGGAAGCGTTTGCCGCTTTCTGTTCAAAATCAGATACCATGCGCTGGCAGTTTCGGCTGCCAGCGTATTCATGTGATTTTGAAAGCACGATGATAACCTTGATAGATTGGAGGGAATATGGTCTATGGAAAAACTTATTACACGAAAAGAAGCTGCTGAAATCTTAGGAATCAGCATAGCAACGCTGGATGCCGCCCGTAACAACGGCTTGATCTCTTATGTGCAGTATGTTCAGAATGGCTGTGTGTATTTTACTGCGGCGGGTCTTCAGGAGTATATCGCAAAATGTACGCACAGGGCAAAGCCTGTTGAGAGAAGCACAACCTACCGTAAGCCTCGAAGCGGAAGATCGTGAGCCGGTCCGTATCCTTGATGGAATCAGAGATGTTTGATAAAACAAAGGTACAGCGCTGGAGATCTTTTTTAGGAGGTGGAGGAATTGGCAAATAGAAAAATAATGCTTCCCCAATATGGCACAGTTATGAAAAGAGGTGTCCTATATTATAGGACGAGAATCAAAGATGCGAATGGAAAGCTCGTAGCTCTCTACGCAAAAACACCTGAAGAACTATATAACAAAGAAACTCTTGCGTTGGAACAGATTGAGAATGCTACTTTTCATCGGAAAACGCCCACAGTTGCAGAGTATTGTGAAAAGTGGCTGCTGATGCAGTCGGTTCATGTACGAGCCACTACCTTGACGGATTACACTTCAAAGGTCAGGCGACATATTATAGCGGAATTGGGAGATAAACGGATGGGCGAGGTTAGCCTGGATGATATTCAGCTTGCCCTTGTTCCAGTTTCCAAGAAATCTACATCGGTTTATAAATCTGTGGTAATCCTTTACAAGTCTATCTTTCGCGCAGCGATGGAAAGCAGGATTATTGACCATAACCCAACGATTTATCTGACAACAAAAGGTGGCGGTGTTCCACAAGAGGAGCGTCAGGCTTTGACAGATGAACAGGCAGAGCGCCTTTTGGATGCTATCCGAAATTTGCCGCCTTATGTCTTTGTCATGATCGGTTTGTATGCGGGTCTGCGCCGGGAAGAAATTCTTGCTCTGCAATGGGATTCAGTATATCTGGATACGGATACTCCATATCTGACGGTAAGGCGTGCATGGCACACCGAACATAACAGACCGGTGATTTCGGATGAATTGAAAACAAAGGCAGCGGAGAGAAACATTCCTCTCCCCATCTGCTTGGCAGACTGCCTGAGAGAAGCAAAGGTAAATTCCACTTCGGAGTATGTTGTTCCAAATCGGGATGGCGAACCGTTGTCCTATACGCAGTTTAAGCGGCTGTGGCAGTATGTTGTTACGAGAACGGTCAAGGAACGGAGCTATTATCGGTATGAAGATGGAAAAAGAGTAAAGCATACTGTCACACCTGTCTTGGGAGAAAAGGCCGCTCATAACGGAAAAGTGGTTTACAGCCTGGACTTTGAGGTAACACCCCATCAGTTGCGGCATACTTACATCACCAACCTTATTCATGCGTCGGTAGATCCCAAAACGGTTCAATACCTGGCAGGCCATGAAAGCAGCAAGATTACAATGGACATCTATGCAAAGGTTAAGTATAACAGGCCGGATGAGCTGGTCAGATCAATGAGCTGCGCGTTTGCAAGCTGGGACGCAGCACAGTAATAATAAAATAGGAAGTAAAGCAGGAGCGAGGCAAGGATGTCTCGCTCTTTGTTTTACATCAGCCGTATCTTTGATTAAATCGAGGCTTTCTGATAAAAAGAGAGTGTAGATACGGAGACTACACATTATCAAGAAAGGACGATCAAAGATGGCAAAAAAGAAAACACAGATCCCGAAGTACGGAACCATTACATTGAAAGGAATTCAGTATTACAGAACCAGGATTACGGATGCAGATGGCAAAGAGTTGAGTTTGTATGCCGCTACTTGTGAAGAATTGTATGAGAAGCAGTTAGAGGCCCGGAAGCAGGTGGAAGAAATTATCTTTCACCGGCAGCACCCGACAGTAGCCGAGTATGGAGAGAAGTGGCTGCTGATGCAGTCGGCAAAGGTGTCTGCGTCTACACTCAGAGGTTATACGAGGGATATGACAAACTATATCATCAAACCCCTGGGAGAGATGTATATGGAAGAAGTGACTGCTGACGATATTCGGCTGGCTATTGTTCCATTGTCAAAGAAATCAGAAGGCTTATACAATAAGGTCTCAAAGCAGCTCGTAGAGCTCCACAGTTCAGCAAGCGATAATCGACTGCTCAGACTATATCAAAAGGTTTACAAACCCCGGAAAATCAAGGTTTTCCGGGGTTTTCTTATACCTAAATGGGCTGATATAGTTTAACCAAATTTGGCATAACGAGAGCCGATTTCACCCAATTTTTAGTGGTCCGCATGGGACTATACCCTTTATGATGCCGCGTCCATGAAAGAGCTGGATGGCGGTCAGCTGGACACACTAGGGCTTTCCCGCAAAAATGCAGTTCTCCAGATTTGTGATGATAACGATCCGGACAGCACTTTGCTCAGACACGCATCCCTGTCTATGATCGAGACCTTGCAGGATCAGCTGAAAAACCAGCCCAAAGCAAAACATAAAAAGACAGCACCCAAAAAGAGTGCGGAAAGGGAGCTTTGATATGGGAAACTTTACTTTTGAAGAAATGAACCTGATGTGCATTTACAATACCGGCAGCCGTACCGGGCTGATTGACAGCCTGCGTGAAATGCGCGGCGAGCTTTCGCCGGAGGAAACGGAACTGAGGGAGCTGACCGACAGCTATTTATTCTACTATTTTTTCAAGTAGAGTTTTACTAAAAAAGGATGTAGCTCCTTGACAAGATGATGTATAATGTACTTTGTGTAAATTAGAAAGCACCAAGGAGTTTTAGAAATATGAAAAAGCTAATAGAAGTATCATTAAAATCTATCATTTTCTTTGTTGGATGGGCAATTTGCGCATCAGTTATACCGATTCCTGATATTGACAATGCAGCGTTGTGGAGGTTTTTTGCAGAACTAATACCGTTTTTAGCGATTGTTGTTATGACCGTCATTTTGGGGTTTGTAGATCATAAAAAAACCAAGTTACATCTCACACAACGCCCTGTCTATAATAGTACATTAGGAGGGATAGTGGGACTAAGCTGGTTAGGTATATCTGTTGGTATTTTGCTTTTTACCGGGTCTGCGCGGATAGAAGATACTAATCATATTTCTATGCTTTGGCTCTGGATACTATCAGCCTTTATCAACACAATTATGCAGGAAATGTTGGTTCGTGGTTATCTATATCAGATGATAAAGAGAAACTACAATGCAGTTGCGGCAACTGTTGTGTCTACCATGCTGTTTACTTTTGCACATGGAGGTGCTTTTGAAGCGGGAATTCTCCCTGTTTTGAATGTTTTGACAATGAGTTTGTTTATGACAGCAGTTTTGGAATATACAAATTCTTTGGTTGCTCCTATAATCGTTCATTTTCTCTGGAATAGTGTAGGAGCGATTATTTTGGGAGGAGTATCACTTGCAGAGGACTATCCGCATTTGTTTAATATGACATTCGGTGGCAATCAACTGCTATCTGGTGGAATTTATAAAATTGAAGGCAGTGTTGTAGTATTTGTTTTGAATGTGCTTATGATAATTGGATTTATTGTGGCAAAGAAAAAGAAGAATATTGCATAAGAAGCCATAAAGCAACAAGCAGGAAATCTTTTAGGTTTCCTGCTTTTCTTTTACCCAAAAACCGAAAGGAGGACAGAATACCATGCCAACCAAAGCTGAACTATATGCACAGATGGCGGACAAGGTGGCAACACATCTCACGGGGAGCTGGCAGGAATGGGCGGGGTTTCTCACCACTGCTTCCCGCCTTTACAAGTACCCGTTCCATGAGCAGCTGATGATCTATACCGTACCGGTTTATGATATGGAGCGAACGATCTGTGATTTGCTCAGAAGCCGAAGTAGAATTGAAATTCAAACATTTCAGGGGGCATTGAAAGCGTATGCTCGTAGAAAAGATAAGAACCTGCGAGCTTTAATGCAATATGCTGGGATGTTTAAGGTGGAAAAGATTTTACGGCAGTATTTGGAGGTGCTTTTATGATAAAAAAAGACAGATTGAAGTCATTGACACTCAGAAAAAGAGCCGAAAGAGATTTTGATTGAAGATTTTGCAGAAAAAATGCAAAATCAATCAATAGATATTGATTTGAGAGTTTTTATTGATTCCGTGGTATAATATTTTAATAGCACCTAAAGTAAGGAGGGTACAAAATGGATAACAATTTGCAAATAAATCAAAATGCAGAACAGACCTATCATTCCATTCGCCAGTCTATTGTATCAGCACAGCATAGGTTAAGTGCTGCGGTGAACTCCACAATGGTAATAACTTATTGGGAGATTGGGGAACAGATTTATAAAGCGTGTGGAGAAAATGACAGAGCAGAATATGGAAAGAAGCTGCTTCAGTATTTATCTGAACAGCTAACAGCAGAATTTGGGAAGGGATTTAGCGTACAAGGACTGCGTAATATGAGGCAATTTTATTGCACCTTTCCAAATCGCTCCACACTGTGGAGCGATTTAAGTTGGTCACATTATCGCCTTTTGATGCGTGTACCAGATGAACAGGCACGAACCTTTTATATGGAGGAATGTGTAAAGTCTGCGTGGAGCGTCCGGCAGTTAGAACGGCAGATCAACACGATGTACTATCAGAGAATTTTAGCAAGCCAAGACAAAGAAGCTGTTTCAAAAGAAATTCAAACAACAGAACCGAAACCTGAATATGAAAAAATAATCAAAGATCCTTATGTGATGGAATTTTTGCAGATTCAGCCAGATACCCATGTGTATGAGGGTGAACTGGAACAGGCATTGCTTGCCTCTTTTCTCTGGAAATAAAAAGAACCAGTGAGAGAATCGTTAAATTTCACTCACTGGCTCAATTCATTTCAAATTTCTCGGACAACTCTGTTAGCTCTTTTACCGTTTCCTGTGTGTGATGCAACAGGGTGTCGCGCATTTCTGGCGGACAGCTGGAATAAAGCATTTTCATCTGATTGACACCCTCATCCTCCAGAGAAATATCTGGATTTATAAGCGTATCTAAAGAGATGTGCAGGACCTTTGCCAATGCTCTCAAAATCAAATAGGAAGGATTCGTTTTCCCTTTTTCGATATTGGCGATTTGCTTTACAGAAACATGGCTCAGATCAGAAAGTTCCTGCTGTGTCAGCTCTTTATTCTTTCGTGCTTCCCGCATTTTCTGCCCTAAAGCAGTTAAATCATCAATCGGCATAATCGTTCACCTCAAATATACTTTATCGTTCCGATTTGCACAAAGGAATAACCTTATTGTGCTTGAGAACAGGACTGATTATGCTGATTCCTTTCTGATAACATGGTTGCTCCATGATTATGGCGTTTCCGGCTACTAATTGAACTATGAGGATGAATTGCAGATTTCAGCTTTTAGTTCGTTGCCAAACGAGAATGATATAGAATGCGGTAGGGAGGCTAGCAGTTTTATCCGCTCATCTATGAGCCGTTTTTTATTCTCTGTAACATAAAATTTCATCTGGATATTCCGTTTCCGGTTCGCCATGCGCCGCCTCCGTTCTTCATAAGGGTTTGGGATTATCCCAACAAGCATTTTTCATTTTCGGGCAAGGGACCTGAAAATCTGAAAAATCGCAAGCGGGTACTGGCTTGCTGTGCTTGCTATCGAAACCCTACCTTCTATTTCTCCCTCTACTAATACTACAATTTGAAGCGGAGATTTTGGCTGTTTCCATTTCAAATTATGCAAGAACCGCCTCTGTTCAATGTTGAATAGTTCTATGTTCACGCACACACGCAGGCAATCACTCCCCGTAAAGATAGCAAAGCAAAGTAATTGTCTATTTGGAGCGAAAATGCCTTTTTGGAGAAGAAACATACTGACATATCTGCTATACTGAAATGCGGTTAGTTGGTGCTAACACAAAAGCAAACAGGAGGACCAAATAATGAATAAACTACAAGGAAAAGACCTTATCAATGTTGGAATCTTCACTGCGATCTATTTTGTGGTGATGATGGCGATTGCCATGCTGGGATTTATCCCTATTTTTCTTCCGCTTCTGATCGTGCTGGTTCCGCTGATTGGCGGAATCGTAATGATGCTGTATTATTCTAAAGTCCAGAAGTTTGGAATGGTATCGCTGACAGGACTGATCTGCGGTATTTTAATGTTGCTGACCGGCATGGGGTATTGGAGCATTATTACCGGTGCCGTGTTCGGTGTCCTGGCTGATCTTGTTTTGAAATCCGGCGATTATAAGAGTGCAAAAAAAGGAATCATATCGCATGGTGTTTTTTCTATGTGGATCATCGGAAACTACATCCCTATTGTTGTAACACGGGACAGCTACTATCAGCAGCTGATCAGCGGTTATGGACAAGAGTATGCAGATTCCATTATGAGCTATATCTCGGCATATACGCTCCCCCTTCTTTTGATTGCCGGGTTCGTTTGCGGCGTGATCGGCGGTGTGATCGGCCAGAAAATTTTCAAAAAGCACTTTAAGCGTGCGGGTATTGCATAATGCGCCGTGAATTGTTAGCAAGCAAAAAAAAAGAAACCGGCCTGTCGTTAGACCCTCGGACAAAGTTGGCATTGCTTATCACGATTGCCCTCTTTGTCTTGAGCGGTGGAGGTGGGGCTGCTTCTAAACAGTTTGCTCCTATTTTGGCTGCTGTTCCATTGATCCTGCTGCTCACGGAAAAATCGTGGAAGGGAACGGTTATCTATTTTGTTTTATATGGCGGCAGCTATATATTGCAACTATGGGCGCTCCCCCACCTGTCCGGCCTTCCTAACTTTCTTGTTGTTGCAATCTGCGGTTTCTTTATGCGGTTTGTGCCGGGGATTATGATGGGATACATCACGGTCAGGACAACGACGGTCAGCGAGTTTGTTGCCTCCATGAAGAAGCTGCATTTACCGGAGCAGATCATCATTCCTATGTCCGTGATATTCCGATTTTTCCCTACGGTTGTAGAAGAATATAATGCCATAGGGGACGCTATGAAAATGAGAGGAATCCGTTTTGGCGGGGGCAAAGCCAGTGCAATGCTGGAATACAGGCTTGTCCCTGTCATCATGTGTTCCGTCAAGATCGGGGAAGAATTAAATGCGGCAGCCCTGACAAGAGGATTGGGCGGTCCGGTCAAGAGGACAAACATCTGCGAGATCGGCTTTCATGTGCAGGATGTTTTTTTCCTGCTGCTATGTGTGGTGGCTTTTGCAATTCCTATTGTCACGATGATTACAGGGAGGTAGGTCTATGATCGAATGTAAAAAAGTTTCTTTTTCCTACCCTCCAAATGAAACTGACATTGGGGACAGGGAAGGACACGGAACATTAAGAAATATTGACCTGTCTATTAACGACGGGGATTTTGTACTGCTCTGTGGAACATCGGGCTGCGGTAAAACCACACTGACACGGCTGTTTAACGGACTGATTCCTCATTATTACGATGGAAAGCTGGAAGGCACTGTCATGCTTGATGGAGAAGATATGAGCGGGCTTTCCCTGTTTGATATATCAAAAAAAGTGGGTTCTGTTTTTCAGAATCCACGTTCTCAATTTTTTAATGTGGATACGACCAGCGAAATTGCCTTTGGATGTGAAAACCATGGATTGGAAGAAGCAGAAATCCGAAAGCGGGTAAAACTGGTCTCAGAGCAGTTGAACCTTACAAATCTACTGGACAGAAGTGTTTTCTCCCTTTCCGGTGGGGAAAAGCAAAAAATCGCCTGTGGATCTGCCGCCGCTGTGGAACCGGATGTATTTGTTTTGGACGAGCCATCTTCCAACCTTGACGCCTATTCCATCGCTGATTTTCGGAAACTGTTAAAAATATTGAAGTCACAGGGCAAAACAATTATTATTGCGGAGCACCGGCTCTACTATCTTTATGATCTGGCAGACAGGATCATATATTTAAGCGACGGGGAAATACAAGGGGATTATACTTTGCCGGAATTTCAGTTGATTCCGGCGGCGGAAAAAGCTAAAATGGGATTACGGCCTCTTGGCCTGGGTGAGTTTGCAGACATTGAGCCTGCCAGTCTACATTCAGGGCAGGGGATATGGAAACTGAACCACTTCCATTTCGCATACAGGAAACAGCTGGAAACGCTTTCTCTGGAAAATATAGAGCTTCCTGCCGGAAATGTAACGGCGGTCATCGGGCACAATGGAGCCGGAAAAACGACACTATCCCGTTGCTTATGCGGATTGGAAAAAAGATGTAAAGGTATCCTCGAAAAAGAAGGTACTTCCTATTCAAGCAAACAGCGGCTGAAGATATGCTATATGGTCATGCAGGATGTAAATCATCAGCTTTTTACGGAGAGCGTTTTAGAGGAAGTCCTGTTAAGTATGCCGGGGAAAGATTCCGATGAATCGCCTGAAAATGTGGCAAAGGCAGAGGCTATCTTGACAGAAATGGATTTGCTCCCGTACAAAGCCTGCCATCCGATGGGGCTTTCGGGAGGGCAAAAACAACGTGTGGCGATTGCTTCTGCGATTGCCTCTGAACGTCCGGTTATACTATTTGACGAACCTACCAGCGGCCTTGATCTCTTTCATATGAGGCAGGTGGCCGATTCGGTCAAAGGACTTGCCGATTCAGGAAAAACCATTGTGATTGTGACCCATGATCCTGAATTTATACTCAGGTGCTGCAATTATGTGATCCATCTGGAAAACGGCAGATTGGAAGAAAACTATTTCCTCCAGGATACGGAAGGACGGGAACGGTTATTTAATTTCTTTATGATGGAAGGAGGCGGCGGAAATCAAACTGTTTGATGGTAAAATAAACTGCGGCTCAAATGTTAAAAATGTCATTGAAACTGAGGATTGCGTTGTCCTGCAGCTTTTTGACGAGAGCGGCGAGGGAACCATGACAGCCCACAAAATTTTTGATGGCGCTTTTGTGATGTATAGCGATATGCACCTGAAAGAATGTACCTCCTACTTTCAGAGTAGTACGGACAGTTCGCTTCTCTATATAGACCATTGCAGGGAGGGACGGATCGAAAGCGAGATTGACAATCATGCGTATAGCTATTTGCAAGAGAATGAGATGCGTGTGGATGACCGGCGTTCCCATTCGGGACGGTTCTACTTTCCACTCTGCCACTATCATGGGATGACCCTGGGATTTGATCTGGACATTGCTGTGCCGGCGCTGAAAGACTTTTTTGGCGGATTTTCTGTTGATTTGTACGAGCTTCAAAAAAAGTATTGCAATGACAAGAAACCGTTTGTGATTCATAATGAGCCAGGAATTGAACATATTTTTTCAGAGCTTTACTTTGTCCCGCAGCAGATCAAAGGTGACTACTATAAAGTAAAAGCCCTGGAGCTGCTTTTATATCTGGACGCTTTGCAGTTTTCTGATTCCAAAGAAGATCGCCCTTATTTCTATAAAGGGCAGGTAGAAAAAATCAAAGCGATCCATGATCTTATTACGGCAAATTTGCAGGAGCATTACACGATGGATGAATTAGCTGAACGATTCCAGATTTCATTGACGGGGATGAAAACCTGCTTTAAGGAAATATACGGAGATTCCATGTATTCCTATATTCGCCGTTATCGGATGAACGTTGCTGCCACAATGCTCCGACAGGATTCCAAAAAAGGGATTGCGGAAATTGCAGGAGTTGTGGGATATGAAAGCCCCAGTAAATTTGCAACAGCTTTCCGGCAGGTGATAGGGCAGACGCCGATGGAATACCGAAAATCTTTTTTCTAAACGGTGCATAAATGCCGTTTTGGAGAGGAAAGAAGAATTGAATACTGCTACAATGAGGATGGTTAGCAAAGACTACCCATCCTTTTTTCTTTGCTGACTAAAAAGAAGGAAGGTGATTGTAATGAAGCAGCAAAAAGATAATTGGGTGAAAATTCTGTTTTCCTTCGCCGCACCATGCAAGGGGAAAATGGCTCTTTCGGTATTCTGCGCCATTCTGAGCGTTGCAGGAGGGTTTATTCCTTTTTGGGCTGTATATGAAATCCTGCTGGCATTTATCAATCAGAATGTGACCCTGAATGGCATTCTGATTTGGTGTCTGGTTGGAGCAGTGGGCTACCTGCTGCGGGTTGCCTGCCATGGAATCTCTACGATCCTGGCGCATATTTCAGCCTATACCATTTTGGAAGGAATCCGGCTTAAAATTGCGGACCGGCTGATGAAAGCGCCTCTCGGCGAAGTGATGGGGCGGCGAATCGGCTATCTGAAAAATATCATCATGGATAAGGTGGAGGATTTAGAGCCGCCTTTGGCACACATGATCCCGGAATTGACTTCTAACCTCCTACTCCCTGTTGCAATTTTTACCTGGATGATGGTCATTGACTGGCGCATGGGATTGGCGGTTCTGATTGCTCCGGTGCTGGCCATGATTCCTATGTTTTTCCTTATGAGGAATTATAACAGTCAGTACGCCGCTTATATGGAGGCAAATAACCATGTCAACAGTATTATTATTGAGTATGTGGAAGGCATCGAGGTTGTAAAGGCTTTTAATCAAAGCACAAGCTCCTATGAAAAATTTGTTAATGCTGTCCAGTCGTTCAAAGAGTTTACCCTGGCATGGTTTAAGAGCACATGGAAAACGATGAACCTGATGATGGCGATTATGCCCACAACGCTACTGGGGGTTCTTCCTGTCGGCCTTCTGCTGGTACAGAATGGAAGTATTTCCCCCGCAGAGCTTGCAATGGGGATTATTCTTTCCCTCAGCATTGTTGGGCCGTTGATGAAAGCAACCACTTTCATTAACGAAGCAAAGTCTATGGAATATGCAGTAGAGGCGGCAAATGAACTTTTGAACCTGCCTGTGCTGCCGGATTCAGGGAAAATCGTATCCATACCCCGCAATGATATTGTGTTGGAGCATGTAACCTTTTCCTATGACGGCTCCGAGCAAAATGAAGTACTGCATGATGTAAACTTGGAATTGCCAGAGGGAAGTTTTACGGCACTTGTAGGACCGTCTGGCGGCGGTAAATCAACGATTGCCCGTCTGATTGCAAGGTTTTGGGACGTGACAGGCGGCAACATTACCATTGGGGGGAAGAATATCAAAGAGTTGTCTATACGCCAGCTTTCCGAACTGGTCAGTTTTGTGACACAGGATAACTTCCTGTTTAATTGCTCCCTGAAAGAAAATATCCGTCTTGGAAATCCAAACGCCACAGATGAAGAAGTATATGCGGCGGCGAAAGCGGCCTGCTGTGATGAATTTATTGTGCGTTTGGACAAAGGATATGATACCCCTGCCGGTGATGCCGGAAAGAGGCTGTCCGGCGGCGAAAAACAGCGAATTGCGATTGCGAGGGCAATCCTCAAAAATGCTCCGATTGTTATTTTGGATGAAGCGACAGCATTTACTGACCCGCAGAACGAAGATAAAATTCAGAAATCTATCATGGCGTTATCAAAGGGTAAAACTCTTCTTGTGATCGCCCACCGCCTTTCCACCATTCAGAACGCAGATCAGATTGTCGTGTTGAAAAAAGGCCGGATTGTGGATTGCGGAAAGCAGGAAGAATTGTTGAAGCGGTGTCCGCTTTATGCGGATATGTGGAAAGCCCACATCGGGGCGAAGAATTGGTCTGTGAGTGAAAAGAAGGAGGTGGCCGCTCATGTTTAAGTCTATGAAACGGATCATTAAATGGGCGGGGAAATATAAGGGACGCCTCTATCTTGGCTCTGTTTTTTCCTTTTTCAGCAGCCTGTCTACGGCGATCCCTACAATGGCTGCCGCTTATGCCCTTGATAAAGCAATCGCAGCTTATTGGGCAGGCAACACAATAGAATCCTCCCTGATCTGGCAGATGCTTTGGATTATTGTTGGCTCGATTGCGCTTAACTTTCTACTCTCTTATTTGCGGGCGGTGTTGCAGGAAAGCATTGGTTATGAAGTAGCCGCAGGGCAGCGAATCCATTTAGGCGATGTGCTGAAAAGGGTTCCTCTGGGATATTTTTCCAAAAACAGCGTGGGCGATATTCTGACAGGTGTTACCACGGAGCTATCCACACTCGAATTGCAGGGAATGAAGATGGTTGACATCATCATCAACGGATATGCAAAGTTTATTGCAATTCTCCTGTGTTTCCTTTTCCTGAGTCCAGCCGCAGCAGTGATTTCTGTTGTCGGCGTTGCCTTTTCCTCATTGGCCTTACATGGTATCAGCAGGCATAGTGAAAAGACCGCTGCTATCACGCACCAGGCCATGGAGGATATGTCTGGCTCTGCGATTGAATATATCCGCGGGCTGTCCATCGTTAAATCGTTCGGACAGGAAGGGGCTTCTATCGAAAGTTTCCGCAAGGCAAATACGGATTTGAAAAATATTCATATCAAAGTAGAAAAAGGCTATACGCCATTTAACTGCTTGCATCTGTTCTCCTTAAAACTGGCATCTATGGGGATTGTGTTTATCTGTGCATGGCAGACACTTAACGGGCAAATGAGTCTTGCTTATTTCCTGATGTTTGTTCTGTTTTCTTTCGTAATCTTTGGAAGTGTGGAAAACATTAACGACGCGGCTCACATGCTGGGTCTTATAGATTCCGCTATGAATAAGCTGGAAGCTCTGGAAAATGCAGAATATATCGACCAGGACGGAAAAGATATTACACCGACCTCGTATGACATTACTTTTCAGGATGTATCCTTTGGTTACGATAAACGGACTGTATTGCATGATGTGAATTTCACGATTCCGCAGAATACCACAACAGCGATTGTAGGTCCCTCCGGGAGCGGCAAGTCTACCCTGTGCAGCCTGATTGCACGCTTTTATGATGTTGACGCCGGAAAAATCACTTTAGGAGAAACAGATATTCGAGAATTTACCTGTGACAGCTTACTAAAAAATATCAGTATGGTGTTCCAGAATGTATATCTGTTCCGGGATACGATCCGTAACAATATCAAATTCGGCAGCCCGGACGCTTCGGAGGAACAGATGATTGCCGCTGCAAAAAAAGCGCGCTGCCATGACTTTATTATGGCCTTGCCAGATGGATATGATACCGTCATTGGTGAGGGCGGTTCTTCTCTTTCCGGCGGTGAAAAGCAGCGGATTTCGATTGCCAGAGCCATGCTGAAAGATGCGCCGATTGTTATTTTGGATGAGGCCACGGCCAGCATTGACCCAGAGAATGAGCATTTGATTCAAGAGGCTATTTCCGCACTGACACATGGTAAAACAATCATAACGATTGCCCATAGACTGGCGACGATTGAAAATGCGGATCAAATTCTTGTCATTGATGGTGGAACCGTCGTGCAGAAAGGAACCCATAAGGAATTGCTGGCTCAAAGGGGAACCTATCAGGAATTTATTAAGATTCGGGAACAGGCTGAGGGCTGGAGGATTCAACAATAAGCATAAAGGAGGAACTGATGAAGATTCATGCGTCTGGGGAGGATTATCTGGAGGCTATCCTTGTTCTACAAAAGAAAATGGGCATGGTCCGCTCCATTGATCTTGCCCGGCACATGGGCTTTAGCAAACCGAGTATCAGCCATGCGGTAGGCGTTTTGAAAAATGGAGGTTTTCTGACCGTGGCTGATGATGGGTTCCTTCATCTGACCGTCATAGGTCGGGAGATTGCCGAGAAAATCTATGAACGCCATTTGTTTTTTATGGAGCAGTTTGTCGCTGCTGGCGTCGATCAGGAAACAGCGGAACAAGACGCCTGCCGGATTGAACACGCCATCAGTGATACATCTTTCCGAAAGCTGAAGGAGAAAGTACAAGGAACCGATTAGCGCACATCGGCTCCGCTCTGCATAATAAGTTATCTGCCCCGTCCGGGGAAAGAAAAAAACCGTTGACTGGGGCAGATAATTTCGTGCGCTATTTTAAGGTTTGAATTCAATCGGCGGTTTTGAAGGACAATTTCAGAGCCGCCGTTTCTTTGCGTTTACACAAACTAATGACGACTTGCAGGGACACGGTAGCCGCTTGGAGGTTAATTTGCCGTGTCTCTTTTGCTTTTTCAAAGCTCCCATGATCTACATCAATTAAAAAAAGCATTGCCCCTCCTCCGGGCAAGTATAGCATCGCATCGGCATTATCGTTCCATGTGATTCAGCATAATAATGACTGTTCTTGGCGCGCCAGTTTCCCATTGCGGGAATCTGGCGTTTTTTGTAGCCTTTTTTTCGGAGATAATCCGGCTGTATACCGGTGTCGTTCCCCACCTCCATTCGATTCACTCGTCAATCACCCGTGAATCGAAATGGAGGTACAGAATGAAGAAAATTAACCTTCGGGAATTTTATCCTGATGTTTATACAACAGATTTTTTTGTAGATGTGACAGAGGAAGTAATGGAGACTATTCGAGCAGCCGAACGTGCGGAGGCTGCGTATGAGCGAAAGATGTATCGTTATAAAGCACAGTATTCTCTGGATTGCGAGAATGGCATTGAAAATGCGGTGCTGTTAAAGCCGCAAACACCGGAGATCATCAAACCTCTGGGAGAGATGTATATGGAAGAAGTGACTGCTGACGATATTCGGCTGGCGCTTGTTCCATTGTCAAAGAAATCGGAAGGCTTATATAATAAGCTATAAATGAGCAAGTTCGTGATTTTGCATAAAAAGAAAGACACTTTAAATCGTTTGTGTTGTATAATGAAAGTAACCAAACAAACATTGCAACATTTACGAAAGAAGGTGCCTCTCGCAAATACTATACATCATTCTACATTCATATACAACCAGTTGAAGAAATTAAATTTATGCAAATCTTTTTCGGTGTTACTGTTCACACCTCGCGGGATATTACCAGTGAACAGTAACGTTTGGATTGCTATTTTTATGCAACTATTTCTTGCTGCTCTTGACAAAATAATTT
>OGIW01000892.1_pt1 | contig 16572 bp, 6 predicted proteins | sample 1571921 | NCBI WGS metagenome assembly OGIW01 (sample SAMEA2582112, study PRJEB24529) | metagenome | biome: Human gut stool | place: China | collected 2011 | reverse complement strand
TCAACCTTTTTAACGGATGTGTCTTTCTGAGGAAATACCAGTTCCATTTTTGCTTTCTCTCCATTATATACAATTCTGTTGTCTTCGTAAACAAGCTGTCCCTGATTATTGAAGTGGAAAATTCTGCTATATGTATGTGTTTCTCCTGTATACGCCATATCTGCAATCACATAAACCCCCGGTTCTAATACGACTATTTTTCTATTCAGAAGCACCTGCGCTCCCCCTTGCAGATATCCTGTATGTGCACCCTCCAATACCAGATATCCGTTCTTTTCCTTTGGTGCAAATCGAAGCTCAGGCACAGCGTTTTGGCTGCCCCATGCGTCTGTATATTCCATAAAGTCCTGTCCGTCTACTAAAATCGTGTTGTGTGCATAAGCGCTTTTCAGCCAAATCCTGTTTTCTTCGTGATAAGTATACTGATATCTTCCTGCATCCACCAGTACGTCCTCGCCTTCACTGACCACATCAAGATGCAGCTTATCGTTATGTCCGTGTCCTCCTCCCAAGCAGCCGTTTCGGAAGTGAAGATATTCTCCGTCACACTCCCAACTGCTTCGCACATAATAATTTCCGCTTTCCTCCAGCATAAAATTCTTCTTCTTTGGCGTCTGTCCCTTGATATTGTCGTAAATATCTGCTCCGTTTTGACGTAAATCCCAGATACTCTCATAGTCCGGGTATTCCCCTGCACAGCCCTTTAAATCCTCTGCTTCTTTGCAGCCTTCCTTTGCCAGAATAATAGCAGAAGCAGCCAGCATATCCTCCAGACAAGTTTCGTCACTGTCTCCGGTAAGAGGCTGACAGCCATCCGGTTTTTTCCATGCCACATTTGCCATTGCCATACGGCGGGTAACTTCTAAAAGCTTTTCGGGAATTTCCCTTTCCCATACCTGTAAAATATGAACGCTCTCTAAAAAACAGTGCAGAACTTCATTGTGATACATACAGGACTGCTCCCAATGTACGCCGTCTGAAAATACCTGAATTTGCCCTTCCTGCTCCAGACGGTTTAAAGCCGTTTCCACATATTCCTCCTGATTAAGCGCCAGACCGATAAACAGCAAACCGTGGTTTTCAATAACACCCCAGTTGCTGGAAATCTGAAAGCCCCTTCTGGCATGAAGAAGATATTCTCCATGTTCCTCTAAGCTTTTTGTAAACATTTCCATAAAAGCGTCATCAATCAGCGGACTGTTTTCAAAATATAAGATGCTCTTTGTCCAGTTTTCCCCACGAATACCTGCCTCAATTTCTCTCCATGTAACCTTTTTACTCTCCTCTGTCAGAGGTACGCCTGTAATCCAGTCTGTTATCATATCTACAAAGGCTTTGGCATACTTTTCCTCTCCTGTCATGACATAAGCCTGTCCCAAGCAGATAAAATAACGATGACGGTTCATCTGATAAATAAACTCCGGATCATCTGTTGGCATATACGTCCAGTTAATGGGATATGTAAACGTCTCCTTTTCATAGGTACGCTCCATGTCCCACGGTAAGTCAAAAATAAACTCTAAGCGCACAGCCTCATCTGCAATACGCATAATCTGACTGCTGTTTTCCGGACGATATTCTCTTGCCGCCTTTGCACACCACGCAAGTTCCCCCTGCTGATATCTGTTTTTCTGTCTTTCAAAATATTCTTTTTTATTCATAATTTTCCACTCCTTCTAGCTCTAATCTGCTGTTTTCTAAAAGAGTAACGCTCCTTCGTATCCCACAATAACGCAGCTCTATGGTCTGAGTTTTCCCCGAAAAAAGAGAAATTTTAGTGAGTTTTCCACATTTCCATGCAAAATCCACCTTCAGCCTTCCTTCCAGACACAAGCCTGTCACCTTCCCTGTCTCCATTCCCTCAGGGATAATCCGAAGAGGCTCTACCACATCACCTCTTCGGGATGCCAATGCCTCCAATACTGCCTCTGTCATTCCGAAATTTCCGTCAATCTGAAACGGGGGATGAATATCCCACAGGTTTTCATCCACACTGTTTCTGAGAAATTGTCTCATCTGTTCATCAAGATTTTTCTTGTCCTTTAAGCGGGCATAAAAGCACATAATCCACGCTTTACTCCAGCCCGTATGACCGCCTCCGTGCTCCAAACGATATTCCAGAGTTCTTTTTGCCGCCTCGAAAAGCGCAGGCGTATCCTCTGAAATTTCTCTTCCCGGATGCAGCCCATATAAATGAGCAATATGACGGTGTCCCTTTTCCACTTCCTCATATTACTCCTGCCATTCCAAAATCCTGCCGGACTTCCCAATCTTGGTAGGCGGCAAATGTTCTAATATCTCCTGCGCCATTTTTGCTGTCTCATATTCTGACAAACCTGTGTTATATCTTCTGCATCCTTCCAGATAATTCTCCGCAAGCTCACGAATAATCTGATGGTCCATGGCAACTCCCATAGCCACACTGGCTTCCTGACCGTCCAAAAGGCGATAGGTATTCTCCGGTGATACCGTAGGGCCGCTTATCCACATTTTATCAGATTTCCGATAAAGATAGTCATAGAAAAATAAAATACATTCCTTCATAACAGGCAGCACACGCTCCCTGATTTCCTTCGGATTTTCCTCAAACTCACTGTGATGATAAAGCTGGTTTGCCATCCATGCGCCTCCCATAGGCCAGAGAAACGCAGGCAGCCAAAGCCCTGTAATATCTGTATCTCCCCACAAATTTGTATTGTGATGTGCCACAAATCCTCTGCAAGCATACACTTTTTTGGCTGTTTTTCGTCCGTTCGGAAGCATTTTTTCCATTAAGTGAAAAAACGGCTCGTAGCATACGCCTAATCCTGCTTTGTCTGCCATCCAGTAATTCATCTGGAGGTTAATATTGATGGTATATCCGCTTTCCCACGGAGGAGTAAAGCTTCCGTTCCATATTCCCTGAAGATTTGCAGGCAGCGCACAGCAATAGGAGCTACTGATAAGAAGATATCTTGCGTAGGAAAACATAAGCCAAATTAAATAGCCCTGAACCTTTGGTTCTTCACAGCGTTTCAAAAGCTCATCCGCCGGAATTTGCGCCAGCTCCTCTGCCCCTTCTATCTCCAGCCTCATATTATTATAGAGTCTTCCGTATTCCTCGATATGCGCCTTCTTAATCTCTTCAAATCCCGCTTTTGCTGCTTCTTTTAAAAGCCTGCCACGCGCATCTAAAGATTTTTTATCTTCATAATCTGTACGCACGCAAAAGAAAATTTCCACATAAGAGGCGTTTTCTACAATAAGATATCCACCTTCTACACAGACTCTTCCATCTGTTTTCCCCACTCTGCACCTTACATCATAACACACTCCGTCTCCGCTGTGTCCGTTTAAAGAAATTTCTCTGTCACCTGCTTCGGCATTTTCTTCAAACGGTCTGCGGTTCAGCCCTAAGGAAAAGCTCATACCCTGTTCTTTATCTGTTTTCATACGCAGGGCAGTGATCTGATATTTAACAGAAGAAAAAATCTCTCTTACTGTTTCGCAGTTGTCAAAGCAGATTTTCACTCCTGCCTCTCCCTTTTCTAAGTCAATCCCTCTAAAATACTCCTTTACTTTTCCAAAAGGCTCGAAAGTAAGAACTGCCTCTGCTGCCGGATGATAGGGATTGGTATATCTGGGATTTCCCACAAACCATCTGCTGCATAAGCTCTGTGCCTTACTTGCCTCTCCTTTTTCTAAAAATTCTCTCACTTTTTCCAGTTTTTCCTTGCCTGCCTCTACGGCTCGCTCTCTTTTTCCTCCGTACCACAGGCTTTCTTCATTTAAAACAATTCGTTCCTGCTGCACTCCGCCCAAAAGCACAGCTCCCTGTCTTCCGTTTCCCATAGGAAGCCCCTGTTCCCAGCTTTTCGCTTCATGTGTCAAATAAAAACCTTTTCCCATTTCTGTCTCCTATTTTTCTATAAAAGCTTATACTATGCCTTGTTTTATAACTATTGTAACTCTGACCTGTTTTTCGTGATATAGGTAGTTTTCGACATTCATGGGCGATACTTGCCTGTGAAATAAAACTGTCGCAGAAATATATCTCAGATACAATGACCTGACTGCATTTTCTACGACAGTTTCTTATCTCTTTATTTTATATGTTTCTTTCTTCTGTACAAAGCTGTTATTGTTCCTAAAGATACAACACCAATGCACATCCAGAGTATGAGCTGTGTTTCATCCCCTGTCTTTACCCCACTGTTTGTTCCATTATTTTGATTTCCATTCTGATTATTCCCCTGTGAGTTTGAAGGTGTATCTACCACTACTCCGAATCCTCCCAGACTTTTTACAGAAACAGCAATCATATCATCTTCTACTTTACCGGCAAGCTTCTCTACTTTTCCATCTGCATAATGCAGAACTGTAAGCTGCTGTCCATTATATTTTTCTCCTACCGGAATAGACAGTACTGCTCCCTTAGGAAGTTCTAAGTTCTTTCCATTCTGTCGGATAACAACATCGTATAAACGGAACACAGATTTTGTAGAAGGAATTTCCTTTCTCATTGCTTTCACTGCTTCACTATCTTTATCAAGAGGTGTTACCAAAAGTTCCATGTCTTGCTCAAGACCTTTTCCCTTTAAAGAAACTCCATACTTTTTATTTACCAATGTAATTTCTTGCTGTTCATCTGGAGTAGGCTCTGGCTGTGGCTCCGGATTTGGTTCCAAAGTCATTTTCTGCTCTATGGTAAGAAGATAAGTTTTGCTATCTTCTCCTCTTACTGTCTTTTTAGAAACAATTTCAATTTTTGCTCCATGTTTGACCGGAAGAGCCTCTCCACTTTCATAAACCTTATTCCCAGATTTTATCTCTATTTCTGCATAACGGTTATAAGACTTAGGCTCTAATACAATTTCTTTTACATTTTCTCCCAAATGTATATTCATAAGTATCCCTTGCATATTCCGGTGACAATTTGCCGTCTGTAATTCCCAATGTAGATAATTCAGCGTTTTCTGTTACATCCTTTCCCAGATTTTCCGTATATTCTACTGTAATTACATCTTGATTTTTCAATTTACCGTTTTCTACTGTAAAATCAGCAAAACCAGTTTTCGTAAATTCATCATTTAAAGTTCCTACCCAACCGCTGCCCGGTCCACGGTCAAATTCTCCAAGACCGTCAATTTCTTCAATATATTCTCCGTTTCGGATAGAAATGCTTAAACCATTTTCTTTACAAGCACGCTCAATCACACTCATCATGGAGTCTGTTTTATAAATAGAAGTTTGTGCTTGTAACATAATACCTTTTATTTCCGTTTCTTTCAGTAATGAAAATGGCTTCTCTTTCTTTTCTAATCCATCCATAACTGTTAAAGTTATTTTCCCTACTTCTTCACCCAGAGTTTTTAATTTCTCAATACGTTCAATGGCTTTCTGTAGCTTTTCTGCATTCTGTACAAGCTGCTTTTCATCTTCTGTGAGGCTTTCATACATTCCTTGTACGGACAGCACAACTTCCTCATCTTCCACTTTTAGGTTTCCAATTTCCGGAAGGTTCTCAATCAGCTTGATTACTTCTTCTACTGTTGTTTTATAATCCTCTTTTGTCAAATCCCAGTAAGTCTTTTCTCCTGCTTTTACCTGTGTATAAGCCGTAAATGCCTGCAATACCTGAACACTTGACATTTCATTTAACTTCTTATTACTTTTATCATGGCAAAAACCCTTTTCTTTTTCAGTTTCACAGTAATAATTGTCCATGAGACAGGTAATGATATTGCTGTAAGATGTTCCAAAATCAGAGTTTAACGGATCTATACCTAAAATTGTCAATGTAAGCAATACCTGCGCTGTACTTTCCGATGTTCCAAAATCATAAGAATCAGTCATAGATTTTTTCAAATATTCTACTCCTGCTTCTACTGCTCGATGAACTTTTACATCCTTGTTTCTATATGGCGCCAAAGCCTGAAGACACATGGCTGTCATATCCACACTGACTGTCTGATTATCCATAAGACCGAAGCCACCGTTTTCTTCATTCTGGAATTTTAAAAGTGCAGTTAAGATATCCTCTCTGTTCCATTTTGCATCTGCGGGAATTTCCATGCCTTTTGCATCTGCTACCAGAAGTGCCCATGACAATTCATTTGCACCTATATCCAAATTTGGATGATTATAAATCATTTCTACCAGATTTACACCATTTACATCTGTAATATCCTTGTTCATAATTAACAAAGATAATGCCACACGCTCTATATCTGTAGGTTTCTGTTTTTTACTCCATTTTTTCACTGTATCTGCCACAGACTGATAATAAGCATCTAATTTATCTTGGGAAATCGTTTCTCCCCCACGTAAACGTGCATAGACAATCCAGTCATTTTTATTATACTGATAATTTTCTTCCGGATATCTGGATGCCAAATGTTCTTTTGCTCCTTGTAATCCTTCCTTTACCAACGCTTCAACATCTACCTGTGGTGTGTCTCCACCTGATACAGTAATTGTTAATTTTATCGGTTCTACTTTATTGGTTTTGTCAATCGGTGTCCCAGTTACAATTACAGTACCCTCTTTTAAAGATTGCACATAATACTTATCACTGGTAAGAAAAGAGCCTTTATCCGGTGCATTATCCCATTCTGGATTTCCTTTTTTCCAATATCCCTGTTCTTTACGGACAATCTTTACAATTCCCTCTTTATCATAAGACCATTTTAACTGTGGGTCAGTTACACTCCAGCCTTCTTTAGAAAGTTCTCCCTCAAAAGTCAAGTCAAGAAGCTGTTCTGCGAAGTTTTTCATCTGGAAATTACTTTCACCTATTGCTATCTTTGTCAATGGATTTTTGTACTTATAAGTAACCTCTGAAGTTCCTGTTACTGTACTTGTTTTCTTAGTCTTAGGATCTGTCTGTTCAATTTTCGCTGTATAAGTAACTGTACCTGCTTTATATGGTACATATCCCTTTACCATACTGTCTACATAGTTGGCAATAGAAGGATCACTACTTGTTACTGTCCAGTTACTTGCATAGCTGGCATTCTCCGGTGATACAATAACTCCACTGTAATCCGGCAGAAATGCATAGTTATCCGGATCATTGGCATTTCTGGAATGAATTTCTTTTTCTCCTGAAACAGCCGGCTTCACACTTTCAACAGGTACATAGGAAGAAGTTGCTTCTACCTCTGCTTTTATTTCAGGTTTTGCTTTTACTGCAACAATCATAGATGCTGTACCTGGTTTTTTAAACTTAAACTCACTGGATGAATTTAAGTTATAAATCAACTTTTCATCACTTGGCTCATAAGTAAAACGAGAGCTATGTACCGGTATGAATTTTTCACTTCCCTGATATTTTGCCTGTACCTGAATATTTTTCCATTCGGAACCTTCTACTTTTATTTTACCGTTAGTTACATCCTGTCCATCAATAAAAAGCTTGATTTGTTCAATAACCTGCGATTTTGCAATTACCTTTACCCAAGCAACCGTTTCTGTAGATGCATCTGCTTTTCTTTCTGTTGCTGATATAATAGCAGAACCTTCTGCATCCACGCGAAGACCGCCATCATCCGCACCTATTGATAAACTTCCATCCGGTTTCACTTCTGTCATATTCCAGGACACCGTACTTGTAGATGGTATATCTTTCAGCTGGAATGTTCCAGCCATATTAAAATCTCCTACTTCATCCGGTGATACATGTAAAGTCTGATTTTCAATGGTTTCTGTCACACCATCTGCAAAAGTAAATTCCACTTTGTATTTATTTTCCGGAAGGCTTGGTTTGTCAGGATTGTATTCCTGATTTTCGCCAAAGTAAGGATATCCTGTGCTGCTCTGTCCCCATGCAGTACCAAATTCACCCTTATTATCATTTAAAAGCTGTACAAATTCCTTTGTTTTCATTTCTTCATCTGACTTAGCAGAAGAATTCACCAATGCCTCTGCTGGGAATTGTGCAGGATTTTTCATACTATCACACCAGTAAGAATTTACTAATGTTCCTGCTTTATACTCTTTAAATAAAGTACCGATTTTTCCTTCGCTGGCAGAATAACTGTTAATCAGGTTTCCACCGGAAAGGCGCTTTGCAAATCCACATGCACCGTCTCCTTTAACATCTGTGTAGCAATTAATAATTGCACCTTTCAAATCATATCCTGCCGGTCCGCTTTCTGCCCATGAAGCTAAAGTTCCGGTAAAATGAATATTCTGTAAAACACCTTCCTCTCCTACACTGTTAAAAAGCCATGTAGCATCTTCAAGAGTAATGGTATGTCCATTACCATCCAGAATTCCATTAAATTCAATGAAAGACATATACATTCCATCCAATGTAATATCATTGTCTAACACATAATAAGTACCTGTCTGTGTTGCATCTATCTTTTCCAAATCAGACTGATTTTTAATATGTACAATCTGGCTTTCATCCGTTGGCGGTGCAACAGGTTCTGTCACTTTTTTCTTTTCCAACTGTTCTTTTGCCTGATTTAAAACTTTTAATGCTTCATCAACTTCTGTCTGTTGTGCATCTGTTTTTTCTAAAATCTGCTCTGCTGTATTTAATGCTTCTGAAAACTTGTTCCAGCTTTCTTCTGTATATTTGTCCTGATTCAGCTTCTTTCCTTCGTTTACAGCGTTTTGGAGATCTGTTTTATCCACCTGCTCAGGTTTCGGTGACTCCCCTCCCTGTGTTAAAACAGGTAATCCATTGTTACTTCCATCCACCGGAGAAGCCCATGTAAATCCTGTGTCTGGAATATCTTTATTTAATAACTGTGCTCCAGCCTTCAATTCTTCCAGCGTTTTCACACAGTCACCTGCATTTTCCGGAAATTTCCCCATAGATACAGGACCATAAGCTCCAGGCACTTTATCCTTCGCATAATAACTGTTCGATAAAACACTGTCATTCGTCTGGCGAATTCCAATAAGCCCTCCTGCCATCATGGAGTCAATACTTCCTCCAAAATAAGAATTCTTAATTGCACCTGACTGGAATGTTCCTACAAGGCCTCCTACTTCTCCTGTCCAACCGCTTAATTTTATTTTAGCTGTAGAATAGCAATTCTGAATTGTTCCTGTTAAAGTAACCGCCATACTCCCAAAAGTCTTATCACTTACAATAACATTTTCACTGGTTACTCCAAGGTTTTGAATTATTCCTGTTACCTCATTTGCCAGTGGCTTATCTGCAAGAGTAATGGTATGACCGTTTCCATCCAAAGTTCCTGCAATACTTTCAAAATTCTGTCCTTGTTCAAACACAATATCCTCTGTCAGAGTATATGTTGTTCCTGCTTGAATAACTGTGGGAATTTCCGTTTCAGAAATTTCATTTTCCTGCCCTGCCCCACTTAAAATTTCTCCTGCTTCTACAACCGGAGTCTCCATGTCGCCTGTGGCATGTACCGATACAGGCATTCCGGTAATAAGCAATGCCATTACCAGAAGCAGACTGAGAACACGGTTTGCATTTCTTCTTTTTTTCATTTTCTTTCTCCTTTACATATTTTTTCTTACAGAGCATTTTTTGTTTCATAGGACGCAATTTCCTATGAAACAAAAAAAGGTCTCTTTACACACCGGTAAAGAAACCTTATCTATCTTCACTATGAAATTTTATCCTGCACATCTTTTCTACACAAATAAAACTCCCTCAACCCGGAAATCTATTTCTCTGATGGCAGATTTTCTGACTTAGCCGAAAAGCATTACAGTAGAGGTGACTGTATCGGATTTGCACCGATTTCCCTTTTAACCTTGGAGCAAGCTCCAACGACCATCATGGATATGCAGTTTATACTCCTTTATAGTACACAATTCAAAAAAGAATATCAAGCCTTTTTCTTCCTTTTTAATACAACAAACAGCGTTCCTCCGACTACAAACATCACAGACAGCATTGCAAGCGGTGTTTCATCTCCTGTTTTAACCTTATCCACACCGGAAGAAACCGCCTTATCCAATATCGTACCAAAGCTGTTTAAAGACTCTACTTCTACGTATACAAATCCGTCTTTTACCTTTCCTTTTAATTTTTTTACTTTTTCATTGTCACAGGAAAGCACCACAACCTCTTTGCCGTTATATTTTTCCGATACAGGAAGCTGAAGCTCTGCCTTATGAGGAAGAGCAATCTCTTTTCCGTCTTTTAAAAGCTGAATTTCAATAGGATTGTCAAGCTGCTGTTTCTTGGAAATTTCCTTTTCCATAAGCTTCACATCTGCATGTTTTTTATCCAACTTCTCCACAGATAACTGCATATCTGATGTCAAGCCTTCTCCTGTTAATTTGACACCATGCTCTTTATTTACCAGCATATCAGTTTCCTGAATTTCCGGTGTACTTGGTTCTTCCGGATTTTCCGGCTCCTGAGGTGTCTCCGGTTCTTCCGGCTGCGGTATTACAGGCGGCACAAGCTGAAGCTCTGCCATGGAAGCTGCTCCGTTTGTTCCTGCCATAGCAAAAGTCAAAACTGCTCCGTTTTCTGTTTTTTCACAAGTAACGTTTTCATCCAACTGAATACAGTCTGCTATTTCTTCTTCAAGTGTAAGCTGAATATTTCCTTTATTTTTCATTGTGGGGTCAGAAACAGAAACTTTCACTGTTCCCTGCTCCGTTTCCTGAAGCATAACAGACGCAGCCTTATTACTTGTTATTCCGTCTATACTTCCTCCCTGCTCCTGCCAGAAGTTTACACCTGTGATTTTTAAGGTCTCATGGCGCACAGCCTGAACCTCACTGCTGTTTTCCAGTATGGTTACCTTAGGCGCTTGTGCGTAATTTTCTGTTTCTTCTGCACTTGTTTCGGGAAGCAATACATAACTGTAAGATGCGTTTTCCGGGTTCTGTCCGTGGTCTACCCACATTTCCATATAATTTTCTGTGCTTTCTCCTTCAAAAGTTCCTACGTCTTTCCAACTGCCTGTGGTCTGACCTCGACGAACCTGAATTTCTGTATTTTCTTCAGGGAAATAATATCCTGTTCCCACAGACTGATTGCCTTCTAAATGTGCCCAATTTACCTGCTCAAAGCTTGTGCCTGATACGTCTGCTGTGCGTTCAACCAACTCTTTTACATTTGCTTCTTTCACAGGTAGTTCTGTTTTTTCTCCGTTGATAAGAAACTGATTGCTTCCGTCTTTTCTTAACTTCTTATTCTCAATGGTAGTTTCCACCGGAAGTTCCATATTTTTATTTGTAATTCCTGCTCCAAGGCAGACAATTTCATCATCAAACATAAACCATGACTTCTTGCCTTTTAAATCCGGTGCATAAGAAACCGGTGCGTCTCCTGCAATTCCCTGCGTTTCTCCTGAAAATGACATACCGCTGACGCCATAATTTCCTATGGAAGTTCCTCCTACCCAGCTCTCCTTAGAACAGAAATCTCCGCCCTGTGCAAAACCTGAGCCATCCGGTTTCCCTGTCCCAATATTTACAGGGACTACCGTTGTTCCCGGCAGTCTTAACGGATTTACTGTATTCCAATAATTCTCTGTATACTGCTTGTCCTCATCATAAATATAAGTCATACCGTTATTCTGATGCCATCCAAAACGATTTTCATCATTCATAATCTCTGTGTTCTGAATACGTTCCGAATACATAGACAATGCAAAAAGATAGTCTTCTGTTCTGTGAACTGCACGGTCCATAAGGGGATAAGATTTATGTATCGGCGATACGTTGCTTTGGATAGAAGTGTCTTCTAAAATTTCTTTGGCTTTCTTTTTAATTGCCATATTTCCCGCACCAACAAGACTGTCAATAAATCCTTCATCTTCTTCCAGCCAAGCTTTCAGAGCAGAAAGCGTTGTCTCTTTTGCCTCTTGGCTAAAGGAGTCTACAATTTGCAGAATAATCATCATTGCCTCACGTCCTGCTGCCTGATTGCTGCTTGCCGGTCTGGATACAGAACGCCCTTTCAGACAATCCAGCATCATTCCCTGATACATGCCGTTTCCAAAGCCTTCCACAATATAGCTTTCCAGATTGTCCTGAACCTGTTCCGGATATTTCCAAGGTGTCCCAGCAAGGAGAGACGGAATTTTAGCGCCGCCCTTCATAAACTCAATCCCATAAGCGCCTAAATACGGCACTTTTATATGGTCGAGATAAGAACCGTCCGGATAAAAGCCGCTGTTATATCCATTCGCTGCAATTTGAGCGCTGTCTTCTACATTTTGAATAACAAAGGTCTGGGAAGATGCCAGCATCCCCAAATACACCAGCTCATTATCTTCTCTCAATGCTCCCAGTCCCACCGCCGTTGTGGAACAGTCAATAATATTCGCTCCCTGCGCCTCACGATATCCCTGCCCATGGGTGCTTGCCGTATTGATAACGCCTTCATGGAACGGATCAGGTTGGAAAAAGTAAAGTGTTTCTGTGTACGCTATAACCTGTTCTTCTGTCAGTCCGTCATAAATCAATATTAAAGCGGGAATTAAATCCTTAGGAATACCAATTTCCCATGTCCACCAGTTATCCGTCTGGCTTTTTGCCGTATAACAAGAGCCGCACAGGAAATCTAAAATATTGGTAATATCCTTTAACATATCCTGATTTTGATAGAGAACTCCGCCTTCTGCTGCGTAAGCTTTACACATAGAAAGCACCTTTTTAAAAGAAACACGAAATTCCACTGCATCGTCTTCATAAGGAATATTCTTATTTCCTTTTGCTCCCTCATCCTCTGCCCAAGGAATACCGCCACATGCTTCCTGTCCCTTATAAACATAAGCGTTCCAAAGCGCTTCTGCCTCCTGATTGATTTCTTCTAAGACTTCCGCTCCGCCTTCTTCTGATGCTAAATCTTTGCCAATTAAAGACTCCTTCCATGCCTGACGAATTTTTCCGTAATCTTCTGCCGTTGCAGAGGGCAGCTCCGAAGGAGACTGATATAAAATTTCCACCTTCCACTGCGCTGTTTTTCCTTGGTCATCCTGTGCCACCACTACGACATTGCCTTTATTCTCTCCGGTAATCACTGCGTTTCCGTTTTCATCTGCTTCAATCTTCAATAAATGTTCCGCACTTGCATCTCCTGCCTTACGTGTTCCGTCTGTTTCCCCTTCCTTTAACTCTCTCTTAATTTTAGAATATCCCGCATTTCGTAAGAAAGTCCCGTCTTTCTTTAAAAATTTTGCACTCCATGTAACATTCTCGGAAAAGTTTTCCGGTTTGTCTAGCTGCAAGCTTTCACCTCTGACAATAGAAATATCCTGATTTTCTGTTGGCCCGACTGTTTCCAAAACCTCACGCCCCTGTTCTTCATTCACGGCAACAACATTTACAGGCTCTGCCAAAACTCCCGTCACATTTCCCACACTCATAGCTGCAATTAACATTGCGCTTATGTACTTTTGATTTTTTCTTTTACCTGTCTTCATACTTCCTCCTTCTTTCAAAAGTTCTCCATTCTTATTCCTATAAGTTACCATTCCTCCTTTGATTTATAAATACAATATTTGAATTTTTCTGTTACTATTTATAGACATTCTATTTTTTAGCATTATTTTTTTAATATTCTGTTATTTTCTTTTACTTTTTCATCCAATATAAATACCAAAATAATATTCATTTGCCATTTGAATTTCCAAATAATGTTTGTTATGATGTGATTATTGATAATATTATTAGACAGATAAGACTATAAATACAGAAAAAACATATACAACAATGACCTGACTGCATTCTCTACGGCAGTTTTATGCTTCGCTCAAGAACTTTCCCTATTCTTCAGAAATCTAATTGTAAAATACTATAAAAACTGATACAATAATTTCTAGGAACAATCGTTTTATAGGGTGGCTGACCTTCATTTTATAATACATAAAATGGGGGTGGTGCTAATGAAACATTTTGATTTCAAAGATATGATGACTTTCGAAATGTTCATTTTATCACTACTGACATTCATATATTTGATATGTCACTAATGATTTAAAACGTAGAAAAACCACCCTACAACTTTGGCGAGTTCAGGTGGCGTTTCTACGTTTCTGTATACTGGTCAACCACTTCATAGGCGGTTGTTCCTTTATCCTTATTATAATCCATCTTTTTTTGTTTGTAAAGAATATCCCCCGAAAAAAATTTTCTATCTAAATAAATCTGACATTTCTGTAAAACTCTACAAATCATCAAAAATAAAAGAAAGTGCATAATATGTATTTTCTTTTAAATAATATGTAACCGTTACCGTAGAATTCACACTTGCATCCTCCGGTATTGAAGTCTCTGTTGTATCAAATACCAGTCTTTCTCCGCTATAATCACCTTCACGAACATGGACTTTCATGCTTTTGTCCGTAATTTCCTCTATTTCTCCGGAAGAAACATATACAATAATTTCCTTTTCATCGTTATCAGTAGAAATTTTTGTCACAATATTTTTTCCGTTTTCCTCATAATAAGTAATCGAAACCGTTATTCCTGTTTTAATTCTGCATTCCCTGTCTTCTGAATAACCTGATGTCGGAATAACTTCTTTTTCTGCATCTGTAATATCAAATTCAACGCCACGGTCAAGACCTTCTTCCGAATAATTTCTTCCTTCAGGATTTTCTAAATCCACAGTAATTGTATTTCCTTCCACCTCTAAGACATAACCCTCTACTGTTTTCTCCTGTCTAACAACGTCTTCTTCCCCTTGGTTTTCCGCATGACTTTCTTTATCATTTTGTTCCATAGAATTGGCAGCAGGCTCGTTTTCTGTTTCGTGTTCCACAGAATTTCCCTGTAACACTTTCTCGTCTGATTTTTCTTCTTCAACCGTATTCTTATCACTCTGAATTGTTTCTTCTGTTTTTGCAGGTGTACAACTTCCCAGTAAAGAAGTCATCAGCAGCAAATTTAATGCCAGCAGTAATGATTTTTTCACCATTTTATCCCCCTCATTTTTATAAAAATTTCGGAGCTGTCGCTTTAAACATTCTTCAGAAATATCTATATGCTTAAAGCAACCGCTCCTCATATTCAAAATTCTTATTTATTATTTCCCAATTACAACCTTATCCAGATGCCAGATTTCATCCACATACTGCTGAATTGTTCTGTCAGATGTAAATTTACCTGCACAAGCAGTATTCAAAAGCGCCATCTTCGCCCATCTTGCTTCATCCTGATAAGCTTCCTCTACTTTTTCCTGTGCCGCTGCATAAGATTTGAAGTCAGCCAGAATAAAGTAAGTATCCGCTCTGTCACTGCTGTTTGTATTCAGCAGAGAGTCATAGATTTCTCTGAACATATTGAAATCTCCGTTAGAATATGTTCCGTTAATGAGCTGCATCAGTACGTTTCTGATATCAGGGTCATTGTTGAAATACTGCATTGGATCATAACCGCCGTTATTTTCGTAGTTAATAACTTCATCAGAAGATAAACCGAAGATAAAGGCATTTTCTGCTCCTACTTCTTCTACGATTTCTACGTTTGCACCGTCCATGGTACCGATTGTAGGCGCACCGTTTAACATAAATTTCATGTTTCCTGTTCCGGAAGCTTCTTTACTTGCAGTAGAAATCTGCTCAGATACATCTGCTGCCGCAAAAATCATTTCCGCATTGGATACACGATAGTTTTCAATAAATACAACTTTAATTTTACCATTGATGGATTTATCATTGTTAATCACATCTGCCACAGCGTTAATCAGCTTAATGGTCTGTTTTGCACGTCTGTAACCTGCTGCTGCCTTTGCTCCAAAGATGAAAGTTCTTGGATAGAACGGCATTTCCGGATGTTCTTTAATCTTATTGTACAGATACATAACATGCAGAATATTCATTAACTGACGTTTGTATTCATGCAGACGTTTTACCTGAACATCAAAGATAGAATTGGGATTTACTTCAATTCCGTTATGCTCCAGAATATATTTTGCCAGACGTACCTTATTCTGGTATTTAATATTCATAAATTCCTGCTGTGCTTTTTTATCATCTGCATATACTTTCAGTTTGGAAAGCTGTGATAAATCAGTAATCCATCCGTCTCCGATATGCTCTGTCACCCAGGATGCCAGCAGTGGGTTTCCGTGTAACAGGAAACGTCTCTGAGTAATACCATTTGTTTTGTTGTTAAATTTGTCAGGATACATTTCGTAGAAATCTTTTAATTCCTGTTTTTTCAAGATTTCCGTATGCAGTCTGGCAACACCGTTTACAGAATGACCTCCGGCAATAGCCAGGTGAGCCATTTTTACCTGTCCGTCATAAATAATTGCCATTTTGCGGATTTTTTCCTGATTTCCCGGATATTTCTGCTGGATTTCCAGTAAAAATCTGCGGTTAATTTCTTCGATAATCTGATAAATTCTCGGAAGCAGTCTGGAGAACAGCTCAATCGGCCATTTTTCCAATGCTTCTGACATAATGGTATGGTTTGTATAAGCACAAGTCTGTGTTGTAATATTCCATGCGTCTTCCCATTCTAAGTTTTCTTCATCCACTAAAATACGCATAAGCTCTGCTACTGTCATAGTCGGATGAGTATCGTTTAACTGGAAAGCCACTTTCTTTGGCAAATCATGCAAATCGCTGTGTGTCTTCTTAAACTTCTCGATTGCTTCCTGGATACTTGCAGAAATAAAGAAATACT
>OGIW01000884.1_pt1 | contig 16654 bp, 10 predicted proteins | sample 1571921 | NCBI WGS metagenome assembly OGIW01 (sample SAMEA2582112, study PRJEB24529) | metagenome | biome: Human gut stool | place: China | collected 2011 | reverse complement strand
ATTACCAAACGTAACTTGTCGTACTATTTATAACGCAAATATAAGCGATTTGTTCGTAATAAGCTCCCTTTTCTTGATGAATAAAAACTATCGATTCATAGATAAAACCTATCAACAATCAAATAGCATGTTGCTAAACATACTTATCTCGATTATTTTGCGTAATTTTGCAACCTCTACTTTGCAAAAGAGCAAATTATATATAATAATTCACAGAAATGAAGTTATTTGAATTTAAACCCAAATTGGTTTCTTGTTTAAAGAATTATTCGAAAGAAACGTTTATGGCGGACCTGATGGCAGGCGTCATTGTCGGCATCGTAGCACTTCCACTGGCCATCGCCTTCGGTATTGCTTCGGGAGTATCGCCCGAGAAAGGTATTATCACTGCTATTATTGCCGGATTCATCATCTCTCTGCTGGGAGGAAGCAAAGTCCAGATCGGCGGACCGACAGGAGCTTTCATTGTGATCATCTACGGCATCATCCAGCAATATGGCGAAGCCGGACTGATTGTGGCAACGCTTATGGCAGGTGTTCTCCTTATATTATTAGGAGTGTTCAAGCTCGGAGCCGTTATCAAGTTTATTCCGTATCCCATTATCGTCGGTTTCACCAGCGGTATTGCCGTTACCATTTTTACTACGCAGATTGCCGATATCTTCGGCCTGTCTTTCGGAGGTGAAAAAGTACCGGGAGATTTTGTCGGGAAATGGATGATTTATTTCCGTCATTTCGATACCGTGAATTGGTGGAATACCATTGTAAGTATTGTCAGCATCATTATCATTGCAATCACTCCCCGGTTTTCTAAAAAAATTCCCGGATCGCTGATTGCCATTATTGTAGTGACAGTGGCCGTCTATCTGATGAAGACTTATGGCGGAATAGATTGCATTCCGACCATCGGCGACCGTTTCACCATTAAGTCAGAGTTGCCGGATGCCGTTGTACCGGCTCTGGATTGGGAAGCTATCAAAAATCTGTTTCCGGTAGCTATCACTATTGCAGTGCTGGGAGCTATCGAATCACTCTTGTCTGCCACCGTAGCCGATGGTGTGATAGGCGACCGTCATGATTCCAACACGGAACTAATCGCACAGGGTGCCGCAAATATCGTAGCGCCATTGTTCGGAGGTATCCCCGCTACCGGAGCTATTGCCCGTACGATGACGAATATCAACAATGGAGGTAAGACGCCGATTGCAGGTATTATCCATGCGATTGTTCTTCTTCTGATTCTTCTTTTCCTGATGCCCCTTGCACAGTATATTCCGATGGCTTGCCTTGCCGGAGTACTGGTCATCGTATCTTATAATATGAGCGGCTGGCGCGTCTTCAAGGCTTTACTGAAGAATCCGAAATCCGATGTCACCGTATTGCTGATTACTTTCTTCCTCACTGTTATCTTCGACTTGACAGTTGCCATCGAAGTAGGACTGATCATCGCCTGCGTACTCTTCATGAAACGTGTCATGGAGACTACTGAAATCTCCGTCATTACGGATGAGATCGACCCGAATAAAGAATCGGATATCGCCGTCAACGAAGAAAACATCATGATCCCTAAAGGAGTGGAAGTATATGAAATCAACGGTCCTTACTTCTTCGGTATCGCTACGAAGTTCGAAGAAACGATGGCGCAGCTGGGAGACCGTCCGAATGTACGCATCATCCGTATGCGTAAAGTTCCGTTCATCGACTCCACAGGTATTCATAATCTGACTACACTTTGCGAAATGTCGCAGAAAGAAAAGATTACCGTCATTCTTTCCGGAGTCAATGAGAAAGTATATAAGGTGCTGGAGAAATCCGGATTCTATGAATTGCTGGGAAAAGAAAATATCTGCCCGAACTTCAAGGTAGCGCTGGATAGAGCGGAAGAAGTCATGAAATAAAGAGACTACAACATAAAGAAAGAGCCATTTTATCTCCTGCTTTTCGGGATTAAAATGGCTCTTTTTTATTTTAAGAGAGGGATTACCGCTCCACTAAACTTTTAAAAACAAGCCACGTTTATACATCATTCTCAACAGGAAGAAAAGAATAAGATAATTAGCAAAAGTAAGCCATACGGGATAATAATCTCCGATGTATTGTTTCAACCCATAACTGACCGAATCAGCAATGCAACGGAAGTTCACCACTTCGCCCAACAGATAAGCCGTGATGGAGTTCATACCATACACTTTCAACCAGTTCAATCCACGGCTGTGTCCCTTATAGTCAATCCAGTAATAAAACAATGCCATCAGCAGAAAGCAATAACCACCGGACAGTAATGTCATACTACCTGTCCACAAACGCTTAATGATGGGCATCTGCAAACTCCAAAGCATCGCCAGCCCTACTAAAAGCACACCAATGACGGACAGAGTCTGTACCACCTTTTTACGGTTCGCTTTCCCTTCTTTCATAATCTTTCCGGCAAAAGCTCCAAGCATGACAGTCACTCCGAATGTCAGACTGCTCCATATCCATGTGTAATTGTAATAAGGTGAAAAGCTCCACGTTCCGTCCTCATTCCAGAAAACACCATCTCTGAAACGACCTAAAACCCATCTGTCCACCTGTTCGGCAAAGTTTCCAGCCGGTGTGAAGTCACCCAAAAATGTCATGGGAATCCAGTATATGAAAAGCAACAGCAAAGTGATTCCTATCTGCCACCTGAATGAAAAATGTAACTGAATGACTGCCGCAATAAAATAGCCGACAGCAATAGACTGCAAAGTATTTGAATAGAGATAAATATGACTGCTGTCCAGTCCAAGCAGATTTCCCTGAACAATCATTCCGAAAATAAACAGCAGAAACACCCGCCTCAGAATCCTCCGATAGACGGGCCAGTAACTGCCGGACATACCGATGTACTTTGACAGTGAAAACGGCATCGAAGCACCTGTCATAAAGAGGAACAACGGCATCACAAGATCCCAGAAACGGAATCCCTCCCACACTTCATGATCAAACTGATAAAGGATATCATTGAGAAACGGCAAGTTCAACTGTCGTACCAACGCCGCAAACACCGGCTGAAAGAAGACAAGAAGAAATAGATCAAAACCCCGAAGAATATCCAAAGAAGCAAGTCTGGATGTGTTATTCTCTGATAATTTACTCATAGTATTAACCAATTCATATTATTATTCAGTTATTGTCTCATCAAAAACATATGCTGTAAAGCGTCTTAATACAAATATATTCAAAACTTCTTTCTCCTACAAGTACATCGGAAAGGAAATGAATCATTGGAAGAGAAGCGAAGTTAGAGTAAATCGACCAAAATCTGTCAGAGAATGACTAAATAGTATTATTCCATATTCAAATTAGGTTGTAATTTTGCCCTAGACCTAAATGAAGTATTTGTCAAATCCTAATTAATAAAACAATAGTATGAAAAAACATTTTCTGATTTTTACAATCTCGCTTCTATTTTTCTCGCTTGCACAAGGCAAAGTGAAGCTCCCTGCCATGATGGGAGATCATATGGTACTTCAACAAAACAGTTCCGTTAAGCTGTGGGGATGGGCAGACAGCAAAAAGGTGACTGTCACCACTTCGTGGAATAACCGTACTTATAAGGTATCGACAGACGATGAAGGAGCATGGCTGGTCAAAGTGGATACTCCTGCCGGAAGTTTTACCCCTTATTCTATTACCATCAGTGACGGAACCCGGGTCACGCTATCGGATATATTAATAGGAGAAGTATGGATATGCTCCGGTCAGTCTAACATGGAAATGACCATGAAAGGAAACATGGGACAGCCCATCGACCATTCGCTGGAAACTCTTCTGAACGCAGGCAACTACCGCGACCGTATCCGTTTTATCACTGTCCCCCGAACCAAAGGAGTGAAAGAACGGACAGACTTTGAAGGAGCGAAATGGGAAGTTTCTTCGCCCGAAACCACTATGGATTGCAGTGCCGCAGGTTACTTCTTTGCCCGACAACTGACGGAAACGCTTCATCTCCCCGTAGGACTGGTCATCAACAGCTGGGGAGGTTCACGAATCGAGGCATGGATGACAGAAGAAACGCTCGCCTCCGTGGAAGGCGCAAATATAGAGGCCGCCAAAAATCCAAAGTTAGATACGAACAGCCGGCTGCAATGCCTGTATAATATCATGTTACTGCCTGTGAAAAACTATACGGCACGCGGATTTCTATGGTATCAGGGAGAGTCGAATCTATTCAACTATCAGATCTATGCTCCGATGATGACTGCGATGGTGCAGCTCTGGAGAAATGTATGGGAAGCACCGGATATGCCTTTTTATTATGTCCAGATTGCTCCGCACAAATACGGAAACAGCCGGAACATAAATTCCGCCTTATTGCAGGAAGCACAAATGAAAGCATTGCAGACAATCCCCAACTCCGGAATGATTCCTACGATAGATGTCGGCGACGAGTTCTGCATTCATCCTCCTCAGAAAAACGTAGTAGGACTCCGGCTAGCCAATCTCGCACTGACTAAAACATACGGTCTCCATAAATTTCCATCTACCGGACCGATGATGACAAAGGTGGAATATTCAAAGAACAAAGCGATCGTCACACTCGACAATGCCCCTTCCGGACTGGCACCGGGCAGCTGTGAATTGGAAGGTTTCGAGATTGCAGGAGCCGACAAGAAATTCTATCCGGCAAAAGCACGGATTGCAGGTCGCACAAGAAATGTGGAAGTATGGAGCGATCAGGTCGCCCAACCGGTAGCCGTACGGTATGCTTTCCGTAATTATGTAGGAAACATCACTTTACGCAATACATTAGGGATTGCTGCTTTCCCGTTCCGGACAGATACATGGGATGATGTAAAGTAAGAGCTGATTAGCCTCTGTGCAGGGTATATATGCCCTGTGTACAGGAGCTATATATCCAACGCGCAGGAGCTATATATCCAATATGTTGGGCATATAGCTCCTGTATATTGAATAATAGTCCTTTTTCAATACACTATATTTTATTCATTCCTGCACAGTTTTGAACTAATAGAATAAAGATTACTATCTAATAGAATGATTCTCACTTCATAAAAAGAGTATTCAAATGAAGAAATCCCTAACCAGATTAAATATGGAGGTAGCAGACTGAAGGACTGCTTGTGAAAGTAATCCTTCCCGTCTGTCTCCCAAAGAGGATGCCAATAGTTCCCCACAGGCATCCTCTTTTGTTATATATCAATGATTTACACGAAACACATTCTAGAATGAATGCATCCTCAGTTGCTTATCAACCAATATTCCGTCTTTCAGATTCAGATCAAACTTCACTTTACGTTTCGCTTTCAATTTCAGAATAAAGAGTTCTTCCGAACCTTCCAAAGCCTCCTGTTTTCCCATATTGACGAAAGTAGGATAGAGGGATTTCACACCATTCGTATGCAGGCGGTCATAAGTCAGATTTTCCATTGCTTTCATATTCAGCGGTTCCACGCCTACAAATTCATAGTCGCTCTGATCATAAGGCAAAGCAAAGCTAAGTGCATTAACCGAACGCAGATCATTACCCTTCACACGGATTTCAACGATTTCGTCCTTTTGATACTGCTTCTTCGGAGTGCTGATGGACAGAGAGCCGGATACTTTCTCCGTAGCTTCCCTGTCGACACCGCCGTCGAGCTGAGTGGCTACGACAGAAATATCATAAGCATCTATCAAGTCATTCATGTTGATATCGCCTTTGCTGATATAACCTTCAAAGTCTGAGTCGCCACGACGCAATCCGGTATAGTTCATATAAGAAGTCAGGTCATTGCGGTCGATCTTGCCATCATTGTTGATGTCGCCTTGCAGGTAACTTGCCGTTCCCGGTACTTTGAATACGTAGATTTCACGACCTGAACCATAGTTTCCTACACCTGCCGTAACGTTCAGTTTGATGTAACGTGCATTTGGACGCTCTGTGAAAGTGAATACTTTTACATCACCATTCCGTTGCCATTCGAATGCTCCGGCTTCCGTCCAGTTTTCTTTGTCCATACTGTAAGATACCGTTCCTTTCAGCAGTGTACCGTTGCCGGCATCCGCACGGGGCAAATAATGGAACTTATCCAGTTGGTTAACTGTTTTGAGGTCGATAATCAAATCTAATGGTATGGAGTTAACGCTATACTTCGTGTGCCATGTATCTCCCGATTCGGAGAAGTTGAACAATCGGTCTACACCGAATCCTCCCTGCGATGCGGCAGTCGATTCACCTTCAATGCCACGAATAGCAAATTCCAGCGGATTAGTCTTCGTTTTCACCTGAATCTCTGCCCATTCGGAAACACCGTCTTTGTTGACAGCACGCACTTTGAATGCGTAAGGAGTATCCGCTTTTAGGTCTTCAAACAGTAAGTAAGTATCCCGGATAGTCGTATAAAGCATTCCGTTAAATTCAATCTCATAGTAATCGGCATTGGGTACTTTGTCCCAAGTCGGTTGCAGGGTATATGCTTCTCTGTTCTGCTCGCTTACTTGAGCGTTTTGTGGTACAGACAGAGTTCCGGTGCTTACCAAGTTCCGGTCGGCCGGTTCAAAGCGGAAACCTTCCACGTCCAGTTCGATACGATTGGCGGTGATGTCGGTGCTGCCCAGTTTGATATGCAACAGCGGATTCCTTGTGATAACCACTTTCTCAAATTCACTTCCTTTGGTTGCAAACTTATTCAGATTGGGGGTTTCTTCGTACCAGAATACGTTTTCTCCATTCAGAAGTTCCGCTGCCGTGCTTACTTCCGTCAGTTTTACTTTCTTGTTGTTGATTCTTGCAGTCAGTTTCTTCGGTTTCTCCGTGACGTTGATGCGCAGTTCCGTCTTTTTATCTTTTACAAAACCGTCGAAACTTCCGGCTGTGGGATGAATGGTGATAGTCACACGGTTCTTTGCGTCTACGTTCGATTCGATCAGGGTAGATACCGATTTCTCCTGACGGTAGGCTTCCGTCACACCGTCGTCGTCATATTCTACGGTTGCAGTATGGCGGTTCGGATAAAATTCATAGATGCGAAGTGAGGGGTCTATTTCGCTGACATTATTGTTAGGTTGTGTCATCGGAATAATAGCGCCATTCTTTACGAATACGGGTAACTTCCAAACCGGAGTATCAAAGTTGCTGAGAATACGGTTGCCTTCGTATTTCTCTCCGCTGAAATAGTCTATCCAAGTGCCTTCGGGCAGATAAATTCCATTGCGGATATCATTGCCCTCTTTATCAGCCTTCGTATTCTGATAGACAGGGGCTACGAGAAAGTCGGTACCATACATATATTGGTAGCGGGTAGCCGTTCCGTATGTATATTCATTCGGATAGTCGAGGAACATGGCACGGATGAGAGGCATACCATCCACCGCTTCACGGGCAAAGCTATACGTGTAAGGCATCAGCTCCGATTTCAGTTTGAGATACATGCGGTTAATGGATGTAGCTGGTTCGCCTAAAGCATGGGGGTACTTTTCGTTGGCGCCCCAGCCATCCATATTCAACTGCATGGGGGTAAATGTTTTCCATTGGAAATCACGTATATTGACTGCCGCATTCTTTCCACCAAAGATTCCGTCCATATCCGAGCAGATATTCGGCTGGCCGGACAGACCGGAACCTATATAAGTAGGGATATGAAAACGGATATATTCCCATTCGCCTCCGGTCTGGTCGCCCGACCAGATGCCGGCATAGCGTTGTGTGCCTGCCCAGCCGTCCAGTGAAATGATAAAGGGACGGGCATCATTGCCATAATAAGGCATAATATGTCCTACGTCTGCCACTCCGTTCAATCCGAAGGAATAGCCGGCTCCTACCCATGCCACGTCAGTTTTGAGTACACGCACACCGGCATCACGGACTTCTTTCACGATGTCACGCTGCAATAAGGCGCTTACACCTTCTTTCGGGTGCAGGTCTGACTGTGTCCAGAGTCCTATTTCCACTCCGTTCTTGCGGGCGTAGTCTCCCAGGCTTTTCAGATTGGCGATGTTGCCGTCCAACGTTTCCGTCTGTCCGTATCCGGCTCCGTAACCGTCGTTCGGAAGTAACCATCCGAGAGGCATATCATGATTCTTGTAACGGTCGATAACGGCACGTGCCGAGAACTGATAATTGTTCTTTTCACCATTCAGAGACTCTTTGATGCCGCCATTGTCTTTCTGGCTTTCTTTATAACGCTTTCCGTCTTCAAAAAGGATTCCTTTCTCGTCTTCCTTCCAGTAGTCACGGTTGTAGGCATTGAGATGTCCTTCGTAAAAACCGAATTTGGGCAACAAAACGGGGTTTCCCGTCAACTGATAGAAATCATTCAACAGGGAAACGGCTCCGTCGTTGACCATATAGAAAATATCAAGGTAAGAAGAATTGTGAGACAGTTTCACTATGTTTTTCTCTGTTGCTCCAAAGTCGTATTCACCTTTCCGGAAAGTGTACCACATCATTCCGTAACCATTGGTAGACCAGTAAAAAGGGGCAGGGGAGGCCACTCCGCCATCCGTCCAGCTATTCTGATTTTCGATGGCAATAACCTTGCCTTTATGAGAGAAACGTCCGTTTTGCACACCGCCTCCGTAGAAGTATTCTTCGGGATTCTCCTTTAAGGTTACAGTCACTTCTTTAGGACCGAATACCACCGGAGCGACTTCTTCGATCACACATTTGCCGGTCAATGGATTAAAGACTTTCATCAGTCCGGTCTGCTTATTCAGTTCAATCCGTACTTGGGCGGTGGTGAGGGTGATATATCCATCTTTCTCATCCACCGACAGTCCAGAAACCTTGCGTCGGGGCTGGTCTACAAGTATCTGCGCTTCAGGTTTCGCTTCGGGGTCACGGATGACGCCTCCGGAATTGTCCTGAAAGACACGGAAAATATTCTCTCCGTAAAAGTCGATAGTCATCCGTTGCTGGTTCGTGAACAATACATCAACCGTCGTCGGGTTTATTTTCTCTGCACGAAGGATTCCCGAAGTCTGTTCCTGGCAGACGGATGCCGAAGAAACATCACTCTGATCCGATGCTACGGATGCCTGTATGGAAGAAAGGGAAATTGGACATAATAATAAAATGGCGGTAATACGCCTGAGATGTCGTAAAGAGATGGGGGTTTCTTTTTTCATGTTTTTATTTATTTAGTATTAGACATTAAGTGCCTTTGTATATTCTTTTAAAAATGATATTAACTAATTCAGATGACATACTATAAGATTATTAGTGTCAGATTGTAAAATTACTCGTTTGGTAATAAATACACTTCATCTTTGGGTTACCCTAAATCAGAAGCTGTTTTATTATTATTTATTCACAAATCCCATAGGGATAAGCGGAGGTCAATAGCGTGTCACCTTATTCGTAGTCGCTTTCAGATACTCAAAGCGGTTGATCAATTCGCCCAGCTTCTTCGGGTATTTGGTTGCTACATTTTCCTGCTGCCCGATATCTTTTTTCAGATTATAGAGCTTATATCCATATCCCAAACCGATAAAGTCTCCGTCTTCCTTGCTATACGGATTATAATAAGGAGGAATCAGTGCCCAGTCACCCTGACGGTAGGCGTAATTGAACATTCCTTCAATGACAAGTTCTTCACGTCCTTTCTTGCTCTTGCCCAAAAAGGTGTCCAAGGTATTTTCACTGTCCAGCTTGTCCGGATAAGACTGCCCTAACAAGGCGGCAAAGGATGCCAGCAAATCCATCTGGCAGACGAATGCATCGGAAACCTGCGGTTTAACTGCTGCCGGCCAGCGAAGCATAAAAGGTATACGTGTACCTCCGTCGAACATACTTGTCTTTCCTCCGCGAAGCGGACCGGCTATCTTATGATCTCCTACCAGCTCCACTGCATCGTCTTTGTATCCGTCATCCAGTACCGGACCATTATCACTGGTCAGCACGACGATTGTATTTTCAGCCAATCCCAGTTTATCCAGTTCTTTCAGAAATTCGGATACACACCAGTCGGCTTCCAAGATAACATCCCCGCGGGGTCCCATCCCCGACTGACCTGCAAAACGTTCGTTAGGAACACGGGGTACGTGTGGCTGATGCAATCCGTAATAAAGAAAGAAAGGGGCATCTTTATGGTCATTGACAAATTGCTTCGCCTTGTTCAAAAACAATTCCGCCATTTCCTCGTCTTTCCATTGTGCCGCCTTACCACCTTTCTGAAATCCGATACGGGGCACCCCGTTGACTATCGAACCGGCATGTCCCACACTCGGGTGCATCCGGAGCAGTTCGGGATTATTCTTTCCGGTAGGTTCTCCCGGAAAATTCTGCCGGTAATCCACATACAACGGATCATTGGGGTCTAGCCCCACTACACGTCCGTTTTCGAGAAATACACATGGGACACGGTCGTTCGTTGCTGCTTGAATAAAGGAATAATCGTATCCTATTTCGGCAGCTCCCGGATGAACCTCTTTATTCCAGTCTACTTTACCGTCTCCCAATCCGATATGCCATTTACCTACAGAACCGGTAGCGTATCCGGCTTGTTTCATCAACTTGGGTAAAGTAATCTTCTGGGTGTCGATGATTAATGCCGCATTACCGGGCAGAATTTTTGCATCGGTATTTGTCCAGGGATAAAGACCGGTCATTACGGAATAGCGGCTTGGAGTAGAGGTTGCCGCTGTGCAAAAACCTTGTGTGAAACGGATTCCTTCATTCGCCACACGGTCCATGCCCGGTGTAGAAATACGATGAGCACCATAGCAACTCAAGTCACCGTATCCCAAATCATCGGCGACGATCAGGATTACATTCGGTTGCTGCTTGTCAGCCGGTCGTTCCTTCGGATGAGCTTGTCCGGCTGTCAGCGTAGTAGGCATTGAAGAAATGCCTGCCAAAGCATAAAAGGCTAAATTCGTGTTTTTCATAATATGGGGGTTTTATGTGTTTAAAATGATCTCAGGTAAGCGATCAATAGGATGCTGTTGCCGGAATTCCCGTTCGCTTTATCAATTCTACAATCCGGTCCAGTTCTTCATGAGTGGCTTTCTGCAAATCATGATCGGGAGTCTCCCTGTCAATCGTATAGATCATTACCTGACTGGGAGCTATCTCCTTGACTGCTTCCAGCCACGGGAGCACAAACTCATCGGATGTATTATTCATATCTTTCCCAAGGTAACTACCTTTCAGAAACATAGTCTGAATAATACAATTTCCTTTGAATTCTTTCATCTTTTCGATGATCTTCCTTACGGAATATTTCCCGTTGGGACGATCCAGGAGATGAATGTATTCTTCGTTCACCGTATCCAGTTTGAGGATATTATTATCTATCTTGTTCAATGCATCGAATACCGCAGGGCGGTCGATGAAGGTAGAATTGCTCAATACACTTACTTTTGCATTCGGGAAATAGTGGTCACGAAGTGCCAGTGTATCTTCTATAATTTCCGGAAAATGAGGGTGGGCAGTCGGTTCACCGTTTCCGGCAAATGTGAGTACATCGGGGGCGGGACCGTTCTTCTGCATATCTTTCAGCTTTTCTTCCAGGGCGATGCGCACTTCTTCACGAGTGGGCAGATGCTTCTTCGGACGATGGTCGGCATTGAAGCCGCATTCACAATAAATGCAGTCGAACGAGCAGACTTTTCCGTCTTCCGGCAATAGGTTGATTCCCAAAGATACACCCAAGCGGCGGGAATGAACAGGGCCGAAGATGGGTGAAGGAAAAATAATAGTCATCTTTTTATTAATTGTTTTAATGTGAGTTCAATATATCAATACGGACGTTTATCACATCAAGCTCACATTATTTTATCATTTACTATTTCATAATATCCAGAGGCAAAGATACTTTAAAACTTAATACGGAGTTGCATTTGTACGTCAGCTTTTTTATTTCCAAAGATTAAATCATTGCCGGAACCTATTTCATTCCGGTCGAGATAAACGGTTTCTCCGAACTTAGTTATAAACATCCAATGTTCATTCGGTTCATATCTCAGACGAACGGCACAGCGAAATCCACGACCTTGAAAGGAGGGAGTGTAAAATGTATAAAGCAATCCCTTCTCTGATACATATACCCGCGAATCATAATCGTCTGTAGAAAAATAACTGCCTTGAACGTCAGCAAACAGCCTGGTCCAAGGCAGTTGGGAGGACATCATTTGTGTAACTTGATATCCTTTACTAGCAGCCCTGTCTTGAGAATGAAAATGGTTGTAATCTAAAGTTGTACGACAGCTAAACACATCTCCATAAAAATAGTTCAAACGATATCGAAGTTGGTGATGAAAAATAGGAAGCGTTAGGTTTTCTTTGCTACCTGTCAAGTCACGCTCTTTCTGTTTATAACGATATTTCAAGTACATTGTCAGATTATTGTGCGGAGTAAACGTAGCCTGAAGCAATCCGTCCATACCTCGGGAAGGTTTGCTGATCCGGTATTTCTTCCACGGGAAAGAAAACAGATCGAAAGAAGCAAGGATGTGCCAATGGCGGAAAGGGGAAGTTTCCACCCCCAGATAATATCCCTGTTCGTTTTGAACCGCACTTCCTTCTCCAAAAGAATGGGCGAACATGGCCCAATAATTATATGAATAGTATCGTTGTACGATCATCAACTGAGTTCCTTCCACCGGTGAATATTGGAAGCGGTTCAAAGTAGCACTGCCTTGTTTTCCCATAGCTGTCTCTCCTTGGAAAGAAAAACGATGCCAGCGGTAGGCATAGTCTATTCCTAAATTGTAGAACTGATTTCCATGAATGTTGTATTGAGAATAACCTGTTAATTGCGGTTCATAAGGTCGGTTGAAAACATAGTAAATACCGGTGACACCCAGCCGGATACGGTTCTGTTGATAACTCATGTTTCCACCAGTCAGTTGCATGGTGAACAGGTTCTTTTTATCGGCTTCTTTCTGACTGCGGTGTAGTCCGGTTTTGTAGATAGAAGTTATTTCTCCATCGGTCAGCACACCGTCCAGCGAACGGTGTGAGTAAAAGCCGGACATACTCCATTGTTTTGTAATGCTTACAGTTGCCGCCACTCCCCGAAAATAATTAGTCTCGTCAGTAGAAGAATGTTTCCTGATTCCTCCGCTGCGGGTGTTGAAAGAAGAAGCATATACGGTCTTTCCCAGTAAGTAATCCGTGCTGATCACCAGCCCCTGTCCGAAACTTAACCGATAGTTACCAACAGCCAATGTTTTTAATCGCCCACAATCTTTGAGTAAGAGATAAAAAGAATAATAATCATACCCTTGACGATTGTGCAGAGCAAGGAAGGGTTCACCGGCATCCTTCTCCGCAACGAGACCTGCATAGAGCTGATCGCGATAACGGAAAGCGTATTTAACAGAGTTATAAACAGAAGGTCCCAAATAGGTATGTTCATAACCTTTCCGCTTGTAAAGCGGTATATCTATGCGAGTTAGCACTTCATTCTTTCCATACTTCATAGCGCTTTTCAACATAGTTTTCCACCGAAAAGACGACTCATTGTTAATAGCTTTGATACATACGAAAGGCAATAGATACTGAATAGTCTGCCTGTCCATATCCTCTATTAACTGAAGTTCATAAAGTGTTTCCATCTGCCCATGCACGTATATATAGGCCAGCAGATGTTCAATCTGAATATCACTGAGAAAAGGAAATTGTTCCAGTTGTTGACGGGTAGCCCGGTTTAAATCTACAGGTTCGTGAAGACGAACGGACAATTCTTCCAGTTCATTCTCCCAGTTGGGTTCATTAACAGCATTATCAACACTATTATTAACAGATAAATCTTCAAAAATATCTTCTATAAGACTTTGAGAAGGGTTTTGAGCACTACAAGCAGGAATAATGAACAGGCTGTTTATAATACTTATCAACCGAAATAGTTGAGTAGTTTTCATCAATAAATTATTTGTTTGCACCTTGCGTTTTTACAGACAAGGCCGCAAAGATACTTTAAATAGGTTAACGTCTAAAAGAAATGTCTGAATAATAAAATTTTAATTCTATTTTTGTAACGTGAAAAGGAGGCTTAACATAGTAATAATGATGGCGTTTGCTATGGTCTGTTCATTGAAGATGCAGGCACAGGACAAGCAAAGCATCAACGGATACTTGGTTCCGATGTGTATCTACAACGGAGATACCATTCCATGTGTCCAGTTAAGGACTGTTTATATCTTCCGCCCGCTAAAATTCAAAAACGAAAAAGAACGGCTGGAATACTACCGGCTGGTACGTAACGTAAAAAAGGTATATCCTATCTCCAAAGAAATTAACCAGGCTATTATCGAAACTTACGAGTATCTTCAAACATTACCCAACGAGAAGGCTCGCCAAAAACATCTCAAACGGGTGGAAAAAGGACTGAAGGAACAATATACCGCACGGATGAAGAAACTCTCTTTTACACAAGGCAAACTCTTGATTAAATTGATAGACCGCCAAAGTAATTCCACCAGTTATGAACTAGTGAAAGCTTTTATGGGACCTTTTAAAGCAGGATTCTATCAGACATTTGCCGCACTGTTCGGTGCCAGTCTGAAAAAGGAATATGATCCGTTGGGAGAAGATAAACTAACGGAAAGAGTCGTGCTGCTGGTGGAGAACGGACAAATCTGATTCACCTTGTCATAAGGTTATCAACGTCGTTATTAACCATCATATTTCTATTAAATCTAATTCCACAATCACCATAGGAAAATTCCCCCGCTTTATCTGACTTCTAGGGTATTAACAGTTGAGAAGTCAGCTATTAATAGCTGTGATGCCATCTGATAACAGCTTGAAACAGGATGGTTAATAAACACTGAATCAATCAGACTCATCCAAGAGTAAATTGCTACAATACTCTCTTATTATCCCACACAATTATGAACAGAAAAAGAATATTGATTAATAGCAAGTTAACTATGATATCAACCACTTATTAACTAATTATTAACCGACTGATTTTACACCGTCAACGTAGCTTTTTGAACAAATCCCAGATGACAATGCCCGTTGTTACAGACACGTTCAGAGAATGCTTGGTACCATATTGGGGAATCTCGATACAACCATCCGAATGATCAATCACTTCCTGTTGCACCCCTTTCACTTCATTTCCCATTACGATAGCGTACTTCTTCGTCTTGTCCAGTTCGAGTCGATCCAGCATAATGCTGCCTTCCGCCTGTTCTATCGAATAAACAATATATCCTTCTTTGCGGAGGTTATCAACAGCATCAACAGCGTTATTAACATACTTCCAGTCAACAGTGAACTCTGCGCCCAAAGCTGTCTTATGCATTTCAGGGTGGGGAGGGGTAGCCGTTATTCCACACAGATAGATACACTCGATACGGAAAGCATCCGATGTGCGGAATACCGAACCTATATTATGCAGGCTACGAATATCATCCAGCACTACCACCAAAGGTAGTTTTTCTGCCTGTTTAAACTCTTCGGCACTGATACGGTTCAGCTCTGTTATTTTCAGTTTTCGCATACGTTGTTCATTTATTACGTTTCGGTTGCAAAGGTAGTTCTTTTCTGTTAACAGAGGTGTTGATAACGGTTTAAAACCTGTCAAAACAATCGGGAAAGAATTTGAAAAATAATTCTTGCATTATTCAAAAGAAGGTATAAGGGGCCTTCATTATGAACATTCCAAAAAACAAAGACGAAACTTTCTATGCAGACATCAACATATTTTTCAGCACTTATCTGCCTGTTTATATCCATAAAGTTTTTAACTTTGCACTTTATCAACAGGGAGTTAATAGTATTCTCCCATTTGATAGGGCTTGCATTGATAATGAAGATAATAAATAGTCAATCTTCCACCTTTCCTTCCGTTCATAACGGACTCATAAAGCAGAAGTATGGACTAATAACTTATCCGGCAAGAAAAATCGTATTTATTTGCTAACACTATTAACAGGCTATCATCACTAACAAAGTTTTTTTTTAAAAGGAAGAAATAAAAGAATATTATTATGAATAATCTCATAAAGGCTATTAACGAGCTGAAGAAAGAAAAGAATGCAATCATTCTGGGCCACTACTACCAGAAGGGTGAAATACAAGATATCGCCGATTACGTTGGCGACAGTCTGGCGTTGGCTCAACTGGCTGCCAAAACGGAGGCGGATATCATTGTGATGTGCGGCGTTCACTTTATGGGTGAGACGGCGAAGGTGCTTTGTCCGGATAAGAAAGTGCTGGTGCCCGACATGGAAGCGGGTTGTTCACTGGCGGACAGTTGTCCGGCGGATCAGTTTGCGCAGTTTGTCAAAGAGCATCCGGGGCACACCGTTATTTCGTACGTGAACACGACAGCTGCCGTGAAGGCAGTAACGGATGTGGTGGTGACTTCCACCAATGCCCGGCAGATCGTGGAAAGTTTTCCCAAAGATGAGAAAATAATCTTTGGTCCGGACCGGAATCTGGGAAATTATATCAACTCAGTTACGAACAGGAATATGCTGCTTTGGGACGGAGCCTGCCATGTGCACGAACAGTTCTCGGTGGAAAAGATCGTGGAGCTGAAAGCGCAGCATCCGGAAGCACTGGTGCTGGCACATCCCGAATGCAAAAGCACGGTGCTGAAACTGGCAGATGTGGTAGGGTCTACAGCTGCACTGCTGAAGTATGCGGTGAACCACCCGGAGAATACGTATATCGTGGCTACCGAATCGGGTATCTTGCATGAGATGCAGAAGAAGTGTCCGCAGACAA
>OGIW01000863.1_pt1 | contig 17003 bp, 17 predicted proteins | sample 1571921 | NCBI WGS metagenome assembly OGIW01 (sample SAMEA2582112, study PRJEB24529) | metagenome | biome: Human gut stool | place: China | collected 2011 | reverse complement strand
CTTCTCTGCATCCAACTCCAAAATAACTTGTTTCATTTAAAATATATCTAGCCATTTTTCCTCCTAATTAAAATTACTAACTCATTAAAAAATACTTGCTATTAAAGCATAAACAACTATAATAATTAAACATACTACTGATGCTAGAGCTTCTCCTAAAGTATAAGTCTTTACTCCCCCAGAAAAATTAAATCCTGACATATTTGATACAATCCAAAATCCACTATCATTTATTGTAGCCCCAAACATTCCCCCCGACAAACAAGCTAATGAAATAAAAACAGGATGAATTGTTACTGATGAGGCTACTGAAGCCATCATTGTCATACTTGTAATTCCTGCTACTGTTCCCGAACCTGTTATTTGTCTAAAAATAACCCCTAGTATCCTAGATAAAACAATAACCAAAATAACATTTCCACCTAAGCCAGTTATCAATCCAACTATCGCATCATTCACACCAGATAATTTAATTATTTCAGCAAAAGATCCTCCTGCTCCTGTTATTAAAAATACAATCCCAGCAGCTTCTAACGATTTTGTAGCCGAATCTGCGGCTCTCTTACTCCCTATATATTTAACTGCTATTATATATGCAGCTAATGTCCCTAGAAGCATAGAAATCGATTTTGTCCCAATAAATTTTAAAAATACAGAATTTCCTTCTGGAAATATAACTGAATATATAGTATTTAACAAAATAGTGGCTATTGGAAGAATTATAGGAATCAGCGCTTCAAAAAAAGAAGGATACTTATTCAATTTTTCTTGTTCCTGAATAGCAATTCCAAGATTATTTTCATCTTTTTCTTTATTCCAAAGGCCTCTATCTAATATTTTTATATAAATAAACAATGTGATAAATAAAGCTAACATCCCTATTATTAATCCTACAAATAAGATTATTCCTAAATCAAACCCAAAGATTTCTGCTGCTGCTAAGGGATTAGGAGTTGGTGGTATCATAGAATGCGCTATTCCAGCACCAATTGAAATTGCTCCTATCATATATGGAATAGATTTATTAACTTTTTTCATTGTGGCTATAGCTACTGGTATTAATACAACAAATGTTACATCAAAGAATACTGGTATAGACAATACAAATCCTGCAAATGCTATTGCATATACAGCTTTTGATTCTGGAAATATTTTCACTATCTTATCAGCAATTACATTAGCTCCCCCAGCATCACTTAATAGCTGTCCCAATATAATTCCAAAACCAATAGGAAATCCTATCCCTGCCATCATTCCGCCAAATCCAGAGTTTATTCCATTGACTACCTGAAGTAAATCCATTCTTGCAAGTGTTCCCATTAAAAGTGATCCTAGTACTAATGCTAAAGCAGCATTAAATTTTAATTTTGATATTAAAAAAACTACAACTGTTATAGATATAATTAGACTTGTTAATAAAAGAAAGGGTGACATAATAACCTCCTAAAAAATTTTCTATAGCCACCTTTAATTTTCATATATAATTTCTTCATTGTTTAGAAAAAAAAATTATGATATAATTATTAGATAACTAAGTTTTTACTTTGGTTGTTTCAATTTTATGAAGGAACTAAGCTAGATAAAAAGTACCAGTTTTTATCTAGCCTCCTTCTTATAACCTTTGACCTTTTTTCACTTCCACTAAATTCTCTTTATTTAATTCAACTCCAAAACCTGGCTTATCTGATAACTTCAATCTTCCATTAACTGGAATTGGTTCGTCTTTTAATAATGGATAATACTGAGGCAATACTACATCAGCTTTTGGTGCCATCATTAAACATTCTGTAAATGGAGAATTTACTCTAGTGACTACAAAATGATGACTGTACACTCCACTTCCATGAGGTATTACTAATTTCCCGTGTGCTTCAGCTAAATTCGCTATTTTAATTAGTTCAGTCATTCCCCCACACCATCCAACATCTGGTTGTAATATATCCAAATCACATTTTTCTATTAGCATTCTAAATCCATACCTTGTAGCTTCATGTTCTCCACCTGTAACCATAATATTATTTGGAGCATTTTTCTTTAAATCCTCATAACTCCAATAATCATCTGGATTAAAACACTCTTCTATCCATTTGAATCCTAATTTTGCTGATTCTTCCATTAGTTTTTTAGCATATGGTAAATCTAATGACATCCAACAATCCCACATTAGCATGAATTCTGGTCCAACTTTTTCTCTCATTTCTTTTGCAAATTCAATATTTTTTCTTAGCCCTTTTTCTCCATCTGCTGGTCCATAAACCAAAGGAATCTTTCCTCCAATAAATCCCATTTCTTTAGCTAAATCTGGTCTTGGTCCAGTTGCATAAAAATTGTAACTCATCTCTTACTTTTCCTCCTAGCAACTTATAAACTGGTTCATTTCTTAGTTTTCCTAATAAATCCCATAGAGCCAAATCAATAGCTGAAATCGCATTCATTACTATTCCCTTTCTTCCATAGTATAAAGAAGCTCTATACATCTGGTCCCACATTTTTTCAACATCACATGGTTCTGAACCAACTATAAATCTATCTAGATGATTCATTACTAGCCATGCTGCCGGATATCCTCCAGTTGATATACCAAAACCAATAACTCCATTATCTGCTTCGACTTCTACTACCAATGTTTTTAAAGCATTTATTCCAAAACTAGTTCTTGTTTTTTTATACTCAGGATATATACTCATTGGTGTAGAAATTTGATTTACTATCCAATGTTCTTCAGTTTGATCATGATAATCTGCCCCACCTCCTTCAACCACATATGCTCTTATAGCTTTAATTTTTGTCTCCATAATAACCTCCTTATTTTTTATATTGATACATTAAATTAAATTTAGTTCATTTAAAATAGTTTTTACTTTCATTTTATTTTCATCTGTCAATGATAAAGCTGGTCCTCTTTCAAATCCATCATATCCTAGTACTCTTTCATAAACAGCTTGTTTGCATGCTAATAATAATGGAGAACTTAACTTATAAATTTTCATTGCACTACACATTTTATTATAAACTTCTCCACATATTTCTAAATTTTTCTCTTGAAAATTTTTCCATAGTTTGACAGTAAATTCAGGTGCAAAATTAGCTGTTGCATTTATAAATCCTTCTACACCATTAAATAAAGCTCCAAATGTTTGACTTTCAAATGCACAATATACAATAAAATTCCTATTTATTTTTTTTATTTCTAAAAGATCGATTAAATGTCCTTGATCAGCTGTAGTATCTTTTATTCCCACTATGTTCTTATTATTTTTTACTAATCTCCATACTAAATCATAAGAAAAGTTAAACCCTGTTAATTGTGGAAAATTGTAGATTATGATATCTAAATCTGTATAATTAGCTATTTCATTATAATATGCTTCCACCTCTCTTTCATCATATACAACAAAGTATGGATTAATTAGTAATATTCCATCAATATTCTTATTTTTTAAAAAATTCAAAAACTCTATTACTTCATTTTTATTAGTACTCCCCACTCCTACCAAAATTTTTACTCTATTTCTTACATAAATAATCATTTCTTCAATAAATTTTTTCTTTTCTTCTAAAGAAATAGAAAAAAATTCTCCTGAAGTTCCAAAATAAGCTATTCCATCAACTCCTTTTGAAATTAAAAAATCAAGATGCTTTTTATTTGCCTCCAGATCAATGCTCCCATCATTTTTAAAAATGGTTATGATTGGAGGGAATACTCCTTTCAATTTTGCCATATTTACACTCTCCTTTATATTTATAGGATATATCCTAATAATTCAGATATTTCCTTACTTTTCTTCAGCATTGTTTTCTTAATTAATTCTTTTTTCTCTAGCATTCTTTCTTTAGGTCCTGAAACACTGATAGCTAATTGTACTTTTCCATTCGAATCAAATAATGGAACTGCTAAACACCATAACCCATTTTCAATTTCTTCATCATCTATTGCATAACCTAATTTTTTAAATTCATCTAACTTAGTTTTAAAAATCTTTTTATCAACAATAGTGTTATTTGTAAATTTAATCATATCTAAATTTTCTATAGTTGCATCTCTTTCTTCCTTGCTCATATATGCTAATATTATTTTTCCTAATCCTGTACAATATATTGGTTTTAAACTTCCAATATTGGCATTAGTTGCTACTGTATGACTGCTCTGAACCTTATCTACATAAATTATATTTTCCTTAGAAACCATTCCTAAAAATGTTGTTTCTAATAAAATATTCATAATTTCTATTAAATGTGGTTTTATAAGATTTTTAAAATCTAAGTTATTATTAACAATATTCCCTAATCTTATAAGCATTGTTCCTAAAAAATATTTTTTATTATCTTTTATTAAAAGATACCCATTTTCTTTCATTGTTTTTAATAGTTCAAAGGTACTGCTAGGAGCATAACCTAATTTCAGACTTATTTCTTTACATGTTAGACCTTGCTGATTTTCTGCTAAAATATCAAAAATTTCCAATACCCGTTCAGCTGATTTCACACTCATGATTTCCTCCTTTTAAAATATGATTCATATATATGAATTTAATTCTGATTTTATTTATACCAAATAATAGTATTTTTTTATTTTAATGTCAAGTATTTTTTAAAAAAGTATTAAATCAATACAATAATTATTCTTTACATATAGAAAAAATATTTTTGCCATTCTAAATTTTATACACAAAAAAAACAGTTAAAGTCTATATTAAATATCCTTTAACTGTTTAAATTTTATATTCTCTTAAATTTTTATAAAAGTCCAGCTTCTTTCATCACTGTTTTTATTTGTTCTGTTTGTTTTTCAGTTGCCTGTAGGAAAGGTTTTGTACAATAATCCTGCATTTCAACCCCACGAATCATCATAGCTTTTTTCATAATAGGAATAAATGGAGTTCCTATTGGATAAAGAGCCATTAATTTATCTACTATTTTTTGAATTCTAGCAACCTCGTCCATATTTTTTGCATTTATTGCTTTTACCCAGTCAGCAAAAAGTTCTGGACATAAGTTTGAAAGTCCTCCAATACATCCACTTCCTCCACATAAAATATTGTGAACAAAGTTTTCATCAAATCCTGATAATACTATAAAATCAGGAAATTCTTTCAATACTGTAGTCATAAGTTTTCTAGTATGTCCCATTTCACTTACAGTGTCTTTAAACCCAACTATATTTTTATGTTTTCTAAGAAGATTTAATGTAACTTCTGGAGTTAAATCATGTCCTGTTCTGTCAGGGAAGTTATATAAATAGATATCTCCTTTTACAGCTTCTGCTACTTTATCATAGAAAAATTCTACACTTTCATTAGAAAGAGCAAAGTAATATGGACTGATTATCATTACAGCATCTGCTCCAGTTTCTATTGCAAAATTTGAAAGTTCAACTGTATCTTCTACTGTCATGCAGCTAGTTCCAATATATACTTTTGTTCTTTTATTTACATGTTCTACTACTAATTTAATAAGTTCTTTCTTTTGCTCAGTAGTCATAGAGAAAAATTCTCCAGTACTTCCCATAATTACAAGTCCATCTACTCCACCTTTAATAAGGTGATCCCATACATTTTTATTACCTTGAATATCCAGATTTCCATTTTTATCAAATGCAGTTACTACTGGAGTCAAAAAATTTGCTTTTTTCATAATTGTTCTCCTTTATATTTCATTAACTCATCTTAACAAAGAAGAATAGGATGACTATTCTTGAGATAAAATTCCTCTAAAGTCATCCTTTTCTCTTTTATTAATTTATCCTACTAATTTAAAAGCTCCAAATAGGATTGTAGAAATTCCTACCATTGCTACTCCCACCATTGATTCCCAAATTATTAATTTCAATCTTTCACTTATTTCCATATTAACACTTCCAGCACTTATGTGGAAGAAACTTCCATGTGGTAATCCATCAAAAACAAAGCTTCCTGCATGAATCATTCCTCCTACAGCTAATGGAGCTAATCCATATTCTAATATAGTTGGTCCAAAAATTTGTGCTCCTAATGTAGTTCCAGCAGTAGAAGAAGCTGTTGCTGCTCCCATTAATATTCCTGCTATTGGAGCCAGTAAATATGGAGGAAATCCTATTAAATTTATTCCTTCTACTATTACATCTTTAAGATTAGAATTGGCTATTATTCCTGCTAATGCTCCTGTTCCTATCAATAATAAAGCAACTCCACTCATTTTTCTTAGTCCTACTTCTAAATATTCAATAGTATGCTTAGTCTTCTTCATAGCAATTATTCCACAAATACCTCCTATTGGAAGTGCAATCAATGGATCAACTATTATTCCAGCTATTGGTCTTAAGATAAGTATACAAATTGTCACTATTGGTCCAGCCAATGCTCCCAATATACTAGGTAATCCATTTTCATTTTTATTTTCTTCAATATTATCTATATCTGTTCCTCTATCAGAAAGATATTTTGCAATAATTGCAGTTATAATTATTGCAATTATTGAACAAGGAATCCCTACCATCATAATAGAAGTTAAAGGAACTTTAAAACTGTCTGCTGCTGCTATAGCATTTGGATTTGGACTAATTACATTACCAGCTTTTACTCCTCCTATCATAGCTATTAGTATTCCAAGTTTTTTATAATCTAATTTTTTAGCTATCTGAATGGCTATTGGAGCCACTGTTATAATTGCCACATCTCCAAAAACTCCAACTGCTGTTAATACACATGTTGATAATGTCATAGACAATAAAGCATTTCTAGTTCCTAATCTTTTTACTACTACTTCAGCAATTTTGGCTGCTGCTCCTGACTCTGTTAAAGTTCCTGCTAATATACCTGCAGTAATTATTCTAATAATAGCTGGTGATATATTTTTTACACCAGCTATTATATATTCTACTGTCCCCCCAAGTCCAGCTCCACCAAGAATTCCACCAAGAATTGCTCCAATAATCATAGCATAGGTTGGTACAATTTTTTTTAAAATTAAAACTATTGAAATAATCAAGCCTAATATGGCTCCTAAAGCTGAAACACTCATTTTTCCACCTTCCCCTATTTTTTATCAATATTATCATATTTTAATATAGCACCCTCTGCTCCAGAAGCTGCAAGTTTCGAATACAAAGCTAGGTATCCTTTTGTAAATTTAGGTTTTGGTCTCTTCCAATTTTTTAATCTTACTGCTATTTCATCATCTGAAACTAAAAGTTTTAAAGCTCTATTTTCTACATCTATTTCAATTTTATCTCCATTTTCTACTATTGCTATTGGCCCACCTTCAGCAGCCTCAGGTGAAATATGTCCCACAAAACATCCATTATTTGTTCCAGAAAATCTACCATCTGTGATAAGAGCTGTTGTTTTTCCAAGTCCTCTACCATATAAATACTTCATAGCTTTGAACATTTCTCTCATTCCTGGTCCACCTTTAGGACCTTCATATCTTATAACAACTACATGTCCATCTCTTACTTTTCCTTCTAAAATAGCCTCTTCTGCTTCTTCCTCACTATCAAATACAATAGCCTCTCCTATAAAATGATATAGACTTTTATCAAAAGCACCTGGTTTAGTAATACCAGTATTAGGAGCAAGATTTCCTTTTAATACAGCAACTCCTCCTTGATATCCAAATGGTTCTTCAAAAGTTTTTATTACTTCTTTATTTTCAGGATATAAAGAAATTGTATTTTTTATATTTTCTTCCATAGTTTCTGCAGAAACTGTCATTACATCTTTATCCAAAACTGGAAGAAGTTCCTTCATAACCTTATATACTCCTCCAGCCTTATGAAAATCAATTAAATTATATTTGCTTGATGGATTTATTTTTGCAATATGAGGTGTAGTTCTTGATAATTTATCAAATTCTGATAACACATCAATATCAAGATCAGCTTCATGAGCTATAGCTGTTAAATGCATTACAGCATTTGTACTTCCACTAATAGCAAGACAAAGCTTTATTGCATTCCTAATAGCTCCTTCTGTAATGATATTTCTTGCTGTAATATTTTTTTCAACCAATTCTACTATTTTTTTTCCAGTTTCTTCAGCAATAGCTAATCTTGCTGCTGAATAAGCAGGTATTGTTCCACCAAAGGGTAATGTCATTCCTAAAGCCTCTGAAATACAACACATTGTATTTGCTGTTCCAAGATAAGAGCAAGAGCCACAAGTAGGGCAAGAAAGTGTTTCAAGAGTTGTATATTCTTTTTCAGTTATTTTTTTTGCTGTGAGCATTCCATAAGCTTCTGCACTTGATGTTTGATCTGATTGTCTTCCATCAAAAACAATTCCACCTTCCATTGGTCCACCAGGAAGAAGAATACAAGGAATGTTCAATCTTGCTGCTGCCATAAGCATTCCTGGAACAATTTTATCACAAGAACCTAATAAAACAATAGCATCTAGACGATGTGCTTCAGCAAAAGTCTCCACTGAATCACATATAATTTCTCTTGAAGGAAGAATGTAATGCATTCCTTTATGTCCTTGAGCCATACCATCACAACAAGCTATTGTCCCAAATTCAACTGGTGTTCCTCCAGCACGATAAATTCCATCTCTTACTCTTTGGGCTACTTGCCTTAAATTGAAATGTCCTGGAACTCCTTCATTCCATGAATTAGCTATTCCTATTATTGGTCTTTCAAGATCATCAGTAGTATACCCCATTGATTTAAATGTTGCTCTATAATACTGCGTACTTAATCCTTCCAAAATTATTTGGCTTCTTTTCCCATTTGACATTTTCATTCCTCCTTGAAGTATTTTTTAATTTTTTAAGTTAAATATAAATTTTTACTCGCAATTTTCATTAACCAATCATTTTTATTCGTATATACGAATATTGTTTTTATATACGAATTATTATAAATAAATAATAGCATTCTTTTATATATAAGTCAATATGTTCTATTAAAAAATTTTTATCATTATTTTCAATCACCATTTTAAGCTGATTTTATAGAAAAAATTTTTTTTACAGTTTAATTAATTATACTTTTTTATATGTATGCTTTGTCTGTATATACAAACTATTTAAAATCTGGTATAATCAAATTATTAATATTTAGGAGGTGCCTCTTCATGGCAAAAACTGAGCATAGACCTACATCCCGTGTACTCGATATTCTTGAGTTGCTGGCTAATAATCAGGAAGGTCTGAGTTTAACAGAAATTGCTGAGGCTATTGACGCACCTAAAAGCAGCATTCTGCCTTTGATGCATACTATGGCTCAGCGTAAATTTATATTTTTTAATGCACATACTTATAAGTATAGTATAGGTATAGGTTCTTTTTGTGTTGGTTCCGCTTACACAAGTAATATGAATGCTCTTCAGTTTATAAAATCTGAAATGAAATATATTGTAAAAAAGACTAATGAAATCTGCCAAATGGGAATATTTGACAGAGGGCAGGTACTATATGTAGCAAAAGTAGATTCTGATGATCCTATCCGTATCATTTCATATGTAGGAAAAAGGCTTCCCGCTTATTGTACTGCTCTGGGAAAAGCTCTTCTTTGTCAAAAGAATATTGATGATTTAAGAGAACTTTACCCTGATGGACTTAAAGAATATACTCCAAATACAATAACTGATTTTGAAGTGCTTGCTGAACAACTTAAAGTAGTAAGAAAAACTATGGTAGCAACTGAAAATGGCGAAGCAAATGAACAATCTTATTGTTTGAGTGTTCCACTCTTTAAAGGAGATGATATTCTAGCTGCTATAAGTGTTAGCATTCCTTCATTTAGAATGACTGATGAAAAAACTGAACTTATAAAATCACTGCTTTTGGAAACTAAAGTTAAAATAGAAACTTTCTTCCGTGAACATGATATAGATAGTACTCAGCTTACACTTTCTAGCTAGAAACAAATATATTTCAAGGAGAATTATGAATAAACTGATAGTTTTAAATATAGATTTTGCTTCAAAAACTGGTGATAAAAATTTTATTCATCCTGTAATTATTCAAAGTGATAAAGAAAATATTCTCATTGATTGTGGAAATCTTGGTTTTCTTCCTTTGTTAGAAAAAGAAGCTAAAAAATATAATTTTGATTTTTCTCAACTTACAAAGATAATCATAACTCATCATGACCATGATCATATAGGAGCTCTTTATGAAATAAAGGAAAAATATCCACATATACAAGTTGCTTCTTCACTTGTGGAAAAACCATATATTGAGGGAAAGAAAAAATCTCTGAGACTGGAACAGGCAGAAAGAATATATTCTACTCTTTCTGAAGAAGAAAAAGTAAATGCAGAGTACTTTCATAATATGCTGAAAGCTATAAAGCATGTGCCCATAGATATAACCATAGATGAGAATACTAAAATAGATTGGTGTGAAGAATTGAAAATAATTGCCACTCCTGGACATATGCCAGGACATATTTCTATTTATTTAGAAAAATTTAAAACACTCATAACTGGAGATGCCATGGTAGCTGAAAATGGAAATCTCCTTTTAGCTAATCCTCAATTTACTCTTGATATGAATGAGGCTATTAATTCTATAAGAAAATTTCTAAATTATGATATTCAGCAAGTTGTCTGTTATCATGGTGGTGTAATAACAGGAGATGTTACTTCCATCTTAAAAAATCTCTTAAAATAACAGGAGGTATTATGAATATTTCTCAAAATATGCTTAATAATATACTTTTAAATTTTGAAAAAAGAAATATGAAGGGATATTTTGTTGAAGATATACCTCAACTGATAAAGTTAATAAAAGAACTGGTTCCTGAAAACTCAATTGTTGGCTGTGGTGATTCAATAACTCTTGAAGAAGCTGGAATATATAGTATCTTTAGAAATGGTAATTTTATTTTTCTGGATAAATATAAAAAAAGTTTAACAAAAAAGGAGAAAAGAGAAATCTATATTAAAAATTTTTCTGCCGATACTTTTATCAGTGGTGCTAATGCAATCACAGAAGATGGTAAAATATTTAATATCGATGGAAATGGAAGCAGAGTAGCTCCTATTATATATGGCCCTGAACAAGTAATAATTGTAGCTGGAATAAATAAAATAGTTCCTGACATGGACCATGCTGTTCACAGAGCCAGACAGACTGCTGCTCCTCTTGATGCTGTACGTCTTGGAAAAACTACACCTTGTGCAAAACTTGGGTATTGTATAGATTGTCGTCATCCTGAAAGAATATGTAATTCTTTTGTTGCTATTGAAGGACAGTTTATAAAAGATAGAATAAAAATTATTATTGTTGATATGAATATGGGATTTTAATATAAAAAGAAGCTGACTGAAAAAATATTGAGACAGCTTCTCTTTTTTATTTAAAGTTTTTCCTAAAATATTGTTGCTAAAAATAGTTTAGAGATTTATAAAATTTTTGATTATCTGTTTTTTACTATTTCCATAGTCTAACTATAAAATACTGACTTAGCAATTAAAAAAATATTATTATCCATATACATATAAAAAACCAGCAGAATCTGCTGGTTTCTTTTTATTTTATTGTTTATTTTAGCTGCCTGCCTTCTTTAGAGTAGGTTTTCTTTTTTTGATATATAAATTGATTTGTCAAAGCTGTTTTTTTATTTTTTAGCAAAAACTACTCTATAAATAATTCCACCCAGTATTGCTCCTATAATTGGTGCCACCCAAAACAGCCACAATTGTGACATTGCTCCTGTTTCAGCAAAAATTGCTGCTGCTGTACTTCTTGCAGGATTTACAGAAGTATTTGTTATTGGTATACTTATCAAATGTATAAGTGTTAATCCCAATCCTATAGCTAGTGGAGCAAAACCTTTAGGTGCTCTTTCATCTGTTGATCCTATTATAATAAGTAAAAACATCATTGTCATTACAATCTCTGAAACAAATGCTGCTGTTAATGAATATCCTCCTGGTGATAGTAATCCATATCCATTACTTGCAAATCCTCCAACAACAAATCCCTCTGTTCCTGTTGCTATTACATATAGAACTGCTGCTCCTGCTATTCCTCCCAATACCTGACTTACAATATAAGGAATAAGTTCTTTTTTATTAAAACGACCTGCTGCATATAACCCTATTGAAACTGCCGGATTTAAATGACATCCTGATATATGCCCTATTGCATATGCCATAGTTAATACTGTTAATCCAAAAGCAAATGCTACCCCTACAAATTTTATTCCTAAATCTGGAAATCCAGCTGCTAAAACTGCACTTCCACATCCTCCTAGTACCAACCAAAAAGTCCCTATAAATTCTGCTGTTAACTTTTTAAACATTTTTCCTCCTTAAATATCTGTAAATTGTATATCTACAACCGTAATTATACCTCTTTAATTAAAAAAGTCAATTATTTTTATCAACAAATATTTATATAATTTCAAATTAATTAAATTCATTTAATTACAAAGAAAAAAATCAACTACATATAAGCAGTATACATATAGAGAAAAGCCTCTGATTACTCAGAGACTTCTCTAAAATATATATTAAATTAAAGGGTCGACCTATTAGTCTTTTAAAAATTTATCATAATATTTTGCAAGACCACCTGTTGAAGTCTCTTTATATGAAGAACACATATCACTTCCTGTTTCTTTCATAGTTATAACTACCTGGTCAAAACTTATTGTATGTTCTCCATTTGTTGAAAGTGCATAATCTGCTGTATTCAATGCTCTTACTGCTACTATTGCATTTCTTTCTATACAAGGTATTTGTACATATCCACCAACAGGATCACAAGTCATCCCTAAGTGATGTTCCATTCCCATTTCTGCTGCATATTCTATCTGATCAATAGTTCCACCTAGTATATAGACTGCCATACCTGCTGCCATAGAACAAGCTGAACCTATTTCTGCCTGACATCCTGCTTCTGCACCAGATATTGTTGCGTTTTCTTTAATAAGATTCCCTATAAGCCCTGCTACTGCAAGAGCTCTAAGTGATGTAGTTTCATCTAATTCATATTCTTCTATCAATGCTCTTAGAAGTCCTGGAATAACTCCTGCGGCACCACATGTAGGAGCTGTAACAATAGTTCCTGCACTGCTGTTTTCTTCTGATACTGCTAATGCATAAGCAAATATTTTCTTAGTTATTACTAGATAATTTTTCTTTTTATCTATTTTATCATATATCTCTTTAGCTTTTCTTGGATATCTTAATTTTCCTGGAAGGACACCATCTTTTTTGATTCCTCTGCTTACAGCATCATTCATAGTATCAAGAATATCTTTTAAATGATTCCATATTTCTTTTCCTTCACAGTGTTCTACATATTCCCAAAGCTCTTTATTATTTTCTTTACACCATTTTATAATATCATCCATTTTAGAAAGAGTATAAGTTCTTCCTGATCCATTTCTCTTATCAGAAAGTTCCTTTATTGTTCCTCCACCTACTGAAAATACAAGCCAGTCCTTAATTAGATTTCCATTTTCATCAAGAGCTTCAAACTTCATTCCATTAGTATGATACTCATGGATAAATTCAGGCATCCATACTATCTCTGTTTTTTTGGGTTTAAGAGTCTCTTCTATTATCCAGTCTGTAAGATGTCCTTTTCCAGTAGCTGCAAGACTTCCATAAAGTTCTATTCTATATGAATGTGCATTTTCTGTTTCTGTTTTAAATCTTTTGGCTGCTCTCTCAGGTCCCATTGTATGTGAACTAGATGGACCACAACCTATTTTAAACAATTCTTTTAAACTATCCAAAACTGCTTCCCTCCAATTACTTAGTTTCCTCTTATCTCATCAACTGTTTTAATTTTATAATTTTTAAATATTATTGAACCTAAATATCCTGCTGCTGCCCCTGCCACTGCACACATAAGTGCAACTTTTGTAACTACTATTGCATCATTAAATCCATACATTACCATAAGACCAGCTATTGGTGTTGCTGTTCCAGTTGCATTATTTACCAGTCCAAACAGTGATACTATAACTCCTGCTGCTGCTCCTCCAATAAAATTGGTAACATATACAGGAATAGGGTTTGCAGATATAATATCTGCCTGAGTTAAAGGTTCTACCGCTACTGCTATTGTTGTTTTTCTATCTCCAAATCCCATTCTGTGGAAGAAAACTCCATTCATAAATGATGATCCCATTACTGCAAGAGCTCCAATAGCCATTGGAATTCCAGTTAAACCTAACATAGCTGTAAGTGCCATTGATGAAAGAGGTGCTGTAGCTACTACAGTTATTATTCCTCCAAGAACAATCCCCATTAGCACAGGATTAGAGTGAGAAGCACTTTCCAGTATTCCTCCTATATTTAAAAGAGTTGAGTTAACAACTGGATTTGATACAGTTGCTATAAATCTTGCCAATGGAGCAATTAAACAGATTATTACTATAAGGTCTACTCCTTGAGGTATTTTTTGCTCTAACTTAGGTACTACAAATGAAAGTATATACCCTGCTAAGAATCCTGGCAGAATTCCATATCCTGCTACAGATACTCCAATCAGTATAGCATAAGTAGGATTTACTCCAAGAGCTATTGGTACTAATGCTCCTGCTGCTACTCCACCCATAGATCCAGCTGCCTGACCTACACCTTTTAAGAATTCAAAACCTAGCAAATCTCCACCTACATAAAGTTGAAAAGCTTCTACAAGAAAACTAGCTGTTGCTGCTCCTGCTAATGCTCCCATCGCTTTCATACCTTTAGGCATTTTTAAACTAAATAGAGAAAAGCCTGCCAAAACCACAAGTAATAATGCTATTCCTTTAATCATTTCCATTTTAAAGATCTCCTTCTTTCTTTGTACATTTTAATTTTACGTTTTGTTTGATATAATTTAACAATAGTTTTCGTTCTTTTTACGAATATTATTGTTTTTTTACATACATGAAAAAAGTATAACACATGAGTTGAATTATTTCAACAATTTTTTCCACTATTTTGAAATATAATATGAATTTTTTCGATTGTATACGTTTTTGTTTAGTAATTTTTTCTATCTTTTCTTAAATTAAGCTTGTTTTTTCAGTATTTTTTTAATATAATTTTTAAAAAACTGAAATTCCAGTATAGTGATATTATTTTAATTTTTTTAGTTATTGTGGTATAATATATAAAATTAACAGTGTGGAGGCTATAACTAATGACACTAGGGGAGAAAATAAAAACAATTAGAAAAAGAAAAAATTACACTTTAAAAGATCTGTCAGATATGACTAAACTTTCTATAGGTTTTTTAAGTAATATAGAAAGAGATCTTAATAGTCCGTCTATCAGTAATCTACAGCAGATATGTCAGGCTCTTGCTGTAAACTTAATGGAAATATTAGATCCTACTGATACTCATTCACCAGTTACTAGAAAAGAGGAAAGAGAGGAGATTCTTGAAAATCCTGAAGTTCATGTAAAAATAGAAAGTCTTCTCAATGGAAAATCAAATCTTAATGGTATTGCTATCACTATTGAAAAAGGGGATAACTTTAGTGATATGTCATGGGGACATCTATATGATGAAATAGGAATTGTTATAAAAGGAGAGCTGGAAATTGAAATAGATAAAGAACTTTTCTATCTTCATGAAGGTGATTCAATAGTAATAAAACATGGTTCTGCTCACAGATATAAAAATCCTAAAAATAGTCCATCTGTGGTTTATTGGTTTTCTGCAAAAAAATAATCTTCCACTATAATGAAATTCCATTATAGTGAATTCTTAATTATAAAGGTATGGTGCAAACTTGAAAATAACTACTTTAATAGAAAATGAAGCTAACTCTAACCCTGAATTAAAATATGAATTTGGTCTGTCTTTATTTATTGAAGATGAGGACATATCTGTACTTTTTGACACTGGTAAAAGTGGAGATTTCACTAAGAATGCACAAAAACTTCAAGTACCATTAAGCAATATCAAACATGTGGTATTAAGTCACAGTCATTTTGATCATACAGGAGGAATAAGAGAACTTTTAGATAATTTTAATAATTCTTTTACTCTTCATATCAGTAAAACATTTTTTGAGGAAAAGCATAGAATAACTGGAATTATTCATGAATTTCTAGGAAACAACTTCGATGAAAAATATATATTGGATAAAGGAGTAAAAATAAATTATATAAACAGCAGTGAATACAAGCTTTCTAAAAATATAACTCTCTTTACAGATTTTAAACCTATAAATAACTTTGAAACTCCTACCAGATATTATTTTAGAAAAATATATGATAACTATATCCTTGATAATATGGAGGATGAAATCGTTCTTGGAATTGATACCTCTAAAGGACTTCTTGTAGTTTGTGGTTGCTCACACATAGGAATAGCTAATATAATCGAAAATATAAAAAGACGTACTGGAAAGAAAATATATGGTATTATGGGAGGGCTTCATCTGTCAAAAGCCAGTGATGACAGAATAGAGAAAGTTCTCAAGTATTTCGATGAATGTAATATAGAATTTTTTGGAGTTTCTCATTGTACAGGAGAAAAGGTTACTAAAATATTGAAAGAAACTAAAAAGGATTTTGTTTATAACACTACTGGGAATATAATTACTATAGATTAATATCAGGGAGGGCACTATGATTCAATCAAGATGTGGTATACTTTGTGAAAAATGTCACTATAAAGAAGAATTAGGCTGCAACAGTTGTGTTAATATCAATAAACCTTTTTGGGGAGAAAGCTGCCCTGTAAAATCATGCTGTGAAAATAAAAATCTTGCTCATTGTGGACAATGTGATATATTTCCATGTGAACTTCTTATGCAATTTGCATATGATAAAGAACAGGGAGATGAAGGAAAACGTATAGAGCAATGCAGATGTTGGCAGAGTTAATCAAAATAAAGAAAAGAGCAGTTCAAATTTTTTAATAAGAACTGCTCTTTTTTATTCTTTGTTTCTTTATTTTTTCTAAAAATTATATTATATTTCTAAATTTTAGAAATATGAGAATGACTTGTAATTAAATATATAATTTAGATTTTTAGTCACTCTCATTTTCTTAATTGATATTTTTAGAATCTATACATTAGATTTACTCCATATCTAGTTGCATCTATGCTTCCT
>OGIW01000834.1_pt1 | contig 17510 bp, 9 predicted proteins | sample 1571921 | NCBI WGS metagenome assembly OGIW01 (sample SAMEA2582112, study PRJEB24529) | metagenome | biome: Human gut stool | place: China | collected 2011 | reverse complement strand
TGCTTGTACTTATTTGGATTTTATTTTCATCTTTAATATGTCTGTTTGTTTATTGGAAATAAATCTACTGCCTTTATTAATTGCCGGTTGATTGGTTATCAGGATACCTTGCTTCCGGGCGGTGGATATAACTGGTTCTACCAATGTTATGTGGAAGGTGCTACGGACTTTATCTGGGGTTCGGGAGAAGTTGTGTTGTTCGAAGACTGCGAACTTTATGCACCTACCGGCACTCGTGCCGTGATGCAGGCTCGTGTCAAAGAAGGTTATTTGGGTTATGTGTTCGACCGTTGCCGTTTTACGGTAGGCGAGGGAGTTACTAAGTCCACATTGATTTATCAGTATGCACCTGACAACCTGACTTTCCTGAACTGTACATTTGCCGATGTGTACGGTCCGAACTTTGTAGGGGAAAATAAACCGTTGGAGCCTACCGTACCGTCGGTTACCGCCGGTTGCAAGATGTACAACGGTAAGACAGAATCCGGAGACGATTTCTACAATCTTATTCCTGAAGCTGTGAGAACTACGGTACTTAATCTTAGTGAGGCACAGTTTAACGAAAACTTCGGTAGCCGGGAAAAGATTATGAGTTGGAAAGGCAATGATCCCTCTTGGTTTAAGGAGTAAACAAACACAAATATAAATACTTAAAAGTTTTATAACTGATGAACAGATTAATGAAAATGGCGGGCTTCATGCCCGTCATTTTAGGAACACTTTGCGCTTGTCAAAGCACTTCGACGGAGCGTTATGACATCGCAAACAAGGAAGACCTTTATAAGAATCTTCCCTTTGAGATGCCTGTCGTACAGCATCCCTTTTTCCCCGACTATCAGGTGGATATCCGTGATTTCGGCGCAAAGGCGGACGGTGAGACACTGAACACCGAAGCCATTAACAATGCCATCAGGGCGGTGAGCGAGAAGGGTGGTGGTAAAGTAATCATTCCCGAGGGATTGTGGCTTACGGGGCCTATCGTATTGCAGAGCAATGTCAACCTGCATACCGAACGAAACGCGCTTGTACTCTTCAGCGATGATGCCGCTTTGTATCCGTTGGTGCATACCTCTTTCGAGGGGTTGGACATGCTCCGTTGCCAGTCGCCTATCTCTGCGATGAAAGCAGAGAATATAGCCATTACGGGGCACGGGGTCTTCGATGGTTCAGGCGATAGCTGGCGACCTGTGAAACGTAATAAAATGACGGACGGACAGTGGAAGGCACTGCTCAGGTCGGGTGGTGTGGTAGACGATGCCGGCAAAGTGTGGTATCCCGATGCCGGTGCTTTGAAAGCTTCCGTACTTACCGGCAGTAAAGAGAAAAGAACAGTTTCTGCCGATGAATGGGAAGGAATGAAACGCTGGTTGCGTCCTGTGCTGCTGAGCTTTGTAAAGAGTAAACGCATATTGCTGGAAGGCGTAACGTTCCGCAATTCGCCCAGTTGGTGCCTGCATCCGCTCTCTTGCGAAGACCTGACATTGGATGGCGTCAAGGTGTTCAATCCCTGGTATTCGCAGAATGGAGATGCCCTCGATGTGGAATCGTGTAAGAATGTGGTGGTAACCAATTGCCTGTTCGATGCGGGTGATGACGCCATTTGTATAAAGTCGGGTAAAGATGCCGACGGCCGTCGACGCGGAGAACCTTGCGAGAATGTGATAGTGAAGGACAACACCGTATTGCACGGACACGGCGGTTTTGTTGTGGGCAGTGAAATGTCCGGCGGCGTCAGGAATGTGTATGTGGCAGACTGTACATTCATCGGTACCGATGTCGGGTTGCGTTTCAAGAGTACGCGCGGTCGTGGCGGTGTGGTGGAAAATATCTACGTGGACAATATCAATATGATAAACATTCCGGGTGATGCATTGATTGCCGACCTCTATTATGCTGTGAAAGAAGCGCCCGGTGCTCCTGTACCTGCCGTGACCGAAGAGACTCCGGCTTTCAGGAATATCCACATCTCCAATGTATCCTGCAAAGGTGCCGGCCGTGCCATGTTCCTGAACGGACTGCCCGAAATGCCTATCGAGAACTTTTCTGTTAAGAATATGAAAGTAACCGATGCGCAGAAAGGAGCTTCCATAAACAAGGTTGCCGGAATTACTCTGGAAAATATCGAAATAGAAACGGCTGATGATGCGTATCTGCAAGTGGAGAATGCCACGGATATAGTCATCGACGGTAAGGCATACGATAAAATCTCGGAAAGGAGATTGCTCACACAGAATTGAATTTAGACATAACTTCGTGTTGGTAAGGCACGGATTGTATGGAACTGGTAAACCGGAAGCGGCTACTTCATACAATCCGTGCCTATTGTATTTTCAGGAGGTGCTCTATTCGCTTTTTTCCCCTTCTATATACAGTTTGGTATTTATCTATAACTCTTTACGGTTATCATACTTATGGAAAGGTCCGTTTCCCACGGGAGAAACAACCGTTTCCCCTAAAGGAAACAAGAATTTCCCTTAAGGGGAACTGGAGTTTCCTTTAAGGGGAACGAGCGTTTCGCTAGTGGAAACGTCCGTTTCGCCTCATGGGAACGGAAGTAACCGCCGGTGTGACGGACCGGCAGGACGTTGTGCCAAAGAATACGGCCGATATCCTTGTCGGATAAAAGCAAAGCGACGAAAAATCTCTTCCTTGCAGATACCGGGAAGAGATTCTTCATCGCTTTACTTCTCTGAATGCTACAGAGTGGGAGTTCTATCGGTTTCTTATAACAGTTTTAGTGTTTTCTTTTGCAGGTCTTTCTCTTGAGAGCTTCCACCTACCAATACATCGAAGGTATTTTGCATGGTACGCATCGTGTTGGTGGTGTTGTCCCACCATTCCAGTTGTTTGGGAGTCAGTTCGAGTTCCACTTTCACGGTCTTTCCTGCCGGGATGCGTACGCGTTTGAAAGCGCGCAGCGTCTTGATAGGACCGTCTGTCTCTCCGTTCTTCTTGAGATATACCTGTACTACTTCCTCGCCGTCGCGGCTGCCGGTATTGGTGACGGGTACGGTGATTTTTGCCGTTTCGCCTACCTTGACAGATGAATCCAGTTTCATTTTACCGTATTTGAATGTGGTGTAACTCAAACCGTATCCGAACGGGAAAAGCGGTTCGCCTTTGAAGAAGCGGTAGGTATGTCCTGCCATGTTGTAGTCTTCGAAGTCGGGCAGTTGCGACAGGCTGCGGTAGAACGTAACCGGCAGGCGTCCGGCAGGGTTGTAGTCGCCGAACAGGACTTCGGCAACGGCCTTACCGCCCGACTGTCCCGGATACCATGCCTGCAGAATGGCTTGGCAGTGTTCCGTTTCGGCTTTCATGGCAATGGGCGAACCCGAACAGTTTACGAAGATAACCTTCTTGCCTGCATCGTGAAGCGCTTTAATCATTTCCCGTTGAACGGCAGGCAGTTCGATGTCCGTGCGGTCGCCTCTCTTGAAGCCGGGCAGGTCAACACCCATCTCTTCTCCTTCTAGTTGAGGGGATATGCCGCCTGCAAAAATCACGATATCGGCATCTTTCACTTTGGCTACCGAGCGTTGTATGTCGCACTCTTCCTTGAAGCCGATGTCGAAGTTGAGCTGGGCATCGCTGGCAAAGTATTGGAAGCGGATTTCAATGTCATACGATTTGCCGGCCTCTACACGCATGCCGTGTGCTTGCGGACGGCTGCCGTGTTTGTTGGTGAAGCTCTTCACCTCTTTGCCATCGACGAGCAGCTTTACGGAACCGTAGCAGTAGAAGTCGAACACAACATCGCCGCTCTCCCGGGGAGTGAATACGCTTTGGTAAACGGCAGAGAAATCGGTGAGGTTTACGCCCGGTGCAAAAACAGTGGCTCCGGAAGTACAGAGATGGAACGGAGTGCTTAGCTGTGCCGTGGCTGCGGGTTCGCCCTTGAACTCCGTATTGTTCCAGTAACGGGCGCTGAAGCCGGGGCCGTTTTCGGATTTACACTGGCTGAATACGCTGCGTATCAATTTCCTTTCCACCCATGAACAGCCTTGTTCGTAAATCAGTTTGTCGTCTTTGCCCATGGCCGATCGGATACCGTCCAGAATGGTGATGGTACGTTTGGGAGTACCGTTGTAGTTTCCCCACTGCATCACGGAGTCGTTGGCGTTGGGACCCATTACGGCGATGACTTTCCCGCCGCGTTTGAGGGGAAGGATGCCGTTTTTGTTTTGTAACAGTGTCATGGACTTGCGTGCCATGTCCAGCGACAGTGAGTCGTGCTTGTCGGAGCCGACTACGGAATAGGGTGTCTGTGCCCAGTCCACCCGGCTGAGTTCGTCCATCTCGCCCAATTCGAAGCGTGCCTGTAACAGACGTTTTACGGAGCGGTCGATGTCTTTTTCATTGATGAGTCCTCTTTTTACTCCTTCTATCAGCGAACGGTAATTGGAACCGCATTCCAGGTCTGTTCCACTCAGTACGGCGGCAGAAGAGGCGGAAGCGGCATCGGGGTGAGTTTTGTGTCCTTTGGCGTTGTGGAAGTCGCTGATGGCGCTGCAATCGGATACGACAATACCGTCGTATCCCCACTCTTCGCGGAGAATATGCGTCAGCAGGCGGTTGCTGCCGCAGCAAGGTTCACCCTCGAAGCGGTTGTAGGCACACATCACTTCTTTTACCTTACCTTCTTTTACCAGTGCTTCAAAGGGCGGCAGGTAGGTTTCGTACAAATCGCGTGGGCTGATGTTCTCCGCATTGAAGCTGTGGCGGTTCCATTCGGGACCGGAGTGCACGGCGAAGTGCTTGGCGCAAGCGTGTACCTTATCGTATTTCCGGTTTTCGTCCAGGCATTGCAGGCCTTTTACAACATTTACGCCCATAACGCTTGCCAGATAAGGGTCTTCACCGTATGTTTCTATACCCCGTCCCCAGCGAGGGTCGCGGTAGATGTTCACCGTGGGTGTCCAGATGGTCAGCCCTTGATAGCGTTTGTAGCTGCCCTCTTTCGAGTAGACGGCATTCTTGGCGCGTGCTTCGTCGGATACGGCAACGAAAGCTGTATGTAAAGCTTCGGGAGAGAAAGAAGCTGCCATGCCGATGGGTTGCGGAAAAACGGTTGCCAAACCGCTGCGTGCTACTCCGTGCAATGCTTCGTTCCACCAGTTGTAGGGTTTGATACCCAACCGTTCCACGGGCTTTGAGTTGTCCATCATCAAGGATACTTTCTCTTCCAATGTGAGTTGTTTCACTAAATCTTCCGCACGCTCTTCCGGACTGTAGCTGTTGTCTTTATAGACGGACTGTGCAAGGCTGCTACCCGAAACAATGAGGCAGGTAAGCAAATAGGTTATTTTGTTTCTCATGATTATATGAATATAGTTGTTTTTTTCTGCATGCTTTGATAACGTTTTGATATCAACATTTATTTTCTTGTGATACGGAACCAGTCTACATCCGTCCAGCCGCCGTCGTTGGTGCGGATAGCGGGGCGGGTACAAAATGTTCCTACTTTGGCTCCTATCCATTTGCCTTCACGGGCTTGGAAGGTTTCGCCGAGCAGACGGAACTTCTTACCGTCGAGGCTGTAACTGAAGTTGCAGCGTACCAACAGGTCGTCCGTGCCTTTCACTTTACTGCCGTCGGCGCTGAACTTCACTCGCAGGTAGAGGGTAGAGTCTTTTACGGCAACGCTGTCATTTGTTTTTTCGGTGCCGCCTCTGTCTGCTTTCCGGCAGGCGATTTGCGAAAGTACGGTTCCCTGTTCCGTATTCTCCAGTATGAGTCCGGCATAATCCATGCCCATGACTACCAATCCGGTACGCTCGCCTTTGTACTTCGGGTTGGGGCGGAAGGTCAGTTTCATGGTTGCGGTGAAGTTGTCCGACGGGGTTTTCTGCAACAACAGGTTGGGCACATCCCACAAGCTCTTGTAATTATCTGGAACGGGATAGGAGTAAAGACGCACCATACTCCGGTCGCCGGCGTAATATGCCCATTTATCATTGATGTTGGCGTGCCACTGCCATTGCGGAGACAGGGTGTAGCCGTCGAACTCATCGCTTTCTTGTGGGGTACATACGGGGTATGTCTTACCTACATCGGGCTTGCGGTAGGTCAGTACGGGTTCGCCGCATCCGTCTCCGTCTTTGTCTGTTCCGATTACAGGCCAGTCGTCAATCCACTGCATGGGTTGCAGATGTACTACTCGTCCGTAGGCGCCTACATCCTGAAAGTGCATGAACCAGTCTTCACCGGTAGGCGTGTCCACCCAGCCACCCTGATGAGGTCCGTTGACGGGTGAGTTGCCCTGTGCCAGTACGGTACGGTTTTCATAAGGACCATAGATGTTACGGGAGCGAAGCACCACCTGCCAGCCGGTAGCCACGCCGCCGGCAGGGAGGAAAACGTAGTAATAACCGTTGCGTTTGTACAGTTTCGGCCCTTCGCACGTGCCGTGATGTTCGTGTCCATCGAAGATGATGCGGGAAGGACCGATGACTTGGGTAGCGTCGGCGCTCAACTCGCAGATGGCGATGACGCTTTTCAGCCCGGCGCGGCTGCCGGCGTATGCGTGTGCCAGGTAGACTTTGCCGTCCTCATCCCAAATGGGGCAGGTATCGATAATGCCCTTAATCTCTTTTACAAGTACGGGCTTGCTCCACGGACCTTCTGCCCGGGACGACTTTACCATGAATATGCCTTGGTCCGGGTCTCCCCAGAAAATATAGAATTCGCCGTTATGATGGCGGATACTGGGAGCCCACACACGGTTGCCGTGTTCCGGACGTTCGGGAGTGGTGACCGGAGGAAGGGCAGCGGGTACGGCGGCGCTGATAATAGACCAGTTCACCAAGTCTTTGGAATGGAGAATCTGTAGTCCGGGCAGACAGCCGAAACTGGATGAGGTCAGGTAGAAATCGCCACCCACGCGGCAGACATCAGGGTCGGAGTAGTCTGCATAGAGAACAGGATTCTTGTAGGTGCCGTTTCCTTGGTCGGCTACCCATACTTCGGAAACATAGTTTGATTGTTGGGCCTGGGCACCGGCCGTCAGTACACCGGCAAGGCAGGCGATAATCCATTGTTTTTTCATCTTTGAGTAATCGTTTTTTATGGTATTCTATTTAACGATTGCAATAATACGCGCTTTCCGTTTTTTAAACGGGTAATATCCGGTCGAAAAGGTAGCCTTTTTAATCGGGATATACTTTCATTTGCATAAAAAGTGAAAAACGAATTCAAATATAAGGATTTTACTCTTTTTATACTTATTATTGCGACATGAACACAAAGAAATCGGCTAACATTGCACTGCCGTTTCATACGGTGTGTTTGTTAATTTATTAAATGTAATTTTATGTACTATTTGAAACAATCTTTATTTTTAAGGTGCTTTGTGGGAGGATGCGTATTTCTTCTGTTGCAGGCTTGTGCCGTTCGGAAACATGCGCTTTTATCTTCGGATAATGGTGACGGTACGTATACCAATCCGGTGATTAACGCTGATTATCCCGATCCGGATATCATTCGTGTGGGGAAGGATTATTATATGGTCAGTTCCTCTTTTGTAGGGATGCCGGGAATTCCTATTTGCCATTCGACGGATTTGATTAACTGGGAAATCATCGGACATGCGTACGACAGCATTACTTTTCGTCCGCAATACCGGATGGAGAACGAAAAGACGGCTTACAGCCGTTTGTGTTGGGCGCCTACTATCAGATATTACGAAGGTACTTATTACATAGGTGTCAATATAGCCGATGATGGTTTTATCATGTTCAAAAGTTCAAAGCCGGAAGGACCTTACACGATGCATAAGTTCGACAAACGTTTGTACGATCCCGGCTTTTTTATTGATGATGACGGTAAGAAATACGTTACGCACGGGAAAGGGAAAATCTATCTGACCCGGCTGAAAGATGATGCGACCGGCGTACTCGATCCTGCGGACAGGGGAAAACTCATTATCACCGCTCCCGAAGGGTACGGACATTTGTTTGAGGGTTGTCATACCTATAAACGGAACGGTTGGTATTATGTATTCAATCCCGCATTGGGATATGACGGAGTGCAGATGATTAGCCGTTCGCGAAATCTTTACGGACCTTATGAAACAAGGGTGTTGATTGATGATGACATTAATTATGCGGATGCAGGTGTACATCAGGGCGGTTATGTGGAAACAGCCGAAGGAGAATCTTGGGCATATACCTTCCAAGACCGTGATTATATGGGAAGATGTCTGATGATGTATCCCATGGAATGGGAGAATGATTGGCCGGTGGTAGGACCGGAGAACAGACTGGGAAAAGGAGTTGTTACGTATCGGAAACCGGCTATCAAGGGTAAGCATAAGATGAAATATCCGCAACATTCCGATTCGTTTGAGGATACGGAACTGGCACATATATGGGAGTTCAACCACGTACCACATAAAGAGAACTGGAGTTTGAAGGACCGTCCCGGATATTTCAGAATCTATGCCGGATATGCCCGCGGTTTCTATTGGGCGCGTAACTCGTTGACACAGAAAGTTACGGGACCGTATAGTACGGGAACGGTTTTGCTGGAGACAGCAGGCTTGTGGGAAGGAGATTTTGCAGGCAACGGCATCATGGGACGAATGATGTATCAGTTTGGTGTCCGAAAGAAAAACGGGGTGCTTTGGTTGGAGATGCGCCAATCCTATCGCGATGCGGGAGAGGAAGTCGTAGATAGCCTCGAATTGGGAGATATTTCGAAGATTTATTTGCGGACGGAAACGACCAAGGAGGGCGCCACGCGTTTTCATTATAGTTTGGATGGACGTAAATACCATCGTTTCGGACCGGAGGGAGTATCTAATTTTTGGGGATTCTTAGGTATACGCCATGCACTTTGCTGCTATAACGTAGTAAAAGGTAATCCTTGTGGTTATGCTGATTTTGACTATTTTGAATTGGAAAGTACGCATCGGGGTAATCATTATGACGCGTTTGCCGGAGTTGATTTTTCACAGTATGACGATCGTGAGGGTATGAAGCTGGTTCGTCCTATTACCAAGCGTCCTATGCAGTTTGTTACGGAAATTGAAAATGGGAATTGGCTTGTATTTAATAATCTGACTTTCAAGAAGCGACCGAATAAAGTCGTGTTGGAGGTGAAAGCTGCAAACCGGAATGCCGTACTTGAAATCAGGAGAAATTCCTTGCAAGGAGAATTGATTGCTTCTTGTCCGATTCGGTCAACCGGTAATGAGTGGGGTAAACAGGCATTTGAGGTACGGAAGTTGAAAAAGAAAGAGAAACTTTATTTCGTATTTTGGAATGCTGATAAAGATTTGGCTATCAGGAGTTTTATGTTTGAGTAAAACCGGTTTATGGAGGAGGTGGTATCTTGAGCATCTCTTTCACTGAAATATAAGGAATGTGTTCAAATGATTTTAATGCTTTTGGGCAATATTACCTGCTTTTTCAGGCACGGAATTACATGGATTTCAAGGCTTTTGTAAACCGAGGCCGTGTAATCCATGTAATTCCGTGCCTGAAGATTCATTATAATGTGAATACTCACATTATGATGACAGCCTTAAAATAATTACAGGTTTTTAGCTTTGGAACGTATCCTTTTTCTCTTTATATTCCGAAGGTGTGACCTCCATAACCTTTTTAAAGCATTTGCTGAAGTACTTCGGATCGCTGAATCCGGTCATATAAGCAATTTGCGAGAAGTTATACTCTCCGCTGTCTATCAGTTGTACGGCGCGTTTGATGCGGATTTCGCGTATGAAATCCACGGGAGTAAGCCCGATAATCGATTTCAACTTCCGATAAAAGATAGTACGGCTCATCATCAGATGCTCGGCGAATGCGTCGATAGTCAGCTCCGAGTTGTCCATTTGCTGTTCCATAAACTCCATAACCTTTTGCATGAATTGTTCGTCAAAAGGAGTTATCTGAGGTTGTGAAGGGGTGAGGTTGCCGGAGATAATGGCGTTCTTGCTTTCAGTGAGTTGCGCCATGTACATTTCCTGCAACGATTTGCGTTGGCGGAGGAGCGTGACGATACGGGTTTTCAAGTAAGTGGCGCTGAAAGGCTTGGTTATATAGTCATCTATTCCCTGCTCCAGTCCTGCTATGCGATCGTCCAAAGATGCCTTTGCCGATAGTATGATGATGGGAATGTGGCAAATGGAATTGTTTTCTTTGATGTGCTTCACCATTTCCAATCCATCCATGACGGGCATCATGACATCGCTGATGATTAAGTCCGGGAGATTGTCTATGGCAGATTGCAATCCTTCTTCTCCGTTGGAAGCCGTGACAACGGTGTAGTCTCCCGACAGGCTGTTCCTTAGGAAAGTCCGCAGTTCTTTGTTGTCCTCTACCACCAGAATGGAGTGGCAGTCGGTGGTATTATTGTCATAAGTCTCTTTTGCATCTGTTCCTTTTGTATCTTCATCGGTGGCAGTCGGAGAGGATGACTGAGTATCGTTCAATATGAATTCCGCTTGTGTATCTTTCTCGAAAGCTTGCTTTTGCAGAGGCAGGGTTACGGTAAAACGGCTGCCCACACCGGGCTGGCTGTCTACTTTGATGCTACCGTGGTGAATCTCTACCATCTCTTTTACCAGTGATAGTCCGATACCCGATGAGGGCTGGAGAATATTCTCCTTTACCAGTGTTTCAAAACGCTGGAAAAGGGTACGCAACTTTTCCGTTGCGATTCCGATTCCTTCGTCCGCCACTTCGATGTCTATCGTGTCTTTATGTGGCGTAACTTTGACTGTGATAGCTTTGCCGTTGGGAGTATATTTGAATGCGTTGGAAAGCAGGTTAAAGAATATCTTTTCGAATTTGTCCCGGTCTATCCAACCGAAAACGGATTTGGTCGCAGATTGCATCCGGTAGTCAATTTCCTTTTCTTTGGCTATCAGCAGGAAGCTGTCCATCACTTTCTGCAAGAGTGGAATAAGGTCTGTGTTTTCCACTAGCAGCTTCATCTTCTGATTTTGTATTTTGCGGAAATCCAGTATCTGGTTCATTAGTCGGAGCATCCGTTCTGTATTCCTGCGTACAAGGGTTAGGTGCTCTCGGGCAGTGGGAGACAGAGGTTCGTTCTCAAGGACTTCTGCAACCGGACTGCCTATCAGAGTCAACGGAGTACGCAGTTCGTGGGAAATATCGGTGAAGAAACGTAGCTTGACATTTGCGAGTTGTTGTTCCATGTCTACTTGGTGGCGCAGACGGTAAATATAGAACAGAACATATACAATGGTGGCGGTGAATAAGATAAACAGGATGAAATAGAGTAGCCATGCCCAATAGGTTTCCCAAAATGTCGGGAGTACATGGATGGATAGCGTACGTATGTTGTCGGTCCATACTCCGTCGCTGTTGGTCGATTTGATTTGTAATTGGTATTGTCCTGCAGGCAGATTGATATAGCTGGCGGAACGGTTGTTGTCGACTTCATTCCATTCGTCTTCCAATCCTTGTAGGCGATAGGCATAAAGTATATTGTCGGGGTTTACGTAATCGAGTGCGGCAAATTGGAAAGTAACGTTCCGCTGGGATGCTTTCAGTTCCAGTTCTTTCAGATTGTCGATTGGATGGTCTGCCGGATGCCCTTGTATTTTAAATCCGGTAAATACGATAGGAGGTACATAGGTGCTTTTTCGCATCTTATCGGGAGAAATTTCCAAAAAACCTTTGTCTGTACCCAATACGATTTGTTTGCGGGCGTTAATGACAGGGAGAGCTTCTGAGAAGTTGAACTGTTGCTGATAGGTGGAGCCGAGCGTGTAGTTTTCAAAAGTCTCGTTGCCGGGATTAAATCTGGACAAGGCTATTTCGGAAACTATCCAAAGGTGATTGTGGGTGTCTTCCGTCATTGAGAGGGTCAGGTCGGAGGCTAATCCGTTGCTTTGGTCGTAGTTCTTGAAGCGTATTTGTTCGCTGAGCAATTGATCGGAGATAATTTTACTGATACCGCCGGTGAAACTTATAACGTATGTCGTCTTTCGTTTGTCTGTATAGATGTGCGTAATGTCGTTGGTGGAAAGACTGTTTTTATCGCCCGGCTGATGGCAGTTTCTGTAGAACTTTACCTCTTCGGGCAATTCAAACTTATTGGAGAAAGTGAGCAGTCCGTTCGTGGTACCTACCATAAGTACGCCGCCGGGAGCTTCGGTGATGTTACGCACTTTCATTCCATAATCCGTGGGATAGTTTTTCAGTTCATTGTTGCTATGGATGAATATGGGTGTTTGGTCATTTCGCCGGATCAGCAGGTTTAGTCCGCCACCATAACAACCTATCCAGATACGGTTGTGGCTATCCTGAAAAATGGAGTATATGCTGTTGTCACTTATACTGTAAGGATTATTCGGTTGGTGCTTAAAGCAGGTGACGGAATATCGATTTATTCCTTTGGGAGTCAGTTGGAATAATCCGGCGCCTTTCGTACCCAGCCAGATGTTCTTTTCTTTGTCTTCCATGATGGCGTATACGCCGTTGTAGAACAGTTGTTTCTCTTTGACAATATTTCCCTGTGGCGAAAGGTAGCCTTCCAAACTTCCGTCGGGAGCATATATCTGGATGTAACTTGCTTTGGATGCGCTCCATAAGCGATTATTGCTATCTCGCAGGAAGGCACGTGTTTCTGCTTCGTAATCGGTTTGGTAGAATTGAAAACTTTGAGGGAAAAAACTTATCCGGTCTATTCCACGTGCAGTGGCAAGCCAACAGTTTCCTTGTGTGTCGAGAGTGTAAAAGCGTACCAATGGACTGAATATGGATTTAGGATTGTCAGTGTCGGTAAGCAGCGGTTTGAGTTTTTTTTCTTTCCGGTCGTAATAAGAAAGGTTACCGTTGGTGGGTAATACCCATAGGTTACCGGTTTTGTCTTCGAATATCAGTTTACGGCTGTTGCGCCCGTGCCTGATAACTTCATTCTGGGGAGTAAACAGGTGCTCTTTTTCATCACTGCCAGGTAAGATACGGATGATGCCGGAGCTTTGGGAGAATACCCAAATATTTTGTTGCTTGTCTTGATAGACCTGCTCCACATAATTGGAAGGTTGAGTGGATGTACGAATATCGATTTGGCGGAATGTATTGTCGGGAGTGGAATACAGTATCAGACCATTGTCCGTACCTAATGCCAGCGTTTCTGTTCCTATTACAGTAACATTGGTTATTCTATTGTGAGGACAAGGGATATTGATAAACTTCAGCTTTTGAGTTTGAAAATTGTATTGCGCCAGCTTACCCTTGTCGGCAATCAGATATATATTCTCCTTTATTTGTGTGATATATTGAAATGGAAAGTCTGTGTCTACCCTTTTGTTTCCAACAATGGTGACGCCTTTGTTGGTCAATATCCATTCGTCTTCATCGGAGTCCTGATAAACGGTATAGATACGGTCTCCTTTCAGATTCTTGGTGAATGTGGAGTACAGTGTGATACCTTCTCCGCGTTTGCATAATTGTTCATCGGCTCTATATGTGTATCCGTTTTTGCAGATAATCCACGCTATGCCTTTCTTCAATGACAATATGCGTGAGACATAGTTAGAGTGCTTGGTTGTAATTTCAAGAGGTTGCAATACATCGATGAATTTTTCCGTTTCCACATCGAACAGACAGGCTTGTCCGTCGTAGGTAGGACACCAGATATCTCCGTATTTGCTTTCGGAGATTGTTCCCATACGGTTACTGCCGAAAGCGTAACGGTCTTCCTGAGAAGTCTTATAGGTCTTGAATGTGTATCCGTCATATTTACTCAGTCCGTTCCAAGTGCTGAACCAGATGAAGCCTTTTTGGTCTTGAAGCATTCCCATTACATTTCCTTGGGCGAGACCGTCATTGACAGAAAAGTGCTTGACCTGACAAACCGGTTGGGCAATGATGAATACGGTTATTGATAGCAAAAGAATAAGAACATCGAGTCGTTTCATTGTATTTACTTTAAAGCTATAGCAAAAATAAGTAAATACCTTCAATTAGGAAATAAGGAGAGGTAATATGAACGGAAAATACACCATTTTGCCTGTTTTTTACTCCAATGAAGTAAATATAGGAAGTATGGGAAGCGAAATCTTACGTCATACTGTCATTCAGAGACGTGTAGCGGTAAGCTTATATAGGGGAGGGAGGCTTTTCATTGCTACGAGTCTCTGAATGATGGGATATATTTTTTTATCTTTTAATCAGCGGTTAAACCAAAATCTCTTATCAGCGGTATGTCTTTTTCGTCTATCCCCAACTTGATAAGCATCTCCTTGTCTTTGTCGAACATCTCAAGAAAAGTCTCCCGGTTACCGCTTTCCGAGGTAGCTTTTCCGTACAGTTCGGCAGCCTTTTCCATATTTCCCAATAGCAATGCTGCGTGTCCGGCATTGAGGTAATCTGTGGAAAGCGGTTTCAAGGCAAGTATCTTGTTGTAATACCGCATGGCCTGTTCAAATTTTCCGCTGACAAACGAGCACCAGCCTATGGCACGCCATGCTTTGATGCAGTCGTTTTCCATGAAATCCAGCTTAAAGAAACACTGCAAGGCTTCTTCGTAGCGTTCCTGCTCTGCCAGGCAACTGCCGATAAGGAATGGCAGGTTTCTGTTTTCCGGTTGCATGGCTTCCGCTTTTCTGTAATATTCCAATGCCGTTGCAAAGTCTCGCAATTGGCGGTGGCAGGTGGCGAGGTGGCGGATAGTCCATACATGGTCGGGTTTCAGTACATCGGCTTTCCTATAAGACTCGATCGCTTCTTTGTAACGTTTCTCTTTTTGCAGGCAATAGCCGGTCTTTTGGAAGATTTCCGCATCGGCATGGTTCATATCCGTTATTTCTTTATAGATGCTTAAGGCTTCTGCGGGATGCTCTTTGCGGAAATGGAAGTCGGCTATGGTTGCCAATAGTTCGGGCTTGCATAAAATATCTTTCAGTGCCGGTATGCGGTGCAGGGCTATTTCTTCCTTGAAAATATCACGGTACTCATGGCGGCGCTGGCTTAACTTGAAGAACCGGTATAAATCGTGGATATACTGGTTGCTGATAACGTCCGGCCGCAAGGCATACTGTCTCAGGCTGGACGATTTGCTTTCGTCCATCAGTTCATTCAAATCCTGTGATGTCATTTGGCTGAGCATCATATTACGCTGCGCTTGCGGTATATGTGCCATGGTAAAGCATAATGAATACTTGTCGCTGTTGCAGAAGAAGCCCGATTGCAGTATCAGTGACAGGACGGCGTTTTCTCCGGTAGGCTTCAGTCCGAACTCCCGTATGATGCTGGAATGCTGCATGTCGAACGGATAGAACCAGTTATGCGGATTTTGAAAGAACGGGTAACTCTTGAGCTGGGCAAACGTACTCATATATACATCGGCTCCTTCCAGTTGAAGTTCGTTCATCTCGCGTATCTTGTTGCCCAGGCCCGATTCCTCGAATGCTTTCTCCCAGTCCGGATTGCGGTCGTCTTCATCAATGTTTTCTTCGAAGCCGTACTTCATGTTGCGCATGATGGTGACGTTCTTCATCATTTCCGGAATGATTTCTTCACGCATCTTCTTGTCTATCTTCTCTGTTTCACGGCTGCGGAGTAGCTGGATGTAAACTCGGTTCAACTGTTTGCCGAAGCTGCCGTCCTCATCGAGAAGCGATAACTTTGCCATCAGCTCCGGGTATAGCCGCAAGCGGCTGGAGTGTATGTGCAGTATGATGGCGATAATCACCAGGGCGCGCTGGCTGACTTGTGTGTCGGCGTGTGTTGCGGCATCCAGTAACCATGAGAATTTCCGCGGATCGAAACATTCCATCAGGCTGAGCAGGATGGCTCCGGTGAACAGACACAAGTCATTTACCGGCAACAATTCGGACTCCAGATACAGCCTGGCTTCCTGTTCTTCTTCTGCCGTCCAGCCACTGTTGCCCCATGTAGTGAGGAACAGATATTGGGCAGTGCCTTCATGGCGTTGCAGGGCACTGTCCAGACTTTGTTTGTTGTCCGGCATAAGCTGGCAAACCGCCATATCGTCAGGAAAAGATTCCAGAACTTTCAGCCAGGAAGACATGCCGTAACCGGCTACCATATTCTTTTTGTTCTTGTGCAGGGAGTGGTAATAACGGGTGGAAACCTCATCGAGCAGGCTGATGCGGATCTGTTCGGCAAGCTCCCAGGTTTCTGCCAGAAGTTGCCGGTATAGTTTCTGCCGTTCCGGATCGTTTACGCCCTGACGCATGTACTGTAACATGTATTGGTAGGACACCTTAGCCTGCTCCAGACGGTTGCGGAGCGTCCAGTCGTTGCAGTTCCATAAAAAGGCTTCCAGTTGTACTTGAGCCTCTTTCAGACGTTTCTGTTCCAGTAGATTGACTATATGCTGATATTGCTCTTGTATGGCTTGCTCGTTCATAAGATTGTATTCATTAAGTGATTATACTCTACAAATGTACAAAAAGAATGCCAGAATGTTTTCATAAATCAGAAACGCACCTGCAATTGTGCCTGCAGCAGGTTGGAGTTTTCCCCTTTGTGGGGATCGCAATAGGTGTATTGCGCCTGCAAGCGGCATTTGGGATAGAACCACCATTGCACGCCGGCCACATAGTTGCTCTGTTTGTAATCCTGCGCTTTGTCTTTGTTGAAATAATCATAGGATGCTACAATGTCGAATTTGGGAAGCACATGTACGGATGCGGTTGCATAGTATCCGTCGCTTTTTACATGTCCGTCTTTGCCGGCAAGGTATTCGGTACGCAGGCTGACAGGCTTTGTCTGTATGGTGGCGCCTGCCGACCAGCGGTTGCGTGTGTAGCTGTCGCCTATCGCTATATCCGGATTGACGGAAGAGGCGGCTACGGCACAGCCTTTGCCCTTGACGAATGAGCCGCCCACCGACAGCCAGTCGAGCGGATGAACCATCAGGCTGCCTACTATGTCTTTTTGATTGTTCTTGTCTTTCAGATTAATGCCTTGCCCGTTCATGACGGCAAGGTTATAACTCAGCTTTTTCTTGAAAAGGTCGCCGTAGATAAGGATACCCATGTCACGGCCGCTGTTCGAGCCGTAGAGTGGATCGCTGCCGTTGATACCTGCCAGATAGTTGACCGCCTGTGAATAACAGTTTATCAGTTCGACAAAACAGGGAGACATCGGATTCTCAATGGTGTACATTGTTTTGAACTGTCCGATGCGGGCAGTGAGTTGGGGCAGGAACCGGTATTCCGTATAAGCTTCCAGTATCTTTCCGGTATTGGCGAAGCTGTACATGAAGTAGCACGACCATTTATCGGTAATCTTGCCGCGTGCCATGAATATGGCGCGTTTGAGGTCGAAGGTATTGCTGGCCTTTTCGCCGGCGTCATCATAGGTATATCCCACTTGGGCATACCCTGCCAGGGTGATGCGTTCTTTCAGTGTATTCACTACATTGTTCAGACGCGTATCCTGGGCTTTTAGTGTATGTATGGAGAGGAGAAGAAGACAGGATAGTAGAATTCGTTTCATGTGTCGGATCACTACTGTCCCGTAAAAGTGGATAAATAGTTCTTTGAAATTATTGAAATATAG
>OGIW01000820.1_pt1 | contig 17781 bp, 15 predicted proteins | sample 1571921 | NCBI WGS metagenome assembly OGIW01 (sample SAMEA2582112, study PRJEB24529) | metagenome | biome: Human gut stool | place: China | collected 2011 | reverse complement strand
GTGTAGGTTCTGGTCTTGTATCAAGCATGGTCGCAAGGCATTCTTCCGTTTCCATTCTGCCATCCGTGCCCAGGATTGTGTAAGTAACTGGATAAGAACCCGGATTCATTACGTCCACTTCCGAATCATCACGCGTAACACTGTCTACATATTCATCATAAGTAACATTTCCTTCTGGAAGCGTTTCCCCGTAATTAACCGTAAAATCTTCTATTCCCTGTACATGCTTTTTAAGATCCACATTCACTGTACAGGTAACGGTCTTTGTCCGGTTGTTTCCCTGCACATCCTTGAAGTCGTAGACTACTTCGTATGAACCCGGAACAGTTACATCTACATTTTGAATATCCACAGCTACGGAATCCGGTTCAATGTACACAGAATCTAACTTGCTTTTCAAGTCGGGCAGACTTCCTCCCTCTGTGATTTCGAAATTCTCAATCTTGGACAGTTCCTTTGCAATAGAGGCATTTACAGCTTCCACCTTGCGTTGGTTCTGGATAGCTACATACCCACCGGCTACACAGCATACTGCGAGTACAACAGCAACTCCGGCAAGCATTTTCTTTTTTTTCATTTTGTGGCTCCTTTCTTATTTTTTTCCAGGATTACTCCTTCTTTTAATATGCCGATTGCCGATTATTTCGTCTGCTATAGCGATTCTTTACGAATTATTAATGTAATCTGATAAATGGCTGTTTAAAACCACGTGTTCTATCTGATTTTTTAAGGATATAATTTTGCATTTCATTCCAAGATTTTCGAGCACCATACATACACCAAATGTAGCATGATACACCAAACTGTTTTTTGGAAAACCTCCTGTTCTCGCAATTCTATTTTGGGGTCCCATGACCGGCTGTCTAGGTTCCATCTCTTTAATAAAACGGGAACGACTCTGCATTCTGGAATATAAAATAGTCAAGTCATTTTTAGCCCTGGTAATGGCCACATAAAAAAGTCGGCGTTCTTCCTCCAAATCATATATTTTTCCGTTTTTTTCGAAAGGAATCTTTTTTTCGTTACAGTCTATAATAATTACTTTTTCCCATTCCAGCCCCTTAGAACGATGCATCGTAGATAAACATACCCCGTTTTTTTCCTGTGTCTGAAGTGCAATTTTCCGCTTATATATATACTGTTGCCATTCCTGCATAGTCCCAAACTTTTTCGAATCTTCCACAAAAATATCTAAAATCTGCTTTATTTCGAGGAAATCCTGGTTCATAGCTTTTGCATACTGCATAAGATAAACCTTATATCCAACGTGTACAAGCAAATATTCCAGAAAATCCGAAAGGGAAAGCTTACTCATCTTGGACAAATCTGAAAAAAGCCGATGAATCTGTTCTTGCTTCTTTCTTCTTTTCCATTCCACTTCCTCAGAATTGGCAGCTATAAGCATAGCCTTTTCTGTAAAATCTGATGCTTCCCTCAAAACAGGTCCAAGGTATCTGTTCGGGTGGTTCACCACTTTTTCAATATCTTCTTTTTGGTAATTTCCATATACTACCCGGTAATATGCCATAATGTCTGCCCATATCCAGCTATCGTAAGAATCTGGTATCTGTTCCATAGAAAAATAAGGGATTCCATTTTTAAACAGACTGTTTGCTATAAGTTCCGCCTGTGAATTGTTCCGATATAATATCGCAATTTCTGAATAAGAACATTTACTGCATTTTATTTCTTTTACTGCATAATCTCCCTGCAATTTTCTGTTTTCTACTCCCAATACCCGAAATCTTCCTTGTCCCTCCCGACTGCATTGAAATTCTTTCGCGAACCGTTTACTATTACTCTGAATCAAATTGCCTGCATTTTCGATAATTATCGGAAGGCTACGATAATTCTTACTAATTCGAAAAATCTTTGCTTCTGGAAAATCTTTTGGAAAATTAAGCATAATATCCGGACAAGCTCCACGAAACCGATAAATGGACTGGTCATCATCTCCTGCCACGCATAGATTCCGATGTTTTTCGGATAATTTGTATATAATATCCTTCTGAAGCATATTGGTATCCTGATACTCGTCCACCTGAATAAAGTCCCACATATTCTGCAGGATATTGCAAACCTGCTTATCGTTGCAAAGAAGTGCATATGCATCTAAAAGCATATCGTCGAAATCAATCTTTCCAGTTTCTTCCATTGTTCATACTTTTCGGCCAATTCCAAAAAAGTTTTTGATGACAAATCTTCCGGTTTTACATCATTTAAAGAAATCCTGTTATTTTTGACAGCACTGTATTGGGTAAAAAAGCTATTTACTGTTTTTTTCACATCATTTATTTCTTTATATTTACGAGCGACATTCATTAAATAGAATCTCGCCTCCGATTCTTTTACAATACTATCTCCTGATAACCTGGCATAATTGTACAGAATACGAAGACACAATGCATGGATTGTGCAAAATGTAATTCCGCAATTTTGACCGTACTTTTTAAAATATTTCTTTCCCATTTCATCGGCAGCAGCTTTCGTAAAAGTGAGCATAAGTATTTTAGATGGATTTATGCCCGTCTCTATCATTTTATGTATTCGTCTCAGTAATGTCGTTGTTTTTCCACTTCCAGGGCAGCTTATCAATATAGATGGACCATAAATATGGGCAATCGCCCGTTCCTGTTCTTCGTTTCTTTCAATCTCTCTCATGTTTTTATACGGGATTTTCTCCCGCTCCTCCTTCCTGGATAATTTCTCTTTTTATTTACATTATAATTCTTTTTTATATATTCTTTTCTTCAGATGATAAAAAAAGGGCAAACCGATGCCTTTCAAAACGAATTATAATTCGCTTTAAAAAATCAATATATACCATACAGCAAAAAAGCCGATGCTTGACACCGGCTTTTCCTCTTATTGTTTATTTTTTTCTTTTCTTAATCTGCAAATAAATAAAATACCCGATTGCGCCAAATCCGATTAAACAGATACCTACATTCTTGACAATTTTCCAAACATTTTCATCTCCGGTTTTTACGGTATTTACCTGGTCTGTTCCTTTTTCCTTTGCTTCTGCTGCAAGCAATTCTGCCTGTTTCTTTTCTTCTTCGCTAGAAGGATTCTCACCAACCTCATTCAATTTCTGCAATAAACTTTTTCCCTCTTCCAGATACGCCTGTATCTGTTCTTCGGTTGTCGCGCTCTGAATCTTGTTTGAGTATGTTGCGATCACTTTCTGCGTGTTGGCATTATCAACAGTTGCCGTATTTACCAACTCCTGAATTGCTGCTTTCTTTATAGCATCAAGATTATTCTTTTCAGAAGAAAGCGAATGAATGGCTTCCTCTGCCTGCGTATAAATCTGATTCATAACTTCCTCACTGGATGCGGAATTGATATTATCTTTTGCTCTTGATATGATCTCATCTGCTTCTGCCTGGTTTTCGGCAGTCCATGAAACAGAATCATATAATGTATCTAATCTTTCCTGATACTTCTTTCTTAACCCAGAAAGATTGGCTTCCTTAAATGCAGACATTGCTTCCTTATAAATTTGGGTAATCTCATCCGCAGATTCCGCATTCATAATAGAATTTTTTGCATTTGCAATAATACTCTGACATTCAGCATTTACATCGCCATTAAGCAGCTGTGACAATTTTTCAATATATGCTGTCTTTTTAGCAGCAAGCGCCTTATCTTTGGTATAATCTTCTGTCGCAGTTTTGACGTCCTGAACCGCTTTTTTGTAAATTTCGTTCAATGCCGTCTCATCTTTACAAAAATCAACATCTGTCTTTGCAGCATTAATAATACCGGAAAGAATCTCTCGCAAATCTTTATCATTTGTAGAAATAAGCGCATCCAATTTTTCTTTCATCGTATTCTTTTTATCTTCAAAATCTTTTTGCGCTTCACTTTCTTCTTTTAATACATCAACCTTTTTCCGGGCTTCTGTCACAACTTTTTGAATCTTCTCTTCCGTATCTACTGACTTCAACTCGTTTTTGGCTGCTTCAATAATCTCTTCTACTTTTTCCAGAAGAAGTTTATCCTCAATATTTTCCTTTAAAGAATCCAATTCTTTTTCTGCCACTGCTTTTTTCTCAAAAAGAGAATCCTGGCTTTCTAATTCTTTGAATTCTTTCAAAGCGGTTTCTCCGCAGATATACATATCTTTTCTGCTGTGAGCTGCTTCCAGTTTATCTAAGAAAAGAGTTTTCAACTTATCCGCCTCTTCGGCAATTGCCATTCCGGAAAATTTTTCTGCTTCTGAACGGATTTTTTCTGCAATATGTCCTTTATATGTACCATCGCCTGATGTCTGAATAGAATAAACGGCTTCTTCTATGTAGGATACAGCACCTTCTTTATTTTCTGCAGCTTTAGACACCAGATAATCAAATAAGCCATTATCTGTTTCTTCAGTAGCAATTGCCTTCAAATCACTTATAACGGCTGCAGCTGCAGAAGCTGATTCTTCATCCAAAGCACTTTTTAAATCAGAAAAAACTTTTCCTGAAATTGTTTTAACCGCGATAACAGACTCTACTGTGTGTGCATCATCCAGCTCTTCTTTCAAGATACCATATATATCTTCTTTTATCTGAGAATCTGATAAAATAGAACTCTTATCTGCATCCATTTTTTTCTGTACTTCCTCTTTCAAACGCTTCACTGTTTCCTCGTTTCCATTGGAAATGTCCGCCAGTTCTTTTAAGGCTTCATTACATATTTTATGGATCGAGTCTGAATCTTCTGCTTTTTCAAGCATTTTTTTAGCGGTATCGTATAGTTCTTCCGCATATGTCTTTAACTCCGGAACTTCAAAAGATAAAGTATCCCAATACTGCTCAAGAGTATCAAATGCCTTTTTTCTTTCTTTTTCTAACTCTTCCTTATCATCCAATTCATTCCTCTTCGATTTTACATTTTCCAAAATCTTATTAATAGATTCCACGTTTTTGCAGGATAATAATTCTACTTCTTTCGTCATAAGGTACTGTTCAAATTCGGTTTTTCTTTCGCCTGTGAGATTGCTGTAATCCATAGACTTGATCTGTGCAACAGCTGATTCAATCGCTGTTTTTAATGCTTCCTCATCTCCTGTATCCGGATTTTCTGGTGTTTCAGTCGGATCTGGATTTTCCGGTAACCCTGGATCTTTATCTTCAGGGAATGTAGCTTTTACATATTCTCGAAGTGCTTCGACTGTTTGCGCCGTATCAATTTTTTCTACCGATTCCACATCCGCAAGATTAATGGCAATCATTTTGTAATATGTTTTCAAGGTTTCCAAATAAGAATCTGGTGTCGCACATGCTGTACAGAAAACGCTGATTAATGCCTCTGTTTCCGGATTCAAAGCTTTGACCTCTTTTCCGTAATCTTCCAAAAGAGCGCTAAGAAGTTCTGGAGTAGAGGAAACTTCCAAGGCCTTTTCAGTAATTTTGGCTTTCATAACTTCTGAATTATCTCCAAAATCCTCTTCACTGACCATGTCTACAATAATATCTACCAGCATTTCATACTCTTCTGGAGTTTCTGCCTTTTCAGAATTTTCCTCATTTCCAGAGTCTTCCCCATTCCCAGCGTCTTCTCCATTTCCAGCGTCTTCATCATTCCCTGTGGTTTCATTTTCATCTGTTCCGGTTTCTTCAACGCTGGTCTCTGCTACAGCAGTCTGTTCCGTTTCCGCAAAAGTAACTGTAGGCATTGCTGTACAAAGTGCAAGGCTCATCAAAAACGAACTTACATATTTTTTCTTCATTTTTTTTCCTGCAAGAAAGATTTTTCCTGCCATTCTCCTTTCTTTCAATTATCTAATCTGCAATTTTTTCCCAACTTCATTTTCCAGCAAATTATCACCTCCCACCTAACAATAGTGCAGTCAAGCAATTTCCTGACAAAAGAAGATCAATTATAATATGCAAAAATGGCAAAGGAAGAACTAACGAATAGTTTTCTCCTCTGCCATATACTCCTAATTATTCAATGCCTCGTCAAAGGCATCTAAAAGTGATAGCGCAAATGGATTCTCTGAATACTGGGTGCGCACATATGGAATTCCCATCCCATTTGCACTCACTGCTGCTTTATAGCAAGTACCAAAAATCTGCTTTGCATCCTCGTAAGTCGGAGCGTAATTGTGTTTTCCAAATCCCAGATTTCTTCCAGGCACAATACACGCCTTGATAGAAGCGAGTACCAGATTTTGCAGAAAACTGTCCTCATAAAAAGAACAACATAGTTCATGCCATCTTTCAAAATCTGTCTCCGTATCCTCCATATCAAAAACTGGGTTAAAATAACACTGTACAAAATACTTCGTTTCTTTTACAACCTCCTGCATAGTCATGCTATCTTCTCCTTTCGTTTTTTTATTGGCATGAATATGCTATTTAACATGGGAGGGTGAAAATCTGTCACTTTCTGGCATTTTTCTTTCTTCCACACATGACACATGTCGAAAAAGAAAAAAACATGGAAGCAATATAAACCAATGCTCCGGCGGATAAAAACAGTAGAAATAACATTACTGCTGCGAATAGAAATATTTCATATCGGACTCTTTTACTTCCACGTTTTCGGTATAAAGACATCCAGAATGCGCCTATTAAAATTCCGCATATCCCCCACAAGAATAACCCGGAAAGGCTTATTTGCAAACAAGTCGGAATACCTGCATGTATATTACTAAAAAAAATAGTGTTTTTAATAGAGCGGTGTATGTTCTGAAGATACAAATTCATATTTCCGCAGGAATGTTCCACTTTCTTCCAGTCTTCTTCTCCCATACAGTAAACAATTTCCCTTATATTTTTTCCATATTCTTTTTCCAGTCCCAAAGCACTCAAAAATTTATCCTGACTGGAATCCCCCGCCAGCACAAATTCTGCATTGTCTAAAATATTTTCGAGTCTTGGAACACTTTCCGGAAGATTTCGACATATATATTCTGCAACACTTACATTCATGGCTATCAATGCAGCTAATACCCAGAATACATATTTTCTATACTTCTTTTTTTTGAAAATACGAAGTATGATTGCGAAAAACGCTCCAGAAAAGCACCCTAAAACAAAAAGAATAGCCCACACATTATGCATGTTTAGGAAGCTATAGTCCATAATCCAACAAAACCAACGAAAAAAGCGTTGTATTGCACTCATCAAATCGTTAGCGGCGGAAACCTCTGACTTTAGTCATGGGGAGGAGCCGCTTCCCTCCTATCACTTTGTATTTTTAAGCAACTAAATAATTGCTGCTTCGCTCCAACAGCTTCAGCTTCTTATAGCTGACACCGTCTTTTACCTTTGTTCCATCCAACAACCTCAACAGAAACGATCCTGTAGACCGCCTGCCCCAGATAAAACACTCCTGTCCATGATAAGATACCTTATCAAAGAGCCGGAAACCCTTTACATACTTTGGGGCCTGATTGGATTTCCGTGTCCCGCCCTTCAAAATAGTTGCTTTATGAAGCTGACGGTTATGATGGCGCACTGGCTTCACCTGATAGAGCCTGTTTGTCTGCGGCAGGAAAACAACGCTGTTTATCCCGAAACCATGCTTGCCTTGGGCGATTGCCAATGCGTCATTGGTGCGGCTTTTTGGTAGCTTCTACGGAAGGTGCCAGCCATCCTTTCTGCTTGCTATGTACCCTGTTTTGAAAGCGTGGCTTACGGTATCTGGTCTTTCTGTTCCGTCTTGCACGGCGGCATTCCCGCCGGGTCGCCAGATTATTTACCACATCATTTCTTGGAATAACTTCTGCTGCAAACAATTCTTTCTGTTCCGTAGAGGCAGATAGACCGATCGTCTTGCTGCCAGCATCCACGCCCAGAATAATGGGCTGGACATAGGCCTTGCTTTTTGTGGTCAACCGGATGGTAAATGGTATGCGCCCTACAACAACTGCAAGGCCGTGTTTTAACAGGAGACGCACCTTTCGGTGGTTTTCCGTTGGCATAAGCGGATGACCAAGTTTGTTTTGAACATAAACCATAAGTATATCTCCTTCCTGTCCAGAATAGTGGCTATATCGTTTGAAAGCCACTCAGACCTTGATAGTCTGTAAGGTGCCCTTCCCCAATGTTATTCCAGGGTTTCCATGCGTACAGCACGGTTCCTGTCCCTCAGAACTGTTTAACCATACGCCGCAGAGCGGCAGATTAGGGCTACACGTCCGCCGGTGCCTATACATTCCTGAATAACGTAGTGCTCGAAGCACTTAGGGTAGTCAGTAAGGGCTTTTACAAGCCCCCGGCTTTAGCCGTGGGGATTACTTACTTTGTTGAAACATATTTTTTAATTCTTCACGCCATTCCATCTCCCTTCTTTCTTTTCCTGCAGCAACAAGCGCCCACAGAAAAAAAGAAATAAGAAGGATTATACAAATACATCCCAAAATCATCAGCTTAACCTTCTTTCCTCGTATTATGAACCAATCTTTTCTTTTTTTCCGCCCAGATGAAGAAAAATTAAGTATCTGCAATCTGGACAGAATTCTGCAATAGTGAACGCAGATATTTTAAATTCTGCATTTCCTCTTCATCCGCTGGTTCAGGATGGTTTGAATCAATCCACAGCAGAAAAGGCAGATATTTTTTTATATCTTTTTCAGCATATTTTTTTATATCTTCTATGTCTGGAATATAATCGCATTCCAAATTTACAGAATCCAATTTTTCAAGAAGCTGATCAAATTCCAGACTCGAAAGAACTACTTTCATACATTTTCATCTCCTTTCACCAAAACGGCATGTCTTCAAAACGAATTAAAATTCGTTTTCATGCGGCATCAGACAAAGCACGGATGCGCTCACATAAATTTGAATTTCTTTTTGCAACTCTTTCATTGTGAACTGCCATTGCAATTGCTTTTTTTTGCCCAAGTACAAAGACGTATTTTTTTCCTCTTGTTAAAGCGGTATATAATAGATTTCTCTGTAACATCACAAAATGACTCGTTAAAATCGGTAACACAACAACCGGATATTCTGAACCCTGTGATTTATGTATTGTAATAGAAAAAGCGAGGGTCAAGTCATCCAATTCCTCGGCAGCATATTCAACAAGCTGTTCATCTTCCAGAACTGCCATGCTTTTTTCTTCCATATCTATTTTCTGGACAATGCCTATATCCCCATTAAAGATATTCTTATCATAGTCATTCCGCATCTGCATAACGCGGTCTCCCTTTCGGTACTGCTGTCCCAGTCGTTCCAAAGAATTTCCATTAGGCGTCAGTATTTTCTGCAACTCCCTGTTCAGTACTTCCGTTCCTACTGGCCCTTTTTTCATAGGTGAAAGGACTTGAATCTCTTCCGGAGAAAAGCCATATTTACATGGAATTACTTCCTGTACAAGATGCACAATATCCTTCAATGTATCTTCTGGCGTTTCTTCTTCTAAAAAAATGAAATCGGATTCTGGGGAATTATGCAGTTCTGGCATATATCCATTTTTTATCCGGTGTGCATTTGTAACAATTCTGCTTTTTTGTGCCTGACGAAATATACGGGTCAAACGTATTACAGGAAATCTTTCAGACTGTATTATATCCCGCAGAAAATTGCCAGCCCCTACTGAAGGCAACTGGTCGGTATCTCCAATTATGACAAGACGCATAGCAATGGGAACTGCCTGCAGCAGCGCATGTGCCAGTCTTAAATCAATCATAGAACTTTCGTCCAGAACAAGGACATCCCCTTCTATCGGATTGTTTTGGTTTTTTTGAAATCCTTTTTTACTAGCTCCCAGTAACCTGTGTATGGTAGATGCCGGCAATCCTGTTGTTTCTGACAGACGCTTTGCTGCCCTCGCTGTAGGTGCTGCAAGGACAACTGATAAGCCATACATCTGATACGCAGTTATAATCCCCTGTGCTGTCGTAGATTTTCCTGTTCCGGGACCACCCGTAAGAATCATTACTTTTGAGCGGGCAGCCTGTCGGATAGCAGATCTCTGTACTTCGTCATACTCCATACCAATTTTTTTCTCTATTTGGAATACATTCACAGATAAAGATTGGTTGCCTGTTTTTTTTATTTCTTCCTGTAACTGTTCCCACAATTTATCTTTCGCATCGGAATTATTAATTTCATAAAGCTTTCTGGCAACACCGGTTTCTGCCCAAAAATACTGCGGCAGATATATTTTTTCTCCATCCAAAGTCACCTCTTTATTTTCTTTCAGTCCAAAAATCTCTTGTTTTATTGCTTCCTCATCTACATCCAAAATTTCAGCCGTCTTTTCTATGGTCTGCTCATAATATCCATAAACATGACCTTCTTCCGCCAGTTTTTCCAATGCATATTTGATTCCAGCTCTAATACGCAAAGACGACTTTTTTTCAAATCCCATTCGTAATGCAATTTCATCTGCTGTTTTGAAACCAATCCCCCAGATGTCACGTGCTATGCAGTATGGATTTTCCTTTATTTTTTTAATAGAGTCTTGCCTATATCTTTTATAAATCTTCATAGTAAGATTGGGAGTCACACCGTATTTTTGTAAATATATGTAAATATCTCTAATTGCACAGTGGTCTTTCCAGGACTGCTTAATCTTTTCCATTTTTTTCGGACCAATCCCAGAAACTTCTAAAAGCTTGTCTATATCTGTTTCAAAAATATGAAAGGTTTCTTTTTGAAATTTATCGACAATATTATCCGCCAGGTATGGACCAATGCCTTTAATCAGACCACTGGATAAATATATTTTCATTCCCCTAATATCAACCGGCAAAATTTCACGCCAGTTGGTGCATTTAAACTGTTTTCCATATTTTGGATGCTGAAACCATTCCCCTTCGATTTCAAACTGGAAGCCAATGCGCAACTCCGAAAATACACCTGTAACCAATATCGGTTTAACGTATTTGATAGAATACATCTTGAAAACAGAGTATCCTTCTTCATTCTGATATATGATTGAATCTACACTTCCTTTTATTTTTTCCATTTTTTCTCCTTTGCGTAGACACCTAAATTTTCACAATATGACAAATCATTTTAATTTATAATAATATGGAAAATCCGTATTTTTGTTAATATTTTATCAATATAGGTGTTTGTGACTTCTTCATATTCTTTTCAATACATACTATGAAGGAGAATCATTATGGAACAAACAGATAACATTTCATTGGAACCACTTTCACCTATACAGCAATTTGCAATGAACCGTGTATTTTTCAATAGATACAAACGTCCAAAAGATTATATGCAAATTCATTCATTTATCAGCACTTTCCGCTTTGATACACAAGTAAGATATATCTCCTCCGGAGAAAAGGTTGAAGAATCTTTGTTTTCAGGAAAATCTTGGAAATATGGTCCTAACAGCAAAAGACTTGTATCTATCTGGATGAATCACAAAGGAGTTTCTCGCTGTGACAAGATTGCAGTGGAAGGCGAATCTGGACTCTTTTTTCCGGTTGAACCTAGTTTTATTATTCGTATCAACCGTGAACGCAGCCAGTATGTCTGGCAACTCTCTCATACACTTCCATTATCCAGAAATTCCGATCTTACGCTTCTATCTGACATGTTTGCTTATCTGCATCCGGGATGTGTGAGTATCAATCGTATCGGAAAAAAGCTTATTTGCCCTGGGATTCCAAATGCACAGACAGGTATCACACCTGTCCTTGAAAAGGGTTCTGGACGTCGATACAGCTTTCATGAGATACAAAAATCTCTTCAAGATTATTTTCCGGTTGAAGGCAAAAGTCTGCGCAAATATCTTCATTCAGATAAACTTTACATACCAGATCTTCGTACCACGCATCAATTCATAAGCCTGCGGCGAATGAACCAGATGTCCTGTATGCAATTTACAAAGCAACAATTTCAAGCAGTAAAGGAGAATTTTATATTCTGGTTTCTTCATTTTGCCGAAGATGCCGGCCTAACAAAGAAGGAATCCGTGGAACATCTACTGACGGTTCTGAAACGTAAACATTTTTCTATCACAGATAATTTATTAAAAAAACATACTCCCACCACGCATCGTTACCGTATAACCAATAAGCGATTGGTGGAAATATTCGGGGATATTGGAGCTAAAGTGTTCCCTGTCCGTATCTTCAAAAATGTAAAAGAAAAGGGAATGCTACTACGAGAGCAAATAGCTGTTCTTGCGCGAGAAGGTAAAACCATCCGTCAAATAGCAGACGAACTGAATGAGCATATCTCCAAAATAAAGCGCCGCAGAAGCGAATGTGTAAAACTCGGACTACTGCCAGCTCGTTCTATCTAAATATCACAAAATTGAATATTCGTCCTTTTAAGCTTGCAGCTATTTTTGGAAGTCTATTTTTGATACCAATTTTTTTTCATTTATCTTTTTTTCTTATCATAATCCCTTTTATTGATTAGCATAACTTATTTTATATCCATCTATTTATTAGTAATTCTTATTATTTTGTTAAAAGCTCATTTCTCCATCCAGAAAATTCCCTTTTCGCCTCTTCCCTGGTTCGTTTTTACAGATATATTACTTTTCTTTTTTTACTGTAGTCGCAGTAGGAAGACAAGCAGTCCGAAAAAGGTCGCCACTATTCTTTTTGGCTATCCGGAACGTAATCAAGCCAGAAGGTTCTGATTGGTCTCTAAAATGTAGAAATATTAAAAACGAATTAAAATTCGCTATTATATGGTCAGAGAAAATAAAAGGAGAAGCTACTGCTCCCCCTCTTGTTGCACATATTCAGAAATGACTGCATTCGTAAATACCGTTGCCGTGTGCTGTAAAACTCTTGGGATATGCCCGGAGTACCTGCCTTACCTTTTCTTCCAGATGATGATTGCTTTCTGCTTTTTTATGTCCACGCATGGATTCTACAATCTTCATATAATGGACTTTTCCAAGCGAATAAAGGACTGATCGTATGACATCTCTCCATGTAGCACTCATGCTGTCCCGTATATCCATTGTAATTTTTCGTGGCAGAATATAACCAACCTGCATATAATTTATGCATGGTTTTTGAAGGATGATGAGGTTTTCGTGAATAATTGGCACAAAGTTCTTCCGGCTGTAAGTACGACCATTAGACACACAATTATGCTGCATTTTGACGATGTTCTGAAGGATTTCTCCGGGAAGAGCAAGGGAGAGCATCATATCATGGTATTTCCCATTCCTTCGGATATTTCCGCATAAAATGCCCATTTTTGCACCCGGACTCATAGCATTATATAACTTTAGCGTCACTTTATTATTTGCCAACATTCCTGCCTCAAAAGACATTTGCCCTATATCCTGTGCTGCCAGTCTTCCGTCTGGATCTGTGTACTCACTACCAGCATATCGAATCCCAATTTCTGGATATGGCATATGTTGGAAAATAAAATCCGCGTTGGAAAATTCTTCAGGAATCTCATCTTTCAGGGCATTACATACAAATATATTTGGCCTTACCGGACTTGGATTTAAGTCAGCCCCTACATAAGAAATCCCCATATCTTTGCATACATCATAACCGGTTCCGCCGCCAGCATACATTTCTCCCATGTACTTCACATTGTACTGATCAATAAGAAAGGCATGTATATATCCAGAACAGTTTCCCCTATAGCGATTGTTCCCCCAGGGTCCTCTGTCCGGGAAACTCAATACCGTACCCTCATTCGAACGTACAACTTTTAAAATATCCTTTTTATCCATATTAATGTTTCTCCTTTCGTTTTCGTGAATAAACACAATATGTGGAATTATTTTGGGGTATGAAAAAAGCTGATGTTATATGACACCAGCTTCTTTTAACCTTTTTTCAGCTTACACCAAATCATTTTCTCTAAAACTATAATAACATCCTGCTCCGATGATGATATGGTCTATCAAGGGAATTTCCATAAGCTTTCCAGCCTGATGAATTCTCTGTGTGGTTAGCCTATCTTCCTGAGATGGCGCCGGATTCCCTGATGGATGATTATTTTTGTAATTTCATTGTTTATTTCTCCTTTCGTTTTGTATCCACAAAAATATGCAATTCACAGACTAAAAATAGCACCGGAATTCCCGGTGCTATCTTGCTGTTTTAGACTATAGAAACTTTTCCATTTACTAATTCATACAAGTTATAGGACAAAATTTCATTCTCAGCGACAACTTCCTGATTTTGGTTTACTTCTTTTATCATTTTTTTATACGCTTCTACCTCTTCCAAATCTTTTTCAACCAAAAGTATTTCATGTATGGAAGATGGGATAATATAAAAATCATATCCGAGCTTTTTCCTTGCCTGTTCTAATACAGTCGGGAAGAATATACATGCAGCACCATTTAATTTTGTTTTATTGGTAACCGCATACAGATTAAATGGAGCACCAAAAGAAACATCTAATGTTTCAAATTCCAACAATGCATTTGTGCCTAACCATTTTTCTGTGAACAATTCTTCTTTTGACCACCCAAATTTCTGAAGTAATCTGTTCGTAAGAACCGTAGAGTATATTCCCTCACTGCCTTCTTTAGTCAAACGGCAAATTAATGCCAGATCACACATCGTTATGTGTGGGACTTCTTTCAAAAATTCCTTATTAAACTCAGCATTGATTGCCTGAAAAGTAATAAGAAAATCTGAAGGACAGGATAAAAGATCTTTTCCAAAGTTTTGTGCCTCTGGTCTCGTGATTTTGATTGATTCTTTTATCATTTCAACTATCTTTTCAAAATCCTCCCTCTTCAGAAATGTCTGAAAAAGTTCTGCTAAGTCGAATTGAAATCCTTCTAAAACAGAAGTATCTGCCCACTCTTTGATACAGAGATACTCACAAAAACTATTCACTTTCATATTTTTTTCAAATGAAATAGCGTAGCCTGTAAGTTCCTCCTTCAGTTTGGCTTCCAAATATTTTTTGAATTTTTCATAAGTCATAGTTACTTTCTCCCTTCGTTTTTTATTTTCATAAAAAATATGCTTTTTAATACTTAAAGTTGATACTTATGTATTACTGGCAGAATCAGTGCACGTTCAAATAGACATGATGCAGTATTGTTCCTATACTCTTATAAAAAATCATAAAAATAAGGCTATTGCCTACGGACAAACCATTTGCAATAGCCTTTTACCCCATCTGTAATAGGGGTAAATATGGAGTGCGCTCGGAGGAAAAATTCATAACAATTACCAAAGTGATAATTTAAGCACTCCATTTCTTTTTCATAAAGAAAACAATATGAAAGAAAAAACATGAACAAACACGATACCTGTTTTCTTTACATACGTAATATGATAGATATTACCCTTGACATTTTCTCTGACTAAAAAAACGAATTTTAATTCGCTTTTGGGGTCTGCTTTCCTTTTGACGAGGAACAAATTTATAGACCGGAAGAACAAGGTTTCCTTTTTCTGCCTCGCGAAATTTCTCCTCCTCTACTTCCTGGCAATATTAACATACCATAATACCTTCAGGAACGGCATCCCCACAGCATATACATTTATCGCTATCCATTACTCCTTAAAAAATACTAATGACTAATCCTACGATACCTCCAACGCAGGCCATTAAACCTCCCCACAGGCATACCTTTGCCGTGTGAGTAAAAGAATTTACAAGATCTTCTTCAGACCTGGTAGACACAAGGAAACGCTTTTTATTATCTTGTGATCTGCCAACATGGATAGTATCACCAACAAGAAATGCCTCTCCAAGAACATATATATTGGCATTAGGCAAAATTGTTTTTTCTGTCATTTTAATCCCCAGCGTTTCAGCGCCAAAATTATATGCTGCATAAGCTCGAAGTCCTCTATAACGATTCATTCCGGCTCTTGGTTCAAAATGGTCAAACGTCGTTGGAATATCTAACTCACATCCTGCAGCACCAACTTCTACTATCACCCTAATCCCACAGGAACTATCCTGAATTTCTATATCTGGTGCTGATTTTTCATCTGATAAGGGAATTTCTTTTTTTGATATTCGGGTTTTTACTGCCCCATCTACTTCATACTGGTCATGCACTTCGATTATCTTTTTTAACTGTGCCTGATAGTAGGCGGTAGGCCGTTCTGAAAATGGAGTGCGTTTCACTTCGTCACACACTATCTTTCCCTTGAGTTCAACATATTCCCGGTATCCCTCATCTAAATTTATTTTTTTCATTTCCTCAAAGGAATTTTTTAAATCCGCTATGGATTTGGTCTTTTGGAACTGCATTTCAACAGCCTGCGCCTCATTCCGTGGCTTTACATAGAAAATTGCAAGTAAACCACCAGCAAGTAATAGTATGGATATTATAACTCCCATTACAACACCTCCACTATAATCCCATCTCTTTTTTCAGACGATTCAATTCCGCATTCACATTTTCTTCTTTTTCTACTGTTGCAAAAGCATCTGTTTCTCCCTGCAGTTCAAACACATCTGCCGATACTTCCGCTTGCGCCTCTTTATCCATGATTTTCTGTTCCATTTTATCCATTTTCGCAAAAGCGCTACTACTATCAATTCCACTGAGAGTTTTAGCTGCAGACATTTTAGAATCAGCTACCTGACTCCGCGCAACCAGCACCGCCTTTTTGCTTCTTGCTTCTTCAAGTTTCTGCTTAAGCTGCATGGTCTGATTTTTTAATTCTTCTACCTGCTTTTCCATAGAATCATACATTCCCTGATACTGTGTTACAAGCTTGTCCTGCATGACTTTATTTTCAAGAGCACGTTTCGCAAGTTTTTCATCACCCTGAGACAAACAGGCTTTTGCTTTTGTATTCCAGTTTTCAGACTGTTTTTTGGCTTCTTCGAGCTGCTTCTTCAAGCGGTTTAAACCTCCTGTTGCCGTTCCAAGCTCCTGTGTGGCCTTCTGAAACTGCTTTTCCATATCCACTACCATCTGCTTTACCATCTTTTCTGGATCTTCTGCACGATCAAGTAAATCGTTGACATTGGATTTAATTAAATCTCCTACTCTTTCAAAAATTGACATAATAAATACCTCCTGAATTTTGCTTTATAATTTTTACATCTAAAATATGCCTGATTGCTTATTTTTACTGTACAAATTCATATTATATGAAAATAAAACGAAAGGAGCATTTATAATTTATGACCAGACAGGAATTTGAAGAAAGGACAAATATTTTCCTTCCAATGGATATGTACAATATTGTGGAATTCTTTTATATGGATTTAGATATGGACAAAGATTCTTTTTGCACAGCATATCAAAAAAATACGGATGGGCTTGCAACAAAAATTCAGAAGGAATTTTATGAAGAGAAATTCAAAAAAGAAAGAAGGAGCAAACAAGAAATTATCGCCCTTCAAAATCAGTTAAAGAAATTCCGTAAAGAAAATGCTGATCTGCGAAAAAAAATAGAAAGACTCCAATGTTGGACATTGTATGAAAATCCTCAATGTTTTTCTGATAAGAATTACAGGGAACTATATGAATGCACTTTTACTGAAAAATTATCAGAAGAAAAAGCTATTGAAGTGATAGCATATACCTTTGGATTTTCTCCCGAAAAAATCAATATTCTCACAAAGGCAAAAGTATATGAAATCAACCGAGACAAGGAATTGCGAATTATCGGAGAAAAAGAACGAATTCCATTATACGCTTCTAGCGATTGGAACTACATCTATTTTAGCATCTGTGGCACGCAATATGAATTGCAAAATGGTAATCTAAAAATTATTTAATTTTGATCAGAATCATCACTGAAAGAGGCAGGCATCCTGTCTCTTTTGTATTTAAGAACAGTTCTTTTGTATTTTGTAACACCAACTCTACCTTAATAAAGCTCAACCAGAAACCCTTATTTTATGCGGCTTGCGCCTCTTTTTTGTTAATTATAACACCACCATC
>OGIW01000805.1_pt1 | contig 18254 bp, 17 predicted proteins | sample 1571921 | NCBI WGS metagenome assembly OGIW01 (sample SAMEA2582112, study PRJEB24529) | metagenome | biome: Human gut stool | place: China | collected 2011 | reverse complement strand
GGGGTGCGGTGGCTGTATTTACCAGCCACTTTCTGAAAACCGACGCAGGGTAGGTGTTCAGTCGGAACGCGAGAGCTACGACGACCTCCATGTTATATACGTCCGCCCGATTGCCGCTGTCCAGACGGATACACGTGCAGACCTCGTAGTCGTGCAGGGCGTTTTCTTTGAGAATGGCTTTGATAGCCGCACGTATCGTTCCGGCAGTCGTGCCGAATAATTCGACTATTTCCGATTCCGTCATCCATACGCTTACCGTATCGGTCGGCATATTCAACCTGCCGTACTCGTCTATCGTGATTATTTCTCTTTTCATCGTATTCTGTTTTTTTAAGTTCATTAAATCGCTTGACAAATAAAGCTCTCCATCTGCTCGATACGCTGCGCGAGTTTCTCCATATCGCGGCTCACTTTCTCGGCTGTAATCTTCGCATAGATTTGCGTCGTGCGGATGCTACGGTGTCCCAACATCTTCGAGAGCGTTTCGATAGGTACGTCGTTCGACAAGCAGACCGTCGTGGCGTAGGTATGGCGGGCGAGGTGGAATATACAAGGCGAAGCAAGCAATAATGAACAGGTAAAGATTAAACGTAAGTCGTTTGAAATGAGCTGTATTTCTGTATTCTGCAAAATGTGGAAAATGCAAACGACAACAGAATATTGAGGTTGTTCAGTTACCAAACCGTTAGCCGGGCGGTTACCGAAACAAAAACAGGTAACGGTAAGCGATGAAAAGAAATCCTCACCGTTTTGTTTGCACTCATACACGGTATTTTGCATATCAAGGAACGCTTATATGGCAAGTATTTTTGCACTAAAAAGTATAAGCGTATGAAAGTAGAAAAATTCAAGGTGTTGCTCTACCTCAAAAAGAGCGGACCGGACAAGTCGGGAAAAGCTCCCATCATGGGACGCATCACGGTAAACAGGACAATGGCACAGTTCGGATGCAAACTGTCCTGCATTCCCGAATTATGGAATCCACGTGAAAGCCGTCTGAACGGCAAAAGCAAGGAAGCGGTTGAGATCAATGCCAAGATTGAAAAGTTGCTGTTGGCGGTAAACAATGCCTTTGACAACCTTGTGAATCGCAAGGTTGATTTTGATGCCACCGATGTGAAAAACCTTTTTCAGGGCAGCATGGAAACGCAAATGACGCTCATGCGAATGACGGATGTTGTCTGCGATGACCTCAAAGCCCGTATCGGCATAGACAGGGCAAAAGGGACTTATCCCGGTTATCACTATATGCGCCTGACAATCGGGGAGTTCATCAAGACCAAGTACAAGGTGAAAGATTTGGCATTTGGACAACTGACAGAGCAGTTCATCCACGACTATCAGGCATTTGCCACCGATAATAAGGGTTATGCGATTGATACCGTCCGCCACCATCTTGCCATCCTGAAGAAGATATGCCGTCTGGCGTATAAGGAGGGATATGCCGACAGAATCCACTTCCAGCATTTTACCTTACCAAAGAAGACGGAAACGACACCACGGGCATTGAGTCGTGAATCGTTTGAGAAAATCCGTGATGTGGAAATACCCGCTTACCGCAAATCCCATATACTGGCAAGGGATATGTTTCTCTTCGGGTGCTACACCGGGGTCTGTTATGCGGATGTTGTCTCGATTACCCACGAGAACCTTTATACGGATGAGGGCGGTGCTTTGTGGTTGAAGTATCGAAGAAAGAAAAACGAACTTCGTGCCAGTGTGAAACTGTTACCGGAAGCGATTGCGCTGATTGAAAAATATCATAGTGAGGATAGGGACACCCTGTTCCCTTTGCTGCATTGGTCAAATCTCAGACGACACATGAAAGCGTTGGCGGCACTGGCAGGCATCAAGGATGATTTGTGCTATCATCAGGCGAGGCACAGCTTCGCCTCGCTGATTACGCTTGAAGCAGGTGTGCCGATAGAAACCATCAGCAGGATGCTGGGGCATTCCGACATTTCCACAACACAGGTCTATGCCCGTGTCAGCCCGAAGAAACTTTTCGAGGACATGGACAAGTTCATAGAAGCCACCAAAGATTTTCAATTAATTCTTTAATACAGAAAACGATATGCGAAGTACATTTTCACTTTTACCCTACATTAACCGCAGCAAAGTAAAGGCTGACGGTACGACCGCCATACTCTGCCGCATAACCATTGACGGCAAACAGACTGCCATCAGTACGGGGATTTATTGCCGACCGGAAGAATGGAACAGCAAGAAAAACGAGATTAAATCCGTAAGGGAAAATACCCGCTTACGAGAATATTTACGACTGACAGAGGAAGCCTACAATGAAATTCTGAAATCGCAAGGTGTGGTCAGTGCCGAGATTTTGAAGAACCACATCTCCTTGAGTAACATCCATCCGACCACTCTTCTACAGATGGGAGAATGGGAACGTGAGCGGTTGAAGAAGCATTCCGAGGAAATAGACTCGACTTCTTCCTATCGAAGTTCAATGTATTATCAGAAGTACCTGACGGATTTTCTTACGTCCATCGGTAAAAAGGACATTCCCCTTGAAGAAGTGACGGAGGATTTCGGCAAGTCCTACAAAGCCCACTTGAAGAAATGCAAGAACTTCGGGGTTTCCCAGACCAACCATTGCCTGCGTTGGCTGAACCGCCTGTTGTATCTGGCAGTCGATAAGGAGATTCTTCGTGTAAATCCCTGTGAGGACTTGGAGTATGAGACAAAGCCGGAAGCAAGGCACAGGTACATCAGCCGTGAGGAGTTCAAGAAGATACTTTCCACACCGATGTATGACAAGCGTATGGAACTGGCAAGACGGGCTTTCATATTTTCCACCATGACAGGACTGGCGTATGTGGACATCAAACTTCTTCATCCCCACCATATCGGAACAAACGCTGATGGCAGACGGTACATCCGCATCAACCGGAAAAAGACAAAGGTGGAGGCGTTCATACCCTTACATCCCATAGCGGAACGGATATTGTCGCTGTACAACACGACCGATGACGAGAGGCCCGTGTTTCCTCTTCCTAATCGTGATGCCCTATGGTTTGAGGTTCACGAATTGGGAATAACCATAGGGAAAGAGGAAAACTTGACCTATCACCAAAGTCGGCACAGCTTCGGCACTTTTTTGATTTCGGCAGATATACCCATTGAAAGTATCGCCAAGATGATGGGACACTCCAATATTAGAACGACACAGGGATATGCACGGATAACCGATGATAAAATTTCCAAAGATATGGACAAACTGATGGAACGAAGAAAGGAAATATCGGCTGGCGAAAAGAAGAAACAGCAAATAATCATCATAAAATAAAGGGATTATGAGCAGAGGCATAATAACAATCAGTGAAACGGGTGCAGTCACCATGCCGACCGCACTCGTATGGATGATGCAATTTGAGATTGCCGACCTGTTCGGGGTGTTCTCGTGCAATGTCCACAAGACGATACGGGCAATCTATAAGAACAATGAACTGAATGAAGCCGATACGATGCGATATATCGGGCAACCGGATGGTATCAGTTATGACGTTTACAACCTTGAAATGGTTATAGCCATTGCATTCAGGATATGCAGTAAAGAAAGTGCTTTGTTCAGACGGTTTATAATAAATGAAATCAGCACCACCAAAAGAGAAACGCCTGTTACGTTGTTTGTTTCCTGTGGCAGGAGTAACAACCGATGGTATAGTTGAGGTTCATCCCGTCAGCCACTTGTTTCCGTTGCCACACGTTTGAAAGGCATCCGACAACGAAAAATAAGCAACTGATGGGTAAAGAGCAGAAAAGGAACGGCTTACAGACGAAGCGCAGTATTGACACTTCATCCGTAAGCCGTTCCTTTTTTCTTTTTGTCGAAAGTCTATTGCTGCCGCAATACAGGGCATACGGCAAACTGCACTCCTTCAAGAAAAATCAAGTTACCCTCTGTCGGTAGGCGGAGCGGTAGCCGTCATTCAGCATCCGTTCGATGTCGGATTCACGGTAGAGGATTTTACCGCCCAACTGTATATAGGCGATACGCCCTTCATTGCGGTAGTCCTGAAGTGTCCGGCGGCTCACCTTCAGCCGTGCCGACACCTCCTTGTCAGTGAAGAAACGCTCACCGCCCAATGTCGGGCGGTAATTGGCAGTCAGGTACTCTACATTGTCAAGCAGTCTGTCAAGACTGCCCATAAAGTGGATTATCCACTTGTTGTCCTTGTTAATCAACTCATTCATATTACTTTGGATTTAGTGGGTATTGTCATTATATTTAATTCATATAGTCTTTCCTTTGAACTTCGCTTCCTTTCTTCTATCCTCCACAACGGAGACGATGAGCTCCACGTCTTCGGGACGGTAATACGTCTTGTGGTTTATCTGTGAATAAGCCAGCGTGCCGTTATCCCGAAGCGTCTGTAACGTGCGAGGGCTGATGTTGAGCATACGGCACACGTCCTGATTATCCATCCATTCGCTCATTTTCTTTTCCCCGTGCCGATGGCAGATGACATCCATACGGCTGACGAAACGGTCGAACTTGGCGACCATTGCCTCAAAGGTCTTTCTTTCGATTGATACGATTTCCATATTCTCCTTCTTTTAATTGTTACTGTTTCTTTTGCCACAAAGAAATACATTATCCGCTGTCATGCAATGGATTTCCAAAAAGTGGCAGCGTGTTGCGCCGATACGGTAGTCATTGTCCGGGGTACTGCTTGCCGGTTATCTGTGAGCAAGCCGGTGGAATACGATTTCCGTTCAGCCTTTAATTCCCATTTTTTTATAAAGAAGCCACAGCCAAAATAAGGGGTTAATTTAAAATAGCCCCCAATCGTACCTTTGTCCTTTCAGCTATTCATATCCGGCAAATCGGTGAAGTCCGCACCGATTTATCAGTCTCCATAAAGCAAAACCGTACAAAAATGCCTAAGAAAATCCAAGTGCTTGACTGACTGCATTAAAGCACCTTACTTCGCTCCCGATAATCGGTCGAGGTATAGACCAAGACCACATTCAATAACTTAATCAATTTGTTTTTACAATGAAAAAAGAACCAAACATTACAGAGCATCAAGCTCGTGAAATCGTGGAAAAAATGGGGCGCAGGGAACCCTACACCTCCAAGTCGATAGACGACTTCTACAGGAGTATCGGTCTGGAACCGGAGGAGCCGGAACAGCTCGGCAAGACCGTCACGGAAGAAACAGAAATTCCTATGGCAGATGAACCGTCAGGAGTGGCGACCGAAGAAGCGGCAATGCCGCAGAAGCGCATCAGCAGCAAACAGCGCAGGCTGTCTTTGGATGAGTACCGCACCACCTATCTCAAAGTTCCCAAAATTATCAACCGCAAGCCCGTGTTCGTCAGTGAGACGGTGCGTGACGAGCTGGACAGGGTTGTCCGCTACCTCGGAGGGAAGGGCATGAGCGCATCCGGACTTATAGAGAACCTTGTCCGCCTGCACCTCGATGCCTACCGGAATGACATCGAGCAATGGCGCAAACTCTGACGGGATTACGGTGGAACAGGTTGAGCCGTTGGATGCACTCCATCGGTTCGACCGATACACAAAGTGAGTTATTACACTCGGAAATCAATCCGACAGGCGGAGGATTTTTGTGTCCTCAAAGACACAGCAAGGTATGTTTTCAGTTACTCGGATGTTCCGGAGTAACTGAAAACCCTTGCACTGCCGTGGGCAGAATTATCCTCCGAAGTCGGATAATTTCGAGGTTCTTTAATCGGAGATTAAACAAAGGATGAACCATTAAACTAAAAGAATAAGAAGCATGAAAAAGAAGATCAAATACGGGAGGAATCCCAAGTTGAACCCGAAGACGCACTGCGTGATGGTGCGCTTCGATGATGAGGAATGGAACAAGTTCCTCACGATGTACGAGGAATCACAGGTATATGCGAAAGCCGTCTTTCTCAAGGCGCACTTCTTCGGACAGAAGTTCAAGGTGTTAAAGGTGGACAAGGCGATGCTGGAATACTACACCAAGCTGTCGGACTTTCACGCCCAGTTCCGTGCCATTGGTACGAACTATAATCAGGTAGTCAAAGAGCTGCGATGCCATTTTTCGGAGAAGAAGGCAATGGCTCTGCTCTACAAGTTGGAAAGTTGTACCATTGAACTTGTGAAGTTGAGCCGGGAGATTGTGGAGCTTTCAAGGGAGATGGAGAAGTGTTATCAATCCAAATCCGACTGATATGGCATCGATAAAGGTCAAGTTTCGCCCATCCACCGTAAACGGCAGGGAGGGTACACTCTACTATCAGGTCATCCACAACCGTGTGGTCAGACAGATAAACACAGAGTATAAACTTTTCGTTTCGGAATGGGACTGCCATTCTGAAACGGTTGTCTTACATCATATATCGACAGGACAAGAGAGGAACAATTACCTGCTTTCAATCGGTTCACGTATCAAGTGGGACAAGGAGAGACTGAACAAAATCATACACACGTTATCCCAGTCCGGCACATTTGTAACGGACGATATAATCATGCGCTTTTATGACAACAGGCAAGAACTGTCGTTTAACGCTTACATCAGCCAGCAGATAGCGAGACTGAAACGCTTGGGGAAGATACGCACTTCTGAAACTTATACAGCTGCACTCAGAAGTTTTAGCGGTTTTATGAATGACACAGAGGCCTTGTTTGACCAATTTAATGCGGATTTGTTGGCAGAGTACGAGGCTTATTTGAAAGGCAGGGGAAATACGCTCAACACCATATCCTTCTATATGCGTATTCTGAAAGCGGTCTATAACCGTGCGGTGGAAGACGGATTGACCGAACAACGACATCCGTTCAAGTCCGTCTATACGGGAGTGGAGAAAACCATAAAGCGAGCCTTGTCACTCAATGATATTAGACGCATCAAAGGGCTTGACTTGTCATTGATGCCCAATCTTGACTATGCCCGTGACATATTCCTGTTCAGTTTCTATACAAGGGGAATGTCGTTCATCGACATGGCTTATCTGAGAAAGAAAGACCTGCATAATGGCACTCTTTCCTACCGCAGACGTAAGACGGGACAACAGTTGTTCATCAAATGGGAAAAGTGTATGCAAGAGATTCTTGACAAGTATCCGATAAACGAAACGGAATACCTCTTGCCCATCATTACAAAACGGGACGAGGACTATCGGAAGCAATACGCCAACGAACTTCACCGAGTGAACCATCTGTTGAAGAAAATCGGGAAGCAACTGGATTTGCCAATACCCTTGACGATGTATGTCGGTCGGCATTCATGGGCAAGTATTGCCAAGAGCCGTAATGTGCCTATCTCTGTCATCAGCGAAGGTATGGGGCATGATTCTGAGAACACTACGCAGATTTATCTTGCATCGTTGGATACCACCGTGGTAGATAAAGCCAATAAGAAAATACTGGATCTGCTGTGAGGCAGTGGATGTTTAGCGAATCTGTCCAACGCTTGCCAAGAGACGGACGAATTGGCTTATCTTATTGATATATAGTCATGTTTAGCTATTTTCAGAATAACTTTCGCAAAACATTCAGATTCTCTCGCAAAACAAAAGCATGGCAATAGGCAAGATTTTAAGTGTTCTATATCCTGAAAATCATTGTTTTGCTTAACTTTGCACTATAATATCCGTCTCTTGGCAAGAGACAATAGGCATCAACATTATGAGTACAAAATTTTTCAATAATAGACTTGGCAATACGCTTTTCGACAAGTTGAAAGGTATTGCTTCGGAGATGGCAACATTCGACCGCTTCTTGGCGGTTGTAGGTTTCTTCCGTTCATCAGGATATTTTAAGTTGCGTAAGGAATTAGGTGATATATCAGAAATCAAGATATTGGTTGGTATCAACATAGATGATATTTTCCGTAAACATAACAAGACACTTCTAATGCTGGCCAATGATGACAAGGCAAAGGAAATCTACCACAACGGCTTCAAAGAAGATATTGTTAATGCCCAATATGCTCCCGAAGTGGAAGAAGGTATTTTGCAGATGTGCGAAGACCTTGTTTCAGGACGATTACAGATGCGTATCCACGCTACCAAAAACCTGCACGCCAAATTCTATCTCTGTTTGCCACAGAATCATAGTGAACACAGCGATGGTTGGGTTATTATGGGTTCTTCAAATATCTCTGATTCTGGTTTAGGCATTAAGCAACCGCCGCAATACGAACTTAATGTGGCGATGAAAGACTTTGACGATGTGAAGTATTGCTCCGATGAGTTTTGGACTTTGTGGAATGAAGCTGTACCATTGACCGCCGAAGATATTGAAGAGTACAAGAAGAAAACATACTTGGGTTATCAGCCAACGCCATACGAACTATACATAAAAGTGCTTATCGATACTTTTGGCGACCAAGTGGAAGATGATTTTTCCATTCAGTTGCCCGATGGTGTCAAGGATTTGAAATATCAGAAAGATGCCGTTATTCAAGGCTATCAGATGCTGATGAAGCATAACGGTTTGTTCCTTGCCGATGTTGTAGGTTTGGGGAAGACTATGATTGCCACAATGATAGCCAAGCGATTTGTAGAGGCTAACGGCAAAAACACCAATATCCTTGTTGTTTATCCTCCTGCTTTGGAAGACAACTGGAGAAATACATTCAAGTTGTTCGGCATCTACAAAAAAGCCCAGTTTGTCACCAATGGCAGTCTATCCAAAGTTCTTGACGGTAAAGGCAACTACAAGGATAAAGAGGAGTTTGACCTAATTATTGTCGATGAAGCACATGGTTTCCGAAGCGACAGTTCGGGCAAGTATGACGAGTTACAAAAGATATGCAAGTCTCCTTGTGTGAATATGGGCTTATTGAAGAGTTCGCAAAAGAAAGTGATGCTTCTTTCAGCAACCCCACTCAATAACCGTCCCGACGATTTACAGAATCAATTGTTGCTGTTCCAAAACAGCCAGAGCTGCACCATTGATGGAGTTCCGAACCTCAAAGGCTTCTTCTCGGAATATATCTTGGAGTACAAGCGATTGATGCGTGAACGTGATAAGCGTGATGTTACATCCGAAGTGGATAAAATATATGAGCAAATACGTAGCAAGGTTATTGACAAGGTAACAGTTCGTCGTACACGCAACAATATTCTAAATGACCCTGATTATAGGGCAGACATCAAGTCGCAAGGCATCATATTTCCCAATATTCTGCCACCTAACGAATTGGAGTACGTGATGGACTCCGGCACAAGTAATCGTTTCTACGAAACGTTGAAACAATTGACCGATGGAAAAACAGATGAGAATCCGGAGGGCAAGGGATTGACTTATGCCCGTTATCGTGCGGTGGAATTCTTGAAGCCAGAATATCGTAACAGGTACAAGAATGCCGTACATATCGGTCAGACATTGGCCGGAATCTATCGTGTCCACATGGTGAAGCGATTGGAAAGTAGTTTTTATGCTTTCAAAAAATCGCTCCGTACACTTCTTCGTATCACAACCGATATGATTAAGATGTTCGAGGAAGACAAAGTTATCATTGCTCCCGACTTGAAGGTAAAAGACCTGCAAGCAAAGAATATGGAGCTTGATGAGATTATTGAGTATGCCATGAGCAAGGGATATGCAGCCGAGGATATTACCTTCTCAGCCAATGCATTCACTTCTGAATTTCTTGAAATGCTCCACCATGACCGTGATATATTGGAACAACTCAATGCAGACTGGGAGAAAGAGAATGACGACCCGAAATTCGATAAGTTCCGAGAAAACCTTACTCATAACTTCTTCGACAAGGGAATAAATCCATCGGGCAAACTGGTGCTGTTCTCCGAAAGTGTGGATACACTGAACTATTTGTACGATAGACTTACAAAGGAAATGGGTCGTTCCGATGTCTTAATGGTTACGGCTGCCAACCGTAACCGCTTGGGGCAGACCATCAAGGAGAATTTTGATGCAAACTTTGACTGCGCTTCTATGGAGTACAACATCATCATTACATCTGATGTGTTAGCGGAAGGTGTGAACTTGCATCGCTCCAATGTAATTGTCAATTACGATTCGCCTTGGAACGCTACCCGATTAATGCAGCGCATCGGTCGTGTAAACCGTATCGGTTCGGTTGCTCCCAACATTTACAACTATATGTTCTACCCGTCTCAACAGGGCGATAAAGAAATTCAGCTATATAAGAATGCCCTTGTCAAGTTGCAAGGTTTCCATTCGGCATTTGGCGAAGATGCACAAATCTACTCCAAAGAGGAGATTGTAAAGGAGTTCCAGATGTTCGATAACAATGTAAAGGATAGCATTGACAAGAAAATCGCCCTATTGCGTGAGGTGCGTGAACTCTATAATAGCGACCGCAAACTGTATCACAAAATCAAGGCACTGCCAATGAAGAGCCGTGTAATGCGTGATACAGGAAAGCATAGCGGTAAGTCTATTATATTTGTTTCTTCCAATGTCAAGACAGAGTTCTATTTGGCAACAGCCATCGGTGTAGAGGTTATCGACTTTCTTGAAGCGGTAAAATATCTCAAAGCAAAGCCGGAAGAACAGCCTGTGCCGTTCTCTAAAGAAGAACAGCACTACAAGCACGTAAACAGTGCATTGGCTCAATATACGGCCGAATATGTGGAGGCAGCCGATACATCATCAATAAACCGCTCCGATCTTGACAAGACTTCGCTTGAAGCCAACAAGTTCTTGCGTACCATCAAGCAGATTACAACCGACAGCGAGTTAAAATCGCAATGCGATGTGCTGACAGGATATATCAATGAAGGTATCTATGCACAGCTACCTCGTTACTTGAAAGCCTTGTCTCGTGAATACAGGAACGACCGTGCAAAGATGAAGCAGGACGAGTATAGTTTACAAAACAGAATTTCGGAACTGCTTGGCGAGTATCAGACGATGAACAAGGAGCAACGCCACGATGCACAAGACATTTCCAATCCACAAATTATTATTTCAGAATCCTTTAAGTAAATATCACTATGGCAACTATATATACTTCAGATAGTTTAAGAAAACTGTTCCAATCGTCATTCAACTTGGCACAGTGGTACAGTTTTTTGCAACATTTTTTCAATGCAAGCGAATTGAAAGAGAAACCCGAAAGAATAATTGAGAGCACCTCGGATGAAGGCTATTATTTAGGTAACATAAACACTGCCGATAGCTACCGTATAGGCTTGTTTCACTATAATATCCGTCAAGGCTCTGTCGCAAACAAACGTGTAGGACTTCGCAATCTCGTAAAATCATTCATCAACCCTACTTGGGGAGAATTTGATGCGGCATTGGTCGTATTCGACAGTGGCGACCATTGGCGTTTGTCATTCATTTGTGATATTAAAGGCGAAGCGACATCGCCTAAACGATATACATACGTATTCGGCAGTGATGATTTGTTATACAGGACACCTATCGAGCGTTTCAACTTTTTAAAAAAGAAAGGCATATCGTTTGAGAATTTGAGAACTGCATTCTCTGTTGAAGCCCTCTCTGATGAGTTCTTCGACAAGTATCGTGAGCAATATGCCGACTTTATCCAATATATTACAGGTAAGCGTTTTGTCAAGGTTGGCAGCAAGTGGGAAGAAAAAGTACTTGGCGAGCCTGACCCTGCATTGATGCAGGCATTTAACCATAACGAGAAGAAGATTCGTGACTATGTGAAGAAGATGATGGGACGAATCACATTCCTGCACTTCTTACAACGCAAAGGATGGATGTGTGGAGACCTCAACTATATGCAGAATATGTTTGAGTGTTCACCGTATAAGGACGATTATCTTGATTCCGTGCTTGAACCGTTATTTTTCGGTATCCTGAACACTAAACCAGCCGAGCGTGAAGCCCTGTTCGCTGATTACGATTGGGATAAGTCACTGCTTGATGAGTGGAAAGATATTCCATACCTCAATGGCGGTTTGTTTGAGCGTGATGAGGAGGATGAACCTGAAAGCCGTTTCCCTGCCGATTACTTCAAGCGCTTGTTTCAATTCTTCAGCGAATATAACTTTACCATTGACGAGAACGACCCTAATGATGCCGAGGTTGGTGTTGACCCTGAAATGTTGGGTAAAATCTTTGAGAACTTGCTTGAAGACAACAAAGATAAAGGAGCGTTCTATACCCCGAAGGAGATAGTACGCTATATGTGTCAGGAATCGCTTATTGCCTATCTTGAAACCAATACAAGCATAGCAAAAGAGAAGATTCGTAAATTCGTTCTTACGCCCGAAGAAGGAGTTGTGGATATTCCTGAAAATAAGAAACCTAAACTACTTACAGCACTTGAAGAAGTAAAGATTTGTGACCCTGCCATCGGTTCAGGTGCATTCCCTATGGGTTTGCTCAACGAGTTGTTGCATTGTCGTGAAGCGTTGAGCGGCGAACGTTACGACCGGGCCGAAATAAAGAAGAGCATTATCCAAAACAACATCTATGGTGTGGATATTGAGAAAGGGGCTGTTGATATTGCCCGTTTGCGTTTCTGGCTTTCAATCGTAGTTGACGAGGAAATGCCATCGCCATTGCCAAACCTTGATTATAAGATTATGCAAGGAAACTCACTAATCGAGAGTTTTATGGGTGTGGATTTGAGCAAACTCACTTATGAGAAAGGGCATAAGAAAGATAAAGGAGAAATCTCACTTTTCGATGATGAGAAAAATCGCTTGCAAAAAAGGGTATTTCAGCTTTTAAAGGCATATTACTCTTGTAGCGACCACGACAGAAAGGTGAAGTTACAACAAGAAATTTCTGATACTATCAACAAACAGTTGGAGGCACAAGCATACGACCCTGCAATTCTTAGCATACTCAAAACTATTAATCTTGCTGAGAATAACAAATTCTTCCTCTGGCATACTTGGTTTAGTGATGTATTTAACCGAGATGATGATAAAAACGGATTTGACATCGTTATTGGCAATCCGCCATATATCCAATTACAGAATAATGGTGGAGAGTTGGCAAAATTATATGAAGATTGCCGATTCCAGACATTTGCTAAGACTGGCGACATTTATTGCTTGTTCTATGAAAAAGGTTGGCAGCTTTTATGCCAACAAGGGCATCTCTGTTTCATTACATCCAATAAGTGGATGCGTGCAGGCTATGGAGAGAAAACAAGAGGGTTCTTTGCAAAGCATACAAATCCTAAATACTTGATTGATTTTGCAGGAGTAAAGATTTTTGATAATGCAACGGTTGATACAAATATCCTGATTTTTGGCAAGGAACAGAATGAATATCAAACACGCTGTGCAGTTACTGACAAACTGAACAAAGATAGCTTAAAGAATTTGAGCGATTTTGTTCAGCAACAGCATACAATCTGTAATTTTTCTAATGAAGGGAGTTGGGTAATTCTATCTCCAATAGAACAGAGCATCAAGCAAAAGATTGAGTCAGTAGGAACACCGCTTAAGGATTGGGATATTAAAATCTATCGTGGTGTACTTACTGGTTATAACGACGCTTTCATCATTTTAACAGAAAAACGAGACGAGATATTGGCTAATTGCCAGACTGAAGATGAAAGATTACGTACGGCTGAACTTATACGACCGATTCTTCGTGGCAGGGATATTAAAAGGTATGGATATGATTGGGCAAACTTATGGTTAATTGCCACGTTCCCTTCTCGCCATTATAACATAGAAGAGTTTCCTGCTGTAAAGGCTCATCTATTATCGTTTGGAAAAGAACGATTAGAGCAAACAGGCAAGAAATATATAATCAACGGGGAAGAGATAAAGGCTCGAAAGAAAACAAGCAATAAGTGGTTTGAAACACAAGATAGTATCAGTTATTGGGACGATTTTTTTAAGCCAAAATTATTCTATGCAGACATTACCCAAAAGTTGAATTTTTGCAGGTGTAATGAAGTTATGTTTTGCAATAATACAACCTACTTTATCACAACAAATAATCAAGAAATTCTCACACATTTGGAACGATGTCTAAATACAAAATTGATAGATTGGTATTATAGAACTTTATCTGTTCAATTAGGTGAAAATGCAGTCCGAATGTTTTCCATTTATGTTTTAAACATACCTATACCAGATATTTCAGATATGCCACTTTACTCGTTATATGGTTTAACTGAATCCGAACAGAAATATATAGAGGATTTACCATAAAAGTATTGGTGACTATTCCGCTCTATTACCATTAAGTATTTCATTTTTTATGCATTTCTATAAATTTTTCAATAAAATCGACCTCTTCTTTTGTAAAGCAAAACAGATTGTATATAGACCTATCATTTTCAATATATTCTATTGGAGGACAAGGAATATCTTCTATGTACTGTTGACGCATCTGCATTCCACCATTATCAAGGATTGCAATGTTTTTAAGATAGTAATAAGTTGCAAGCGAAGAGTTTAAGTACGTACATAGTTTATCAATGTTTTTCCCTGTAAAGAAACACAAACTATCTACAACAAAGTATCCTGCATCAGCTTTTGAGAATCTTGGGAAAGAATCTATTTCACTTTTAGAAATTCTCATAAGTCGTGCCCAAACAATTTTTGGCTTAAAGAAATCGTCCATAATAATTTTAGTGGACGATTTTTTACAACCAAAAATCGTGTATCCCAATATGACTAAATATTTGCCTTTTGTTTACGATGACAAACAGCATTTAACCAATCAGAAATGTTTTATAATTACAGGTAAGAATGTTGCATTTCTTACAGCATTCTTCAACTCTTCTTTATTCAAATTTTGTTTTAGAGATTCATTTCCAGAACTTCAAGGAGGTACAAGAGAACTGAGTAAAATATTCTTTGATAAAATTCCAGTAATACAAGTTAATCCTTACACTAACGCATTATTTTTAGACCAACTTTTAGATATACAGAATGAATATACAAAGTCGAAAGCCATTGCAATTGACACAATGATTTTCGACCTGTATGATTTATCAAATGAAGAGAGAGAACTTGTTGGATTTGTGGAGATTAAATAGCATTTTGTATATAATCTATCTCACCCTTTGTGATACCATATTGATTATAGAAGAACTCTTCTGAGAATATTGTAGAATCGTCCTCATTAAATCTTTTTATAGGAAGTTTAATGAGGGCGTGTTTGTTGTATTGAAATCCGTGCTGCCCCAACTCTATACTTGAGAAGATTCTTTTGTAAGCAAATTCAAATAATTGGCTTGATAAAGTTGCTTGTATATAACGTGCATATTTGGTTATCATCATAAAGCAAGTTTTATCCAAAAATATACCTGTTTCATCATAAGCAAAAAAAGCTCCTTGCGTTGTCTCTGGATAAATAAGTTTTGGTTGTAAAAAATCGTCCAAATAAGCGCAGTTCCTAAGATTGTATGGTGTGTCTCCCTTATCTGCTCGTTTTGATATTTTATCCCAATATTGGTCTAAATGAGCCTTTACTGCTGGATATTCGTTTATATCAATACGAGGTTTAACACCTTTGATCCCATTATGAGTATTGATAATCCATAGGTTTGCCCAATCATATCCATACCTTTTAATATCCCTGCCACGAAGAATCGGTCGTATAAGTTCAGCCGTTTTAGTTCGTTCTTCTTCAGAGGAACAATTGTCTAAAATTTCATTCCTCTTTTCGGTACTAATAATAAAAGCGTCATTAAATCCCGTTTTGATTCCATAATTGATTTGAATATCCCAATCCTTTAATGGAGTACCAACAGATTCTATTTTTCTTTTAATACTCTGCTCAATCGGGGATAATATAACCCAACTATCAAAAGATTCAAAACGGCATTCTACTGACTGTTGCTGAACAAAATCGCTCAATTTTATGCTTCAATCCTATCATTGATGAAACGAGATAATGTATTTCTATCAACTTTACATATTTTAGCTATTTTGCGTTTAGATACACCCACTTGTAATAATTCACGAATAAGGTTTTCCTTACCCGATAGTTTGTACTTATCAGGAGCGTTTTTCTTTCCTTTCGGACGTCCAAGTATAACACCTTCCACTTTTTTTCGTGCTAAAGCTTCCTTTGTTCGCTGAGATATAAGGTTACGTTCTATCTCTGCTGACAACCCGAAAGCAAAAGCCAAGACTTTACTCTGTATATCTTCACCGAGCCTGTAATTATCTTTAATGGTCCATACCCTGCATTCCTTTGTCATGCAGATATTTAGTATTTCCATTATCATAAACAAATTGCGACCAAGACGAGATAGTTCTGCACATATTATCAAATCATCTTTTTGTATTCGTCTTAAAAGTGTTCCGAGCTGCCTTTTGTTATAAGATTTTGTACCACTGATAGTTTCTTCTATCCAACCATCAATTTTGATGTTTTCTTTCTCACAGAAGTTGTTAATTTCAAATCTCTGATTTTCTACCGTCTGTTTATCGCTACTAACTCTAATGTATCCGTAAATCATAATTCTAAATGTTATTATTCATTCGCAATGGCGAAAGATTCCATTTAGAAAATACGTCATTTACTTTGGGTTATATTACATGGCTTAATAAATTGTTTGTGTTTTGATGAGGTACTATTGGCAAATATGTAGATATTGGAAGCTTAAATTCAATACTACTTCAATAGAAAGAATAAGAAATTATATTTGCAATTATTTTTAAAAGTCTGATTTTCTCCGTTTTTCAATGAAATTGTTTTGGCAGCGAAAAAGAAAAACATTACTTTTGCGAATGAGAAAAGCGTTCTTTTGATTAGTGCAGAACATTGCAGAATGGAGAAGCTCACTGGTTTCTAAATCGTTACCTATTTAAGCTGAAAGTCTTTGTAAATTCTTTATTTTCAATGAGTAAGAAGAAATAATATGTCTTCTCATGTGCCACGTTACGTTTTTCTCGATGCCGCATTTCTTCGCTATGACCTTGATACTGTTCTTGCAGTTATCGTAACATGGAACGGGCAGCAACTTGTCTCCTTTGTCCATACCGTCGTATTTCTCGATGATATGCTTGGCGACATCCAACAGTCGGATATTCGTTTCGACACCCGTTTTCTGACGGTTGGTATTCAACCACAAATGCCCGTCGAACGAAGTTTGCAGGTTCGCTTCGGTAAGGTTCGCCATATCCGTCCAGCTCAATCCCGTATAACTGCAGAAGATGAATAGGTCGCGAATCAGTTCATAGCTTTTCTTCTTGAATGTGCCATTGATTAAGAGTGTAATTTCCTCTTTGGTCAGAAAGCCCCGTTTGGTCTCCTCTTTGGTGATGCTGTACGCGAAAAACGGATCGCGCTGCAACAAGCCGTTATTGACGGCCATATAGATAATCTTCCGAAACGGCATCATATACGACCAGACCGTGTTGTTGCAGTGGCTCTTTTCCACTTTGAGGAACAACTCGAAGTCCGTGATGAACGCCGGAGTAAGCTCTTTGAGCGCAATGTCGCTGACCTTGTATCGCTTTTCGACGAACTCCGCGAGGTGTTTGTAAACGACGCAGTATTTCCAATAGCTGCGCAGGCTTTTGAGTTTGCCAACCTGCTTCTCGTAATCCTCGTTATGTTGACGGAATACGGCGAGCAGCGTCTCGTGGTTCATACCCAATCCTAAATAGGCATTGCGGACTTTCTCGGCGGTAACGTAGTTGTCGCGGTCGCTGATCTGTTGATAGGCTCGATTGATACCCACACGAATCTTATCCAACATCCGGTTGGCCTCCTGCGCCACGATGCTGCGACCGGAAACGCGTCCCGACTTTACGTTCCACGATTTCTCCTCCACGTCCAGCTTGCAACTGAATTGAGCGATTTTGCCGTTTACGGTAATACGGCACATGACCGGAATAAGCCCGCTCTTTTTCGGGGCATTACGTTTGAGATAAAACAAAACTTTGAATGTCGATCTCATAACTCTAAAATTTTTTGGTTACAAAATTATTCCTTGTAGAGCTGTTCTTCGATATGCAAATTGCAGCATATCAACGCAATCACACCCGAAATAGAACTTTTTTCGCCTCCCTCTGCCCGAATTTCGGAAATCCGGCTATATTTGCAAGCGGAACAAGGTGAATAGAGCTTGTATTTCAGCGCTTTGAAACCTTCCCCCAAACCGTCTTTGCCTTTCGGAACAGAGTAACGGGATAGTAACGCAACTCCGGTTTCAGTTGGCTTTTCGATGGCTTCGGGTTGGCTTCAACATCGTAGTTCGTTCCTCTCTAAACCCCTTGTTTACAACCTTCTTGCTCCAATCCGCTCTAACTTTCGGTTTTTATCCTTATCTTTGAGGCATAAAACAATAAGATTATGAGTGACCAGATAAAACAAATAGCTGAGCGTCTCC
>OGIW01000778.1_pt1 | contig 18776 bp, 23 predicted proteins | sample 1571921 | NCBI WGS metagenome assembly OGIW01 (sample SAMEA2582112, study PRJEB24529) | metagenome | biome: Human gut stool | place: China | collected 2011 | reverse complement strand
ATGGGCGGAGTAAACAATCAGAAGTTTACATTCATCCCTTTTGCGAGGTTGAGAAGTTGCCTTAGATACAAGTGTGAACTTGCAGGTATCAGCTATATCGAACATGAGGAAAGTTACACTAGCAAATGTGACGCTTTATCTATGGAGGATATATGCAAGCATGATATCTATCTCGGCAAGCGCGTCAAGCGAGGACTGTTCAAGTCGGCAGTTGGAAAGATTATCAATGCTGATGTCAACGGTGCGCTTAATATAGGTAGAAAAGTATTCGGTGATTCTTTTATGATAGCCGATAGTGGGCGTTGGTATCGCCCCGAACGGATTAACGTTCTAAAATGTATGTGTGAAGATGTACATTAATGCCTTGACTTTTGTGATGGACAATTATGTGTTTCTGTTGTTATAGAAGGGAAACAGGCGGATTTTCACTTTGAACCTGTCACTCTAGGAATGTTTGCCCATGCTTATAAGTTGCATTGTGAAGAGTGTGAAGAATGTGAAAATAAGAAAGGAGAATAACTATGAAAGTGTTAAGAGATAAAACTCCTGTCGCTCGTAAAGAGCACAGGTGCGATTTTTGCGGTGAAGTAATTTCCGTTGGAGAAAAATATAACAGACAGACCAATGTTTATGACGGTCGTGTTTATGACTGGGTAAGTCACAGTGAATGTTCCAAGTTAGCCTGTGAACTTGATATGTATAATGATTGTGACGAAGGACTTGACGATGATGGATTTATTGATAGTCTTAATCAGTATGTTTACGACAATCATTATGACGATAAAATAGGTGATATTGCAAAGGATTATCAATTACCACGTTATGAATTAGTAAAGAAAGTGTTGAATGAATTAAACAAGAAATAGTTATGACCGAAGAACTTATAACATTGGAAACAGCAAAGCTGCTGAAAGAGAAAGGGATGCTTACAGATATAGAATCTCCTCCGCAATCCGTTGCCCAAAAGTGGCTACGTGAAACCAAGAACATTCATATATGTATATACAACTGTGCTTGTGGCTATGGATACGAAATATCTAAAGCTGACAATGGAACTCATATGGCTAGTTCTGTTTATAAAGGAACAAATGACGGAGAAAAATGGGATACCTACGAGGAAGCACTTGAATCAGGTTTACAGGAAGCATTAAAATTGATATAAAAATGAGCCTTATGCGGCTTTGTAAAACCCATAGAAACAATGATGAAAAGAATAATTACTGTCCAAGATATGATTGACGAATTAATGTTAGTTGTCAATAAGGATGCTGAAATAAATATTGTAATGAATACAGGAGATTACCAAACTGAATATATTCCAGATTTATATGATTTTTCCGTCATTGACTTTACTGATGTGCATCCTGATGATGGGAACTCGGAAAATAAAGTAGTAATAGAAATGTTTCGTTAAAAAGAGAAATAAATAACCATCAAAACGGAACAGAAATGAATATACTTGATTTACCATTAAAAGCCATTTGGTACAATATGATAGAATCTGGCGAGAAAAAGGAGGAATATCGGGAACATAACAGTTATTGGGCCAAAAGATTTTATGATTGCTACGATAAAAACACGGATTGCAAAATCTATATTCCCGAAAAGTGCAAGTATTGTTGCAAACCGCCCCTTAAACATTATGATGCCGTCCGTTTTCGTTACGGATATACAAAACGAACTATGTTATTTAAATTGAATAGTATCTCTATTGGCAAAGGTCACTCGGAATGGGGTGCACCGGATAATGAAGTTTTTATTTTAAAATTAGGGAATCGGATTAATTAATAACAATATAGAAATGAATAAGATTAAGCTAAAAGGATTGTCCGATAAACGTTATGCAATGTCAGAATTGGTCGGTGATGCTTATCGGCTAAATTCTAACAAAATATCCATTTTGGCGGCAACTGTTGAACTTTTGGCAAAAGGTACTCAACATCAAAAGGATGCAGAAGAAATAATAAAAGGGTGTTATCCCCAGTATTACAATGATTAATAACTGATAAGATATGAAGAAGATAAAGAAAGTAACCCGGAGAGCTTTTACCGAAAAGCAACTTGATATGTTAGAACAGTATCATTACCTATACAAGAAGCTATGGCGTATTGGTCTATCAGAGGATGAATCAGAATATTATGATTCACTTGCAGAGAAGATAAGAAAGTTTATTGTAATTGATTAATAACAAAGAAGAAAGGAACTAATATGGGAAAGAATATCAAAGGTCTTGCTGGTTCAACCATCTTCACTCAAAAGATGGTTGAACAAATGAATGGCATAAACAAAAACAATAAAGGGAAAGCATCCCCAATTTATATACCAACTAAAAAACGGAAGTAATGGAAGCTAAATTTAGGATTGGAGAAAAAGTAAAAATAGCCAATCATCTAGATAAATCTAAGATTGGCAAAGAGGTTGAGATAATTAACCTCCATCATTCTAATTTTAATCCACAAAAGGGATATGTGGATGAATGGTTATACAATGTATGGGATGGTGCGAAATCTTTAGGATGGTCACCTGAGTGCGACTTGGTAATTAATAAACCTTTATAACCGATGATATATGAATAAAATAGAAAAACTGGCAGGACAATATAACGCTGCTTTTACTTGTTTGACAGTAATAGAAAGTGAATTGACCAAAGAATGCCAGAAGTACATTTCCTGGGATACCGTTCAGGTAAGCATTACTGGTGGCGGTGCTCCCATTGTAAAAGCAAGGAATGAGATAGATGCCGTTCCTTTGGAAGATTTTGTTGACTATGTGAATAATCATGGTGATATGTCAGAATCCGCCTACGGGCATTTGGCTTGTGTTTGATTTAAAACAATAAAATTATGGCTATTATAGGAATTGACTTTGACGGAACGGTCGTGACACATGACTTTCCTAAAATCGGCAAGGATATAGGTGCTGTGCCTATATTAAAAAGATTGGTTGATAACGGACATAAACTTATTCTGTTTACCATGAGAAGTGATATTGACGAGGTGACTTCCGATGATTACGACATACACAAACAGGGAGGAAAGTATCTATCGGAAGCCGTGCAATGGTTTACGTACAACAACATTCCCCTGTTCGGTGTAAACGAGAATCCTGAACAGCACACATGGACCACATCACCCAAACCTTATTGTCACATATACATTGATGATGCGGCATTGGGATGTCCGTTGAAATATAACGTGAACTTATCAAATAGACCATTTGTTGATTGGATGGAAGTAGAAAACACTCTTATAAAAAGAAAACTTATATGAAAGTAGGATTGATTGATGCGGATTTATTAGATAACGGAACCACATTCCCCAATCTTGCCATAATGAAAATGTCCGCGTTCCTTAAATCAAAAGGTATCCATACGGAATTATTGATGGATGGAAACAATATTGATTCCTATGATGCTATTACTGTATCAAAGGTGTTTACATCCACAAACGAACCAAGTTTCATACATGGATATAAGGGAAGTGTGATGTATGGGGGAACGGGATGGTATATGGGAAATACTCATGGTGACAGCTTCAATGATATAAGATATGATGATTTACACGATCTTCCTAACACAAAACTGTTTAACGGTTTGTTATGGGGAACACAGATGCCCGATTATCATATCTATGATTCCTTTATTGAAACAATAAGGGGGAATGGTAAATTGAAGGCGTATCATTCGTCTTATACCGATTTTTCCATAGGATTCCTTACAAGGGGGTGTTTCAGAAAATGCCCGTTTTGCGTAAACAGAAACGAAAGCAAAGTATTCAAATATTCGGAATTATCCAATTTCCTAGACAGTGACAGAAAGGTGATATCACTTCTTGATGATAATTTTCTTGGATATGCAGGATGGGAAGATGATCTTACAGAGTTGCAAGCAACTGGGAAACAGTTTCAGTTCAAACAGGGTCTTGACATAAGACTTCTTACTCCTAACAGGGCTTCCATGTTATCCAAAAGCAAATATTACGGTGACTTTATATTTGCATTTGACAATATAAAGGACAAGGATGTTATTTCAAGAAAACTTGATTTATGGAGAAGCATTACGGACAAGTCAACCAAACTTTATCTGTTTTGCGGATTTGAAATCGGTACAAGCAGAGAGTTGCTAATAAAAGATATCCTTGAACTGTTTGAAAGGATAGAGATACTTATGAGATATAAATGTCTTGGATATGTCATGAGATACAAGGATTACGCTCTTCATCCCATGTCAAACATATATGTGCAGATTGCAAGATGGGTAAACCAGCCTAGTTTCTATAAGAAAATGTCATTTAGGCAATTTTGCGAACTTAACCAAAAGGGAGTACAGAAAGAATGTATGTCCATGAGAACATTAAAATCCATGTATGAGGAATTTCCTGAATACAAAAGTAAACTTGACCATTATTTTAACATGAAATATGAACAATTTTAAACTATATATCGCTCGTGACGAAGGCAAATGGGATGAAGATGTACAAAAAACAGGAGAACTGAACCTGTTCTATGATACCGATTTGACAAACTTATAAAATCATAGAAAAACATATGAGAAGCAGCCAGAGCCAAATTGCTGTTTTCCTGTCTAAGTGCATCTATCTTGTTTTGCATTTCACGCATTTCAAGCTGACAGAATTTATCATTGATGATAGCTGTTTGAGCGTCTATCTTTGCGCCAAGAATGTTAAACTGAGTGTTTGCATTGCTTGTCAAAGTATTGGTCTGCTCTACAGTAGCCAAACGGCTATCACATCCTTGACGTTCAATAGCTGTACGGATATCGCAGCAGCAAGAAGCAAGCTGAGAACCGATAGCTGCACTATTGGACTGAATTGAGTTGATGATCTGTTGAGAGGAAAGACCTACTTGGTTACCAACTTGCTGAATCTGTCCTTGAATTTGGCAGATAGCATTCTGCAACTGTTGAGTAGAGCAGTTCAAAGAACTAGCCAACTGATTGATAGCTGTTCCGTTTCCTTGAATAGCGTTCATCAACAATTCACGTCCTGCTTCATTGTTCAATTGAGCAGGGATTCCGTTTGCTCCATTGCCAAACCCGTTACCGAATCCGTTACCACCCCACAGGAAGAAGAGCAGGATAATCCAGATCCACCAACAACCAGCACCACCCCAAGCGTCTTGATTGTTTTTATTGCTCATAAGAGCGGCAACCATATTGGGGTCTAATCCTTTATTCTGCAACAGTGCAGGAATCATTGACATAATACCTGCGCTTTCTCCAGCGGCAGGATTGTCGAACATAAAAATTTTGTCTGAACCAATAATATTGTAATTTAATGTGTGTGTATTATAACTCCCGTAAAGACTGTGCACTCATCTTTACGAGTGTAAATTTACAACATGGATTGCCTAAACAAAAATAAAAATTTCGCAGTATAACCTATTGTGTTTCAGATAGTTTAAACTTGTTAAAATAAGTTATTTGCTTGTGTGTTGTTTTTCCTATTCGTATATTAGCGCAATAATTTTAAAATAGAGGAATTGAAGATGAAAGAATTAAAAAAATGGAATAATAATCCAATAAAGATTACGTATTTAATACCTAGTGGAAACAAGTACGCTTATATAAAATTAGGTGACACTGTTGATCTGATGAACGGAACATATAAAATAACCGCTTTGGATAATGAAGAAAACATTTTCCAAGCGGTTAATATGGAGAATAAAGATGATTGTGTTATAATGTATGCGTATGAGGTTGTATAATTTCCCTAGCTTTTAGTCTTGTATTTGCCCCTTGACTTCTTTGGACGTATAAGCCCGTTGTTTTTAAGAGCATCCAATGTTTCTTTCAAATAAACGGGTTTTGTCATTCCTTGTACTCTAACGGGAGATAATAACGGTTGTACGGGATGAAATTTAGTACCTTTGTATGTAAGCCTTGCAAACTCGGTATCACTCACATCAAGATACTTTATGGCATTTTCTCTATCAAAATAAGACGGTATGATAGTTGATTTGTTTATTGCGTCAGTAAGGAAGTTGAACTGTTCCGCATCAACATTCGAGTTTCCGCTTTTCAATGCTAGAGATATTCCATCAAGTAAAGAGGCTAATATCGTGTTGTAATTCATTCCCATGTCCTACTCAATAGATGATATGTTTGCTGTTCCCGTAACACTTACCTTGCTTCCCGGTGTGACTGAAAAATATTCCACCGTTCCTGCTGGGAGAAGCATTCCTGTTGGTGCTATTCTGCTTGATCTGCTTTTTGTTTCCTGGACCAATGCGATACGGCATCCATCCGATGTGGCTACTCTTATAAGATTTGACAATGCTGTGTATTCCTTGTCGGTAACATCTTCCGATGCTGATATTCTTGCAGCCACGATACCTTTTAACGCTTCATCCTTTGAAGCATTTTTGGTGGAGAAATACCCACCTATCTGTTGTTTGTCATTGCTTTCCATATCCTTTTAAGTAAGATTGTTTAACACTTTCTGCAAACTCGTTCAGCTTTACATAATCCGGGTCAAGTTTGTTTAAAATACCTTTTCTGAGAGCCGCTTCTTCCTCTCCGTTGGGAAATTCATCCTTTATGGCGGCATCTACCGTTTTGTCGTATGATACAGGGTTCTTTACACGCTGTACATCGGCTTTCCATTTTTTGACAAACTTTCCCTGTACAATACTACCCGTATCGTCCGTTTCGGGTTCGTCAACTTGTTCAATGTTTAAATGAACATTGCTATATCCAGTGCCTAAATCAAAGATAAAGGCAGGCTTCTCGTCAAAAATCAAACCTCTTTCCATAGATAATTATATACGATTAATTAGTTATAAATGCCATTTTTAATGCAAATATAGCAAAATTATTTGTATTACTCTAATAAAACTATCGCATTTGGTTATATTTGTGAGCTCCATATATCCTGTTCCACTTTTACCATTTCGCATCCGGATGCACTTCAACGGACAGATGATTCATTATTCTGATGATTAATTCTCGTATCATAAATATATGTTTTGAGTGTTACTGATAACTTTCCGGGTTACTCTACCAGGGTTGTAATTTCAAAAGGGTTGCCTACAGCCGCTTTGACAGCGCGTATTATCAATGCAAAGTTCTCCTCATCTACAGGCGTACACAATTGTTCCCTGTAATCTCCTCCTCCTTGAGATATTCTATAGCTACAGTCTGCGATATCAAGATTGTATATTTTCGCTATAAAAGATTGGAATAGAGTTGCGGCAACCAAATATCTTGTTATACCAAAATCCGCATGAATGGTATCACGAGTAAAGTCATTCTTGTTCGTCCAGTTCGCCACGTTGTTCATAAACGGATAAGTATCAGAAACGGTAGTCAAATCGGTAATAGTTTCAGCCTTCTGAATAGTTGGGATTGCAGATGAAGCGGAAGCATAATTTGTAGACTGTCTTAGTTGTATGACAGTTCTTGCATTCTGAATCGCTGTTCCGGATGGAATGATGAATTTGACATCCGGGCAATTGGATATGCAGTCCTTGTAGTTTTTGGCAATATTACGCCACATACCCAATTGTCTTTCCTTTTGGTTGTTTCCATAACTCAACCAGTAATCATCATCTGCACCATTGGGACCGCGCGACTCGGAGATTGTATGATAAATGCTGAACGCCCAAGTCATGTTCATACAGAATACAGGATTACTATAGAGACAGGCTTTTTTACACAAGTCGATCAATTCTTGTACTATGTTCCTTGTTATTTGTCCATCTTCTCCTTTTTCCCAAAAAGAGGATTGGTCCTCATAAGGGGATTGATAAGCCCCGTTTTGCATGATGATGAAGTTCCACGCTTCATCAGCCAACAACCAGTCCATCAAGACTGTGTCATTTGCCGGTGCAGGTTCCCCTTCATCCGTTATATCAGAATCAGGCTCGCTAGACCATTTTCCTGTCGTACCGTTATATTGTTCCCATGTCGTTGCCTGATATTTCCATTTATAATACGTAACTCCCTTATTTCCTTGAAACCTTTTCAAAAAAACATCTAAAGTGGCTGCACCTATATAAGCATTTCCCAAAATTACATTTTTTCCAAATGAAGCACAAATGCTACCCACTTCTCTGACTGTATCCACACCGAAGGATGATCCGATAAAAAGAACTTTCAGCGCTTCTTTATAGGACTGGTCTTTATGTTCCATAGATTCCAACCTTTCATTCAAATCCTTGATATTGGCTTCCGTTTCATCCCTGTTTTTCTCAACTTTCTGATCCAGTTCGGATATCTGACCTTTAAGCCCGGTCTGAACATAGGGAATACCATATATTTTTAAAGATTTCATCCATTGTTCCTGATCATCCTCTGTTATTGAAGCTATACCTATATGTAGTCCTAATACTGTAGCACCATCCGGTTTAAGATACCCTCTGTCCTTTCCTGATGTTCCACTTACCGTAGCAGTAATCTGGTTGCCATCAGAGCCAAAGAATTTCCATGTTCCCATGAAAACATTTGCATCTTCCGCATTTTTCAGATAAAGAAGTGTACCGTTCTCTATGCTGGATACATCAATCCTGCTATAAGCGTTATTTGTGGCATTGGAGATAGGATTGTCTCCCAACGTATTACTCACATAAGCATGTTTGAGCAATATTTCAAGAGTATTGCAAGGCAAATAAGGCAATTCCACACCTTCCGAAAGAGACTTGAGTTCATTTGATGTGTTATTTGCAATCTCCTTGGCCTCTTCTGCTATTTCTTTGGATTTGTTTATTTCTGTATAGGTTTCTTGTACATAATCAATTACAGGCTTATAATACAATCCCAGAATACTATATCCGGAAACGGCATTTATCTTTTCGGTTGAAGCATGTATATACATATATTTCGCAGTACCTTGAACCTGTATTTTATACCCACTATCAGCGTATCCTGATTCAACATGATCACCTTCGGCATTTGTAAACTTAACAACCAAGCCCAAATCGGCAAGTCTGACTTGATTGTGATTGGTATCTATGACACTTATCACAAATCCAGTTGGAATATCAACGTCTAGAGCTTGTTTAAATCTTAAGTAACCTTCTGTGGAATTAGGATAAATAGATTGTCCCGTACCTACCCATTGTCCGATTTCAAAATCAGATAATTTAAAAACATATCCATTGATTTCAACTTCTAATTTGGAAAGTTCTGCTGTAAGATTCTTGCGTGTTTTGGGGTTGACCACCGCATCTGTTATGGTAGCCGGGTAAATGGTTTGGCCACCCTTGGTCAGTTTATGCATTTTTACCATAATAAATCTCCTATATTTTTAGATTAGTAACTGTTTCTTCTTCCTCTTCCAGTGGCAAATGAGGTACAAAATCACTCAGCACATCATCATACTCCTGATCTGACAGAGATACGCTCTGCACCGCATTGTATGCGGCATATATCTGAGATATAGTGACCGACTTGTTCTTCTTCGGTTCATCTGTAACGCATGGTATTATCTCTGTACCCGTAACGGTTTCAACGGGAGTCATTTCCGAAATTTTAAGATTTTCTTCCATTGTTAATCCTCTGTTAAAATTAAGTTGTTATTTTCAAGTAATATGTTGTTTCCGTCTTCCATGATTATGATATTATTGATAACTTCAAGTATTATTCTTGAATTGGCAAATTTCCATTCATTGTTTGAATATGGCATGTATCCATCCTTTGTTACAGATATGGACATGGTACTATTGGCTATCCCCACTACTTTTACTGTGCCATCAGATAGTGTATTGTACTGTAAACCTTCTATCGTGACCGTTGCATTCTCTATGGGTGCTCCATTCACATCCACTACCGTTATAGTGACAATGGATTTTGGTATATAATAATCAATTAAATCCTGCTCGGTGAATCCGTCAGTTTGTTGGGTGGGAACGGAATCGAACAAGATAGATTTATAAAACGCCATAGAGCCAAATCTAGTCTTACTGTTGCTATCCGACAAGAATAATGACATATTTGCACCAGTTTGCCTGTAAGTTCCTGCTAGAGTTGCTTTCTCTTCACCTACATAGCAAGTCATTAATTCATTGTTTGCCGAGAGTACATAATCTGTCTTGTTTTCTACACTAGGCGTAAATTCAAAGTTTGTGTACTTGTTGTTACCGAACCTTACAGAATTTGCACTTTGTCCTTGCAATAACATCCATCCTTGATTACCTGTCGCTATTGAAGTTGTCGAGAACATACCTTTAAAAGCGGCAGGTCTTATGATAGCACATTGGAAGAACATCATGTAATTTTGCAGTGATTTAAAGTTCTCCACAACGCCGTAATCATCCACTCCATCAGTTACTAGTGAGTTGGGATATTTAGGCAGGAACTCTATTGTTACGTCCATATCTCCTATATCCCCTGTAACTCCTATGGCGTTATACAATGAAGTGGTTCCTTCGGGATAGGTTAATGTCACCTCATGTTCCCCGTTGTCAAAAGTATAAAATCCGCCATTTCTGTTTACCAAACTAACTTGTCTGCCATCAGAAAGACCTGTAACCTTAAACTTATGCGTTGGGTTAGAGTTTGCCGGAACTATGTTTACCATGTCATCCGTAGTGGATAGTTTCTTAGTGATATGTATAACCCTGTTATCTGTAACAGTAACATTTGCTCTATCGGGTAGAATATTGGTGCTAGAAATATCATACCCTCCCACACCGCTCATTGCCGCGAACAGGAAATTGTTAAGTTTCAGCGGCCTGTTGTTTCCACTGAAATCCTGCAAGTATGGATTGGCTTTTAGTATCTCGTTTGTGGGAACGGATTGTTTTGTAGGTATTTCTTCTACCACAATATTACAATCCACATCATTCACATTATCACCTGCCAAATAAAATCCGGGATAAGATGAGTTTGTTGTACTACTATTCTTGTATTCAGGTATGTCATATTCTCCATCAGACGTTATCTGAATATCATCATATCCAAACCTTCCTTTAATAGTGAAACCTGTTGGCAATCCTGTTACACGTATTTTATAAGATTCTACATATTGTAACGGTTTTACAATTATTTGCCAAAATGCAATATTATTGTTATTTGTAGGTGTATGGGTTATGGTATATTTATTTATAGTCTTATCATAAGTTATCTTTCCTCCTAGGTTCACAAAAGGATTTGCATAAGTAACGCCGGGAACATAAACATCCACAGGCTTTGACATATCATACCAGAACACCATGTGCTTTGGTATCCATTTTTCTATCACCTTGTTTATATCGGTCTTTCCTGTACCTGCTGACTTGACAAGTCCAAGTTTTCCTATGTTAAAAAGCCCTATATTTCTCATTTTTTGTCCATTTTAACCCACTCATCAGATAAAAGCAGCTTCTCAAACTCTCTTGTGCCAGTGTCGTATGTGTCGTAAGGGAAAGGGTGTTCCGTTCCGTCCTCAGGTAACGTCATAGGCATCACTTCAATAACCTTCTCGGTATGGATTATATAATACAGACCGTCTGTCGATTGTCTGAAAACGGACAGATCATCTTCCGAAAACATAATCTCGGCATCTATTTTTGGTACTATGGAAAACTGCATATTATGAATTTTATCTATTATCGCAAAGATAATTAAAAAATAGTTAAACGTATTGGTTGATACGGTTTTATGCCGTATATTTGCTGGAAATTTAAAAAAAACATATCTATGAATGTACTGAGCCTTTTCGATGGAATGTCGTGCGGACGGATAACACTTTCCGAACTTGGCATTCCTGTAAAAAAATACTATGCGTCCGAAGTGGACAAGTTTGCCATAAAGGCAACCATGCAGAACTTTCCTGACACCATACAGCTTGGTGATGTAAGAGAACTTGAAGTAAGCAGACTGGATAAGATAGACTTGATAATCGGAGGATCTCCATGCACGAACCTATCCATGTCCGGCAAGAGAAAAGGGCTTTCAACGAAAGAAGGCATGGAGGTTTTAGACTTGCAAACGTATCTTGAATTGAAGGAGAACGGTTTCGAGTTTGAAGGGCAATCATATCTGTTCTGGGAATACATGCGTATATACCACGAACTTATTGAACGTGGTGACAATCCCAAATTCTTCCTTGAAAATGTGGAAATGGGAAAGAAATGGGAATCTGTGTTCAATGAAACAATGGGGAGGAAAGGAATACATATCAACTCCGCACTTGTATCGGCACAAAACAGAAGGCGCATATACTGGACGGATATCCATGACGATATTCCACAGCCGGAAGATAGGGGTATATTGTTAAGGGATATCCTTGAAGAAGAGGTTGATGAAAAATATTTCTTGTCTGACAAGATGATTGAATGCTTGAAGGGCAGGGTAAAGACGGAAAAATTCAGTCCTGTCCAGTTCAGTCCTATCAAGTTTCCGTATGAACAAAAGGCGCGCACAATAAATACAAGGTTGTTCAAGATGGGTGACAATGACAATTACATACAGGTGGATAATGCTCCGATATGTGTTGCGATGCGTGGGCGTGAATCAGCCTGCCTTACCCCAAAAAGAACCGAATATGGAAAACAGATAAGAAAGGAATATGAAGCCGGGATTGTAAAGGAACAGAGAAAGAACATCCAGTAGCTTGAACCTAGGGAAGATGGAAAAACCAATTGCCTTACAACCGTACAAAAGGACAACTTGGTATTGGTTGATAACGGTAATTTTCGTATTCGTAGGCTTACCCCAACCGAGTGTGCACGGCTTCAAACCGTTCCCGAATGGTATATATGGGATGGGATATCTGATACACAGCGTTACAAGATGCTTGGGAACGGGTGGAATATAGAAACAATAAAACATATCTTTAAATATATTGAAAAATGAACGTATTGAGTTTATGTGACGGGATAGCTTGCGGACGTATCGCACTAGAAAGAATGGGGTATAGAGTGGAAAAGTATTACGCAAGCGAAATAAACGAACCGTCTATCAAGGTTGCACTGGATAATTACCCCGATATAATTGAATTGGGTGATATAAAAAATTGGAAAGAATGGGATATACAGTGGAAAGATATTGATTTATTGATTGGCGGAACACCATGCCAGGATTTCTCACAGTTAGGGAAAGAGAAACTGAACTTCGATGGCGAGCGTTCGGGATTATTCTTTGAATACGTCAATATACTCAACCACATCAGACAGTTTAACCCTAACATAAAGTTCATGCTTGAAAACGTGAAGATGAAATCCGAGTGGGCTGACTTTATTTCGTCACATCTTGGAGTAGACTATGTGTATATCAACAGTTCCGATTTCTCCGCGCAGATGAGAGCTAGATACTACTGGTGCAACTGGGAAATACCCGCATGGAAGGACAAGGGAATATTGTTCAAGGACATCATTACTGACGGGTATGTGGAGAAAGACAAGTCATGGTGTATGCTTGAATCATGGAACAGGTTTGCCAAGAACCCCGAATCACTGTTGAGAAGATATAAAAGATCACTTACACCGCTTATATTCAAATCACCCGACTGTAATCCAGAAAAAGGATTCAGAACGCCAAATATTACGGAAGCGGAAAGATTACAGACCGTACCCGAAGGATACACCAAGTCGGTACAACCACATATAGGCATGGGTCTGTTAGGAAACGGATGGACAGTAGATGTAATTAGTCATATTTTGAAAGGAATAAAATGAACCCAATAGTTAGTCATATATTTGCATTTCTGTGCGGATGCTCGTTTGTTATACTTGGAGCAATTTATATTGGAACGAAAGGAGATTGAATATGAAAGTAAAAAACGGAATAATAATAGACGGAGTGCTACATGAATTGAAGGAAACGAAACATAAAGATTGTTCAAAATGTTCGTTACGTGATTTATGTCAAGATGAATTTGGGATCGCGTGTCTATGTTGGATTAATTTAGCTTCTGAATCAGAAGTGATAAATACCGAATTTAAATGTCGTGGAAAAGTAACAGACAATGTTTCGGTTGAAAAAGCAATCGAAGTTCTCTCTTCCGTATTAGATAATTGGGTGCATGGCGGTGATGCTGATTGTATCATTGCGGAGTTTGAGGAAGAACTAATAAAAACGAAGTAAGCACTCCCCCTTGCTGGTAAACGGCAAGGGGGAGGATTGTGATTATAACCCCGGACCCATAGAAAGAAGCAATGTACTATCTTTATATGCCGCACTGTTAAGGCTTACCCATACCCTTGCAGTTCCTGCATTAATCAGTTCCGATGATATGAATATTCTCACCTTCTTGTCAATGCTAGAATTGGCGGATACTGAAAAATCATTTATTGTTTCTCTTGATTCACCTATAACCATAGGATCTTCAAATTTCTTACTTGCAAACCTAGACATACAGCTATTATTACGGAAAGAAATAGAGCTACTCGAACCGTTTCTCACTCTTACGGTAACTTCAATATATCCCATAACGGATGGCATCACTCCACCAATTATTGTTATGCTTACGTAAGAACCAACTATCTCTATATCTCTTTTACTTACCATTGGTACGGAATATGCTATATGAGCAATATCGGGATCATCCTGCTTCAATATAGCTGTACTAAGGAAAGGATAAACTTCCCAATCACCAGCAGTCATACCCCACGAGTTTACAGTAACCATAGCGTATCCTGTTCCTATCTTTTTGTCGGCAGTAACACGCCTGTACTTCTGACTGGTCTTGTGCTTAACATAGACACCGAAATAACACTCGGCTATCTCTGCAAAGTCACCCATGTTAAGATAATCAGTATCATGCCCCTCCGATGGCATCATTATAGCCGCAGAACAGACAAAATTACTACTTGTAAACTGATTGGTAGCAGTGTCCGGGCATGAGAATCTACTTATCGGTGCACTGGCACGATGATTGTACCCGTTAAAGTCGGTAAGGCGAAATGGGAACCTTCCTCCTGTCGGTGGGGTGTATTCCCATCCGTTCATGCTTCCATCAGCGTGTTTTGGCGCATCCCAGTATCCTGCCATTTGAAAAGGTTTGACACCACAGTTTCCATCCCATCCTTGCCACCATTTTTCATTTGGTCCAGGTGCAAGGCTTTCGTAACGTACAGGTTTGTACCGTGCCCACGGGTTTATTTTCCCGTGGGTGTTTGCACAAGCGTATCCTAAATCGTAAGCCCCATTCACACTGCCTATGCCAAGAGTGGCGTAAACGTCACCAGCAAGGTTTATCGGGGCTGTAATCTTTCCGTTAGAATGACCCATAATATTTTTTTATTTATTAATTGTTAATACCTAATCTCTTTTCCAATTCTTTCACTCTTTTCTTTAATCTTGTAACCTCATCATCAACCTCCTGCAAACCTTTCCATACAACAGGGATAAGTCTTTCATAATCTATGGTATAGTAGTCATTGAACGCGTCTTTCACCCACTGACTATAACCGCCGGAAAGTAAATCCTGTGCGATAAGACCGTAATTCCAGTTATCATGGTTGAACACTTCGGAATTTTCCTTGGCAATAGCGTTCCAGTGATACTTCACGCTACGGAATTTTCGGATAATACCCATAGCGTCATAACCCTGTATATCAGTTTTCAGTCTTATATCCGAAGAGGACGCTTTGGCTGTAATTGCTCCAGTGGCTATGATATTTCCTGCTACGTGCAATTTTTGTGACGGTGAACTAGTTCCTATTCCAACTCCCGTATTATTAATTACTGCACAAAGAGAACCTCCTGAGTAAAATGCAACTCCTGACGAACCTTTTAAATCCAGCCATATTCCGCCCTTAGAAGTTATTACTGCCGCATTGTCTATATTTCCGTCAATGTTCGATGAGCCATTGAACGGTCTGCCCCACAAAGTTCTAGAAGTAGTAAGCACATCCGCACTAGAAGCCCTACTGTCAGACAATGTAGAAGCACCTCCTGCCGACACAGCCACAGACGTGTTGGATGTGGATTGCAATCCTCTCCATGCGAAAACGTTAGCACCATTAGCCCAATATTGGTATTGTATGTACCCATTGTGATATGAACCAATCTGGCGCACCTGCAATTCAAAATTATTTGTTCCTACACGTACAAGGCGAATATTATCCATTCCTTTTGCAAATGTGGGGAGATAAAGGCGTGCTGAGTTTATGAGAATTCCTACACCGCTGCCAGAAGAAGTTTCTCCACTTCTCATTTGAAAAATGGCACAGAAGTGATAATTCCTTACTTCATCATTTGCATGATTTCCATAGGCATACCATATCTGACCCCAAACCGTTACAGACTGATAAGGTACGGCTCCCGATTCAGAACAAGCGAATATCTTTTTCCAGCCATTGTCAGTACCACCTAGAGCAAACTGTAATGAATAAGTAGCGGTGGAATTATAATTTCTAGGTATATCCGCTATATGCCAGTTGTCCAGTAAATCCGCGTTCAAATTGGTATTCATTGTTGTGGAATTGCATTGGTAAGGCTGCGTACCTGTGCCTACGGTGGATTTAAAGTACCCGTCAGTTCTTGTATTTCCAGCAACATGAAGTTTCTCACTAGGAGAGGGAGTACCAATACCTACTAATCCTCCACCATGACAAACAAGCAAGTGTTTACTAGAATGGTGCTGCAAGTACAAATGGTGGTCATATCTGTTTATCTCTCCATTATATGCAGTATCATAACCGCCTGTGCTATTAACACATCCGATACATATCGTACTTTCTTTAATTCCTCCCACTACATTAAGCACGCCTGTTCTAGTGTTAAGCCACATGGCGTTTTTACCCTGCGCCACAGGTTGTTTGCTAATTGTGGGATACCAACCTATTCCCATCCAAGAGCCGAAACGTAGATTGGCATCATCAGAATTAGCTGCGTCCGCGCCACCATGAACCCAGCTTCCACCTTCTCTGACCTGTCGTGACCCCCATCCTACACTTAATCCTTTATTGTTTGACATAACAGTATCCCCGTTTGCGTCAAGCAGGGTAAGAGTATTTTTTACGGTAGTAAATACGCCCGTGTATTGTCTTGCATATATAGGTTCATTTCCATCATCACAAGAAGCTATCTCCATCCATCCGGCATTTTCAGCAGTACCACCGAAAGCGATTCTGCCATAGTCGTTCCTTCCGCCTTGGAAGTGTATTTGCTGTGTAGATGTGGGGGAAGTCTGCAACATATAAAGTATATGACCACCTGATATATTCAAATCCCCTGTCATGGTGTCACCTGCTTTCTTTACGTAGCGTCCGTCAAAATCAGACAGGTGCAATCCATCAACCATATCTGCATTAAGATTACCTACAACAGTATTACTTGATACAATAAATGGAGCAGTGCCGTTTGCCACGGTAGACATAAACGGAACATAGCTTGTAACCCTGTTCATTGCTATGCCAAAGACACTTTTCAAAGCTGAACTTGTACATACACTATCCACTGAACCCCTTAAAGCTACTGTGTATGTTTGGAACAGGTGGGCAGCAGCTATATGGCGTATTCTATCCGGACCACAACTATTTACATTTACGGCATCAGTACCGTTACCTTGGTCATTCCCTTTAAATAACACAAGCTCACCACTTTCCGTACCACCCCAAAATCTTTCAGCAATGAATGTATGATCATATTTACCTGGACCATCTCCTTTCGTTCCATAGAACAATATGGCATTTGGGGAAGTACCGTTTCCTATCTTCAAATCACCGCTCATTGTTATGTTACCTACTCCCGTCATATCACCGCTTACGTTAGCCGTACCGTTGAAAGGCTGACCCCAGAGGGTACGGGAAGTGGCTAATCCTGTGGAGTTTATATAGTTAACATAACTTGCATCACTTAACCCAGAGTTAGATTGGTTAAAGGCAAATCTCAAAGTAATATTACCTGTTGTATTGGCATTGTTAGTTGTTATGCTATCATAGTTTTGTAATATAGTAGAAGCCCATCTTCCATAATTATTTCCACCTTCAACTTTTATAAAAATATACGCCTTATTATTTTCTACTTTGTAGTAAACGCTTCTCACATGAGAACCTACCCTACTCATTACATTAACAGAGCATCTTGGGGTTTTGTTACCATTATTATCATTGTTTGTACAAGCTATATGTAACTGTAATGCTGAATAGTGTTGATGTCCCCAAAACTCATTTGACAGTAATATAACATACGTGCTATACGTAGTGTCTATGCCTATTTCGGCTATAAGCATAATATGTGTATCTCCGCTGACATATGCAGTTCCGCCAGTAGAAGCCGAATAATTGCTATGGATAAATCCAAACTTGTTATACCCTTCAAGATAGTTGCTGTTCAAATTATTAACAAGCGTATTGCTTGAAACTATCAAAGGTGATAACCCTGTGGCAACAGTTGACATGAATCTAGGTGCTCTTACATCATTTGGAGTGACACGTAAAACCAGCTTGTTGTTATGGTCTACGACACCAAATCCTGCACTATCCGTACTACCTCCTCTAAGGTTTCCTATATACCAATATGTGTCATACCAATTAAATCTTAATCCGTTTCTTATAGAAGTAAACCCACCATCATCGTTCCTGATAACTCCGTTATCTTTATAGATATTGGTAATATCACAATTTTCCAATCCCTTGAATACGATTGATCCGGAAGTGGAAGCGGATGTAAGGGTTCCAGTCATAGTATCGCCAGCCTTTTTCACCCATCTACCGTCCAATACGGAAGTAGGGATATGACTTGCATCTATGACTTTACTTGAATCAGCCTTTTTCAATTCAGCCCACATAGCGTCAGCGTCAAGTCCTCCCTGCCCAGCCATGTCGTACAGTTTCTTTATCGTGTACGCATTAAACGTATTGTCAAGGTCTGAATCGGAGAAGGTTGTGC
>OGIW01000772.1_pt1 | contig 19029 bp, 13 predicted proteins | sample 1571921 | NCBI WGS metagenome assembly OGIW01 (sample SAMEA2582112, study PRJEB24529) | metagenome | biome: Human gut stool | place: China | collected 2011 | reverse complement strand
TAGATCATATTGATCATGCCATTGCCATCGGAAGAAAATACAGACATACCCTTCGAATGGTAACCACAGAGGGAGAGTCTTTAAGCCCCGGCGGCTCTATGACAGGAGGCGCTTTTCGAAACAACAGCAATCTTCTTGGAAGAAAAAGAGAGATTGAAGAACTGGAAAAGAAAGTGAGTTCTCTGAAAACGGAATTGGAAGAAATGCAGAAGTCCATTGACGAGAATAGAAGCAGAAGAAATGTGATCCGCGATACGATTGCAGATTTTAAAGAAAAACTGCGTCTTCAGTATATCGAACAAAATACTGCGAAAATGAGTATGAATCAGCTTGAGGAAAAAAATGAGCAGATCCAGAGAGGGTATCTGCAGGTGCAGAGAGATCAGATGGATATGCAGAGGCAGGTGCGCGAGGTTCAGGAAGATCACAGTCGTATAAAGAAAGAGCTGGAAGAATCCCAGAAAGATGAAAAAGAACTGGAAACTTTTATTGAGACAAGGCAGCAGGAACTGGACGAGTGGAAAAATGAGGAGAGCGAGGCTTTAAAGGAGCTGGAACATATCCGTCTGGAAGTTTCCTCTATGGGACAGAAAACACAGTTTACAATGGAAAATCTCTCCCGCTTGTCTTCCGAGATTGCTTCTTTTACAGAGGAGCGTGGGAAGATACAGGAAAATCTGGAGCTTGGAAAAGAGGAGATGGAGAAAAAACGGCAGGATATTATCCGTCTTAAGAACACCATTGCCCATTTTGAGGAAGAAGAGAAGGTTTCGAAAGAGAACCTGCAGGCGCTTACTGAGGAAAAGGAAGAGAGAAATAAAAGCCATAAAGCCTTTTTCGAAAAGCGTGACGCGCTTTCCGGTCAGATGAGCCTGTTGGATAAAGAATGTTTCCGTCTGAAAAGTCAGGCAGAAAAAATAGAGGAAAACAGAGAAGCGCAGATTTCCTATATGTGGGAGGAGTATGAAATCACTCCAAACAATGCCCTTCAATATAGAAAAGAAGAGCTGACAGACCGTCAGGAAATGCAAAAGGAAATCGGAAAGATCAAAGAAGAAATCCGGCGGCTCGGAACTGTCAATGTAAATGCTATTGAGGATTATAAGGAGCTTTTAGAACGCCACACCTTCCTTTCTGATCAGTATGAAGATCTGCGGCAGGCAGAAAAGACTCTGGAACAGATCATAGAAGAACTGGATGAGGGAATGCGCAGACAGTTCTCGGAAAAATTTCGGGAAATCCAGCAAGAATTTGACAAAGCCTTTAAAGAACTTTTTGGCGGAGGAAAGGGAACCCTGGAGCTTTCTGAAGATGAGGACATTCTCGAGGCGGGAATCCGTATTATTTCCCAGCCGCCGGGAAAAAAGCTTCAAAATATGATGCAGCTTTCCGGTGGGGAGAAAGCGCTTACAGCAATCGCCCTTCTTTTTGCAATTCAGAACTTAAAGCCGTCCCCGTTCTGTCTTCTTGACGAAATTGAGGCGGCGCTTGACGATTCCAATGTAGGGCGGTTTGCAGGGTATCTTCAGAAGTTGACGAAAAACACACAATTTATTATAATAACACATAGACGCGGTACCATGAATGCGGCAGACCGCCTTTATGGTATCACCATGCAGGAAAAAGGTGTTTCGACACTTGTTTCTGTAGATTTAGTAGAAAATCAGTTGACGCAGTAATGAGGAGGAAATATGGCAGAGGAGAAAAAAGGCTTTTTTAAACGCCTTGTCAGTGGTTTGACAAAAACACGCGATAACATTGTGGCAGGGTTTGATTCTATTTTTAAAGGATATTCCAGTATTGATGAAGATTTCTATGAGGAGCTGGAAGAAATTCTGATCATGGGCGATATAGGGATCAACGCCACAACATCTATCCTGGAAAATTTAAAGGAACAGGTTGCAGAGCAGCATATCAAAGAGCCAATGGAATGTAAGCAGCTCTTGATCGACAGCATCAAAAAACAGATGTATGTAGACAGCACGGAATATGCTTTCGAGGACAGAAAATCGGTAATCCTTGTCATTGGCGTAAACGGAGTGGGAAAAACAACATCTGTTGGAAAATTGGCAGGAAAATTAAAGGACCAGGGCAAAAAAGTGGTTCTTGCAGCGGCGGATACCTTCCGTGCAGCGGCGGGAGAGCAGCTCACTCAGTGGGCAAACAGGGCAGGCGTTGATATTATAGGCGGACAGTCGGGAGCAGATCCGGCATCTGTTGTGTACGATGCAGTTGCGGCAGCAAAAGCCAGAAATGCAGATGTTCTGATCTGTGATACGGCAGGGCGACTTCACAATAAGAAAAATCTTATGGCAGAGCTTGAGAAAATTTACAGAATTCTGGCAAAAGAATATTCTGAAGCATATCTGGAAACGCTCGTTGTTCTCGACGGAACAACAGGACAGAATGCGCTTGCCCAGGCAAAACAGTTTTCCGAAGTGGCAAATGTAAATGGTATTATTCTTACAAAACTGGACGGAACAGCAAAAGGCGGTATTGCAGTGGCAATCCAGTCAGAACTGGATATTCCTGTGAAATATATAGGTGTGGGAGAAAGCATTGATGATCTGCAGAAGTTTGATGCGGATGCCTTTGTAAACGCCTTATTTGACGTAGATAACAAAAACGAATAAAGATACCATAAGGGGAGGAAACCATATGCTTACACTGGAAAAATTTGAAGAGGCTTCAGAAATTGTCAGGGAGGTAACACAGGAAACAAAGCTGATCAAAAGCTCTTATTTTTCGGAACTGACAGGAAACCGCGTGTTTTTTAAACCGGAAAATATGCAGCGGACAGGCGCTTACAAGGTGAGAGGCGCCTATTATAAAATCAGTACGCTTACAGAAGAAGAAAGAAACAAAGGACTGATTACTGCATCTGCGGGAAATCATGCCCAGGGAGTGGCTTACGCAGCGCATAAATTCGGGGCAAAGGCAGTGATCGTCATGCCTACCACAACGCCTCTTATTAAAGTAGAACGTACAAAGAGCTACGGAGCAGAAGTGATCCTGAAAGGAGACGTGTACGACGAAGCCTGCGCTTACGCCCTGGAGCTTGCAGAAAAAGAAGGCTACACCTTCATTCACCCGTTTGACGATCCGGCAGTTGCGACAGGTCAGGGAACGATCGCAATGGAAATCGTGCAGGAGCTTCCCCTTGTAGATTATATTCTTGTTCCCATTGGGGGAGGCGGACTTGCAACAGGAGTCTCCACACTTGCAAAACTTTTAAATCCCCATATTAAAGTGATAGGAGTAGAACCTTCCGGAGCAGCCTGCATGAAAGCCTCTCTTGAAAAAGGCGAGGTTGTGGGCCTTTCCAGTGTAAATACCATTGCGGATGGTACGGCTGTACAGCGCCCGGGAGAGAAAATCTTTCCGTATATCCAGGAAAATCTTGATGAAATCCTGACTATTGACGATGATGAACTCATCGTAGCTTTCCTTGATATGGTAGAAAATCATAAGATGATCGTGGAAAATTCCGGACTTCTCACAGTTGCGGCTCTTCGTCATCTTGATTTTAAAAACAAAAAAGTAGTTTCCATATTAAGCGGCGGAAATATGGACGTGATCACCATGTCCTCCGTAGTGCAGCACGGGCTGATCCAGAGAGACAGAATCTTTACGGTTTCTCTTCTAATCCCGGATAAGCCGGGCGAGCTGGTACGCGTTGCCACCATCATTTCCGAAAACCAGGGCAATGTCATCAAACTTGACCATAACCAGTTTGTAAGCACCAACCGCAATGCGGCAGTGGAACTTAAAATTACAATGGAAGCATATGGAACAGACCATAAGAACCAGATTGTAAAAGCTTTGGAAAAAGCGGGATGCCGTCCTAAGGTAATTCGGGCAAGTCTGTAATAAAAATATGTAATGCTATAAAAAGGGAGCGGCTCCTGGCGAGTCACTCCCTCTTTTTGCAAACGGATTTAATCTCTCTGGAATAAATCTCTTGTATATAATTTTTCTTTTACATCTTCTAGACAACTGTCGTAGCGGTTTGCGATGATGCTGTTGCTCATTTCCTTAAATTTCTTTAAGTCATTTACAACCTTGCTTCCGAAGAAAGTAGTTCCGTCTTCCAGAGTTGGCTCATAAATAATGACAGAAGCGCCTTTTGCCTTGATTCGTTTCATAACGCCCTGGATACTGCTCTGGCGGAAGTTGTCGGAGTTTGATTTCATAGTAAGGCGGTATACGCCTACAACTACTTCTTTTTCTTTGGAGCTTTCCCATTGATTGCTGTCCGCATAATTGTAATAGCCTGCCATGTGAAGAACACGGTCTGCAATGAAATCTTTACGTGTGCGGTTACTCTCAACAATAGCGGAAATCATATTCTGAGGAACATCATTGTAGTTTGCGAGAAGCTGTTTTGTATCTTTAGGAAGACAGTAGCCGCCGTATCCAAAAGATGGGTTGTTGTAATGGGTTCCGATTCGTGGGTCGAGACATACGCCGTTAATAATATCCTGTGTGTTCAGTCCTTTGATTTCTGCGTAAGTGTCAAGCTCATTAAAATAAGAAACACGAAGGGCGAGGTAAGTATTTGCAAAAAGTTTTACAGCTTCTGCCTCTGTAAAGCCCATAAACAGAGTGTCAATTTCCGGCTTGATGGCGCCCTCCTGAAGAAGAGCAGCGAAGGTATGCGCTGCATCTGTGAGGTTTTTATTTTCCGGGTCAGTAGATACAATAATGCGGCTTGGGTAAAGATTGTCGTATAAGGCTTTTGATTCCCGTAAAAATTCCGGGCTGAAAATAATGTTTTCTGTGTTGTATTTTTTTCTCACAGATTCTGTAAATCCAACAGGAATGGTAGATTTAATAACCATAACCGCCTTGGGATTTACTTTTAAAACAAGTTGAATTACCGCTTCTACAGCAGAAGTGTCAAAATAGTTTCTCTGGCTGTCGTAATTGGTGGGAGCTGCAATGACAACGAAATCCGCATTCTTATAAGCAGCTTCGCCGTCAAGTGTTGCAGTTAAATCCAGATCTTTTTCTGCCAGGTATTTTTCAATATATTCATCCTGAATAGGAGATTTTCTGTTGTTGATCATATCCACTTTTTCCGGAATAATGTCAACGGCTGTTACATGGTTGTGCTGCGCAAGAAGGGTGGCAATAGAAAGTCCCACATATCCGGTTCCTGCAACTGCAATATTAAGAGGAGAAGGAGAGGAAAGTTTGTGGCTTTCTTCGCTACTCACAAAAACTTCCTCCAGTTCAAAACCAAGAACTTCCTCCAGTTTTTCAAGCTGTGGAATAGAAGGAATGAAATCCTTCTGTTCCAGACGGGAGATCAGCGCTCTGTTAATGCCGGTTGCGTCAGATAAATCCTGCTGTGTCATGGATTTGTCTTTTCTTTTTGTACTTACGGTTTCTGCAAGAGCAGAAATAGATAATTTTTTCATATGATATTTCCTTTCTAATAAATGTTAATAATAATAACAAAAAGCAAGCCTGTCCTTTAAGTAATTCCAATATAACACAGGCACAAAAGAAAATCAACTGGAATATATGATGTTTAAAATAACAAAACAGGGCATTAGGAGTAAAGTGCTTAAAAGATACAATTTATATTTATATAAGATAAAAATTTTTATCAATAATATGAAAAAATAATAAATTATGACAAAAGTCGTGTAATGCTGAACAGAGTATTGACTTACATATGAGTTCGGTGTAAAATATTCTCGATAATACAGCGATGAATGCAGAAAAAAAGAGATTATCAATAACATATTCGCTCATGCGTTTGGCATGGGGGGTAAAATAAATGTGGTCATACTAAAATGCGAAAAAAATAACATACGCTTCTGGTGTATGATTTTTTTTACTTTTGCAGGGCTTTGAGACGTATTATTTTGATCCCTCCAGTCAGGAAAAAATAAAGAAATAAATGAAGGAAAAGGAAGAGTGATATGTTACGGTTTATATTGATTGTGGGCATCTTCGCATTGATAGCAGGAGGATATTTTGGAATGCAGAAAAAGGGAAAGTTGGAGCACTGGCAGATTATTGCCATATATCTTACGGTTTATGATGCCATAGCAGTAAATGTGGCTTATTTTCTTGCACTATGGATAAGATTTGACTGCCGGTATTCAGAGATTCCGGAGGTATATTTATCGTCATATCTGAAATTTGCACCGTGGTACACCATATTTTCAGTAGTGATATTCTGGCTGTTGCGGTTATATAAAAGTATATGGCGTTTCGCAAGTTACAGTGAGTTTGTGAGAGTGGTTTCCGCAACAGTGATAACAGGACTGTTCCATACGATTGCTATTACATTTGCTGTTCGAAGAATGCCCATTTCCTATTATATGTTTGGCATTTTAATCCAGTTTCTGCTTACTGCGGGAGTCCGTTTTTCCTATCGCTTTGTTCTTTTGGAACGGGGGAGAAAGGAAAAGGAAGAGGAGAGCAGCTATTACCGCATCATGCTCGTTGGTGCAGGTTCAGCAGGTCAGACTATTTTAAGAGAAATGAGCCGCTCAAGAGAAATTAAGGGGAAAATCTGCTGCATTATAGATGATAATTCCAACAAATGGGGCAGATACGTAGATGGCGTTCCTGTAGTGGGTGGAAGAGACGACATCATGGTGAATGTGAAAAAATATAAAATAAACCAGATATTTTTCGCAATTCCAAGCGCTTCCGCAGAAGAAAAGAGAGATATTTTAAATATCTGTAAGGAAACCGGCTGCGAGCTCAAAATCCTACCGGGTATTTACCAGCTTGTGACAGGAGAGATTGCTTTAAGCAAAATGCGTAAGGTTTCTATTGAAGATTTGCTCGGAAGAGAGCCGATCAAAGTTGACATGAATGAAATTTTTCAATACCTAAAAGGAAAGGTAATTCTTGTTACAGGCGGCGGAGGCTCTATCGGAAGCGAGCTTTGCCGTCAGATTGCAGGGCATAATCCGAAACAGCTCATTATTTTTGATGTGTATGAAAACAATGCATATGACATTGAGCAGGAACTGAAATCAAAATATCCTGATCTAAATTTGAAGGTTTTAATCGGCTCCGTGCGTGACAGCAGGAGAGTAAACAGTATTTTCCGTACATATAAACCTGAGATTGTATATCATGCGGCAGCGCATAAGCATGTGCCACTGATGGAGACAAGCCCGTGCGAGGCAATTAAAAATAATGTAATGGGTACTTATAAGGTAGCCAGCGCCGCACTCCGTAACGGCTGCCAGCGTTTTGTGCTTATCAGTACAGACAAAGCGGTAAATCCTACTAATATTATGGGAGCCAGCAAGAGACTTTGTGAAATGGTTATCCAGTCTATGGATATGATCAGCAAAACGGGAAATGCAAAGATGCTTCCTTTCCTTGGGGCTCATTATGAAGACGATGAATTTGGAGAAGATACAACAGAAGCTATTCCATATAGTGGAAAAAGAACAGAATTTGTGGCAGTTCGTTTCGGAAACGTTCTTGGCAGCAACGGTTCTGTAATCCCGCTTTTCCGCAAACAGATTGAAAAGGGTGGTCCTGTTACAGTGACACATCCGGATATTATCCGGTATTTCATGACAATTCCCGAGGCGGTAAGCCTTGTACTTCAGGCTGGAACATATGCCCGGGGCGGAGAAATTTTTGTTCTGGATATGGGAGCTCCTGTAAAAATCGATACGCTGGCTCGAAATCTTATTAAGCTTTCCGGATATGAGCCGGATGTGGATATTCAGATAACATATACGGGGCTTCGTCCGGGAGAGAAGCTGTATGAAGAGAAGCTGATGGCTGAGGAAGGTTTGATGAAAACAGATAACGATCTGATTCATATCGGAAGACCAATTCCTTTTAATGTAGAAGAGTTCCTTCGTCAGTTAGAGGTTCTGGCGGATGCAAGCTATGCCAATGACACGGAAATCTGCCGTATGGTAGAAAAGATTGTGCCGACTTATCATCCGGCAGGATCAGATCTGAAACAGCACAGAGATGTATATGAAGCGCTTCTGAAAGAAACGGCGGCAGCAAAAAACTGTTGAGAAAGTTAGTTCTTACATAAAAAACTTTAAGTAATTGACACAGCCATTTCAAAAAAGAAGGTAGCGTTATGAAAATGATAGATTATAAAAAGAGGATTTAAAGATGTTTAAAGAAGATAAGAGATTTGAAAAGTTTAATTCGAAAGTATGGTTAAGCAGTCCTACTATGCATGGACCGGAAATAGAATATGTAAAAGAAGCATATGAAACAAATTGGATGTCTACAGTTGGAAAAAATATCTCTGAAGTGGAAAGGTTGGCTTGTGAATATATTGGCTGTAAATATGCAGTTGCATTATCAGCAGGGCCCGCATCTTTGCATATTTCGATGAAACTTGCAGGAATTGAAGCTTACGGTATGCCTAAAGTTGGACACGGGGCGTTGGAAGGAAAAAAAGTATTCTGTTCTGACATGACATTTGATGCCACAGTAAATCCCATTGTATACGAGGGTGGCGAACCTGTATTTATTGATACAGAGTATGATACGTGGAATATGGATCCTATAGCATTGGAAAAAGCGTTTGAAATATATCCCGATGTAAAAGTAGTTGTTATAGCTCATTTATATGGAACTCCAGGAAAAATTGACGAATTGAATACAATTATCAAAAAGCATGGAGCTATTCTTGTAGAAGATGCTGCAGAATCGATGGGCGCTACATATAAAGGTGTACAGACAGGCACTTTCGGAAAATATAATACTGTTTCGTTTAATGGAAACAAGATTATTACAGGTAGTTCAGGCGGTTGTTTTTTAACAGATGACGAAGAAGCTGCTAATAAAGTACGTAAATGGTCCACGCAGGCCAGGGAAAATGCTGCATGGTATCAACACGAAGAACTGGGATACAATTATCGCATGAGTAATGTGATTGCTGGTGTGGTTAGAGGTCAATTTCCTTATTTAAATGAGCATATTGCACAGAAAAAAGCAATTTACGAAAGATATAAAGAGGGATTAAAAGATTTACCGGTATCTATGAATCCGATAGATTATGAAAATAGCAATCCGAATTATTGGCTTTCCTGTTTGATTATTGATAAAGATGCAATGTGTAAACAGGTGAGGGGAGAACAGGATGTTTGCTACATCAAAGAAGAGGGGAAAACTTGCCCAACAGAAATTTTAGAAACAATTTCGTCTATTAATGCGGAAGGACGACCAATTTGGAAACCAATGCATATGCAACCAATTTACAGATTGAATCCGTTTATTGTGAGAGATGGAAATGGTCGTGCCAGATCAAATGCTTATATTGCAGGTGGTGTAATTGATGTAGGAATGGATATTTTTACAAGAGGATTATGTTTGCCTAGTGATAATAAGATGACATCGGAGCAGCAGGATAGAATTATTAAAGTGATTCGGACTTGTTTTGAATAAAGAGGTAGGTGGCATGGAACATAAAAAAGGATTTTATGAAAAATACATTAAACGCCCACAGGATTTTTTCCTTGCACTAATTGCATGTATTGGGTTGAGTCCAGTACTTTTGATTACTGCATTTCTAGTGAAAATTAAGATTGGTTCACCAGTGTTATTTACGCAGGAGAGGCCAGGATTAAATGGAAAAATTTTTAAGCTTTATAAATTTCGAAGTATGAGCGATGAAAGGGATAAAGAGGGAAATTTTTTGCCGGATGAACAACGTTTAAGTGATTTTGGTATGAAAATCCGTAGCTTATCGATTGATGAACTTCCTGCATTAATCAATGTACTACGCGGAGATCTTTCATTAGTAGGTCCTCGTCCGCTTTTAAAGAAATATCTAAATCGATACAACGAACATCAGGCAAGACGCCATGAGGTACGTCCGGGATTTACTGGGTATGCACAAGTAAATGGGCGAAATGCAATAAGTTGGGAAGAAAAGTTTGATTATGATGTTTACTATGTTGATCATATTTCTTTTTTAAATGATTGGAAGATTATGTTTAAGACAGTACTAACTGTTTTAAAAAGGGATGGTATTAGTTCAGGAACTTCCGCAACTATGGAAGAATTCATGGGAACAGAGGTAGAAACACGTGAATAATAACATTGTGATTATTGGTGCTAGTGGACATGGAAAAGTGATATCTGACATTGTTAAGAAATCCGGGGACATAGTAAAGGGATTTTTGGATGATAATAAAAGTTCAATGAAATATTTTGCGGGCAGTCCTGTTTTAGGACAGATAAAAGATTATAGAAAATATTTGGAATGTGAATTTGTTGTAGCTATTGGAAATCCGACAATCAGAAAGAATATAACAGAAGAACTGGAAGATGTGAGGTGGTATACTGCTATTCATCCTTCAGCAGAGATTGCAGATATAGAAGTGATTATTGAAGAAGGAACTGTGATTATGGCAAATGCCGTGATTAATCCTGGAACAAAAATTGGGAAACATTGTATTATTAATTCAAGTGCAGTGGTAGAGCATGATAATAATATAAGAGATTTTGCTCATATATCCGTGGGCGCAAAACTGGCAGGAACGGTAAGTGTTGGAAAGAGTACATGGGTTGGAATTGGAGTAAGTGTGAGCAATAATATAAGTATCTGTGATGATTGTATAATCGGCGCTGGAGCTGTAGTAGTCAAAGACATAAAAGAACCAGGTATATATGTAGGCATCCCGGCAGAGCGGTTAAATAAGACAAAAAAATGATCATAAAATTTTATAAGAGATACTCTAATAGAATAATTAGCTTTCATTATAAATTAAAAAAGCAAAGTTTCTTAGAAATGAGAGGCAGTCAGTATGAACATGAAAACTTTATTTGCTGAAAGATGTCTGAATTGATCAGGTAGTAAATAAAATTTGACGAAAGTATGGATTGCAAATAGAATTGTTATTCAAAGGACGATAAAGATGAATATATTATTTTTGACATTAATTGATTTTAATTCCTTGAAAGAACCGGGAATATATCAAGATTTGTTGTATGAATTTATAAAAAATGGGCACAATGTATGTGTTATTTCGCCTGTGGAAAAAAGAACTGGTCGTGAGACAGAAGTAATCAAGGAAAAAAATTCTACGATTTTGAAACTGAAAATAGGTAATGTGCAAAAAACTAATTTAATTGAAAAAGGAATATCGACAATCACACTTGAAAGTATATTTATCAAAGGAATAAAAAAATATTTTTCAAAAATAAAATTTGACTTAGTTATGTATTCAACTCCACCAATTACGTTTTGTAAGGCTATAAACTATGTGAAAAAGCGCGATGATTCTAAAACTTATCTTTTGTTAAAAGATATTTTTCCGCAAAATGCAGTGGACATTGGATTAATGAGTACAACTGGATTTAAGAGTTTGATACATAAATTTTTTAGAAAGAAAGAAAAACAATTATATGCATTATCAGATTATATCGGGTGTATGTCGCAGGCAAATGTGAACTATGTAATCAAACATAATTCAGAAGTAAATCCGAAAATTGTTGAAATTTGTCCTAATTGTATTGCGGGAAGAGATATGAGGGTAAATTACGAAACCCGAAATATAATGAGAAAAAAATATGGTATTCCATTGGAAAAAAAAGTTTTTGTTTATGGCGGTAATTTAGGAAAGCCACAGGGGATTGCGTTTTTAATTGAGTGTCTCAAAAAGAGCCGAAATTGGGGTGAAGCTTTTTTTCTAATTATCGGGGATGGTACGGAGTATGAAGTTTTGGAAAAGTATTTCAAGAGTAACGTACAGGAAAATATGAAGTTGATGAAACGACTTCCAAAGGAAGATTATGACTGCATGGTGGCAGCTTGTGATGTAGGCATGATTTTTTTAGACTATAGATTTACTATACCGAATTTTCCAAGTCGCTTACTTTCTTATATGCAGGCAGGGCTTCCGGTATTGGCTTGCACTGATTCTAACACAGATGTCGGGGAAATTATAGTAAATGAAGGCTTTGGTTGGTGGTGTAAAAGTGATAGTGTAGAAGCTTTTGGTGAAAAAGTCAAGGAGATTTGTCAAAGTAATCTAAAACTCATGGGAGAAAAAAGCTATCGTCATTTGATAGAAAATTATAGTTCTGAAGAGGGATATAAGATTATTATGAAACATTTTGTGAAAAAAAAAGAGGGATCTGAAAAGAATAATTACTGAGTACATAAAAACTATTTTTAATTATGCAATATTTTGTGTGCTTCGAGTTTGCTATAGTACGAAATGAATTCACAATCACTATACTGTAAATGTATGTCGATGGATGAATTCAAATGAGTATATAAAAGAACTTACAGTGGAGTTGAGCTCCTGACAAGTTAAAATAGTGAGAAGTTTCTCATTTTAACTTGCACTAAAGTTTGAATAAAAAAGAAATGTAGAAGAGAAGTGATTAGTTAGTTTGATATAAAAGAGATAATGTAAATTTAATTAAAAAAATTATTGTGAATTATGTGATTAACTTAGAGGAGGAAAAACGTGATAGTCGGAATTGTTGCAGCCAATAAATTGAAATATTCACCTTACGTTTTCTATTATGTAAATATATTGAAAGAACTAAATCTGGAATATGAAATAATAGTTCCAAAAAGAAATAAATCGGTTGAAGATATTTGTGTAAAGAATACCCATGAATTTACATGGGAAGATGAAAAATCATCAATTATAAATTATATTAGATATTGTCGTGATGTAAAAAAATACTCAATTAAAAAATTTGATTTTATGATTATATTAACGACTAATATTGCCGTTTTTTCTAATGGATGGTTAAGAAAATATTTTAATAATAAATATATTGTAGATATACGAGATTATACATATGAAAATAATAGACTTTTTTATATGCTTGAGAAAAGAGCTGTTTGTCATGCGGCATTAAGAGTAATTTCATCGAAAAAATTCCAAGTGTTTTTACCACAAAGTGAATATTTAGTGTGTCATAACAATACTTGGCCTGATGAAAGAAAAGATTCTCTTAGTAATTGTAACAGAAAGAGAATAGTAATAGGATATGTGGGAGCAGTAGCGTATAAAGAACAATGTATAAGATTAATGAATTTAGTTCAAGCTGATGCAAGATTTGAGTTTCATATATATGGCGATGGAGTTGCACAAAAAGAGCTAAAAAAATATGCTGAGGAAATGAAATGTAATCGAATTAAATTTTTCGGTAGATATGTTCCTGAGGAAAAAAAACATATAATAAATAAAATTGATATTCTATTTAATGCTTATGGAAATCCGTTGGTTGATTATGCATTATCAAATAAGCTATATGATGCACTCTATTTTGGAAAGCCAGTTTTGAACAGTCCAAATACATATATGAGTGAAATGTGTGGACCACTATCATATGAAATAGATTTTGAAAATGTAGATAGTTTAGATGAGCTTTCAAAGTGGTATGACAATATGGAAAAGAATGTTATGGAAGAATATTCACGTAAGCAGTACTCTAATATTATAGAAGAGTATAAAATAACAAAAAATAAAATAAAGCATACTTTAATAAATATAAAAGAAAATTCCTGACAATCAAACACCGGAGGTTGAGTATGAATTATAAAAAGAATGAAACTCTTAAGTGGAGAATAAGAAAATTGGCGTTTGGATTGGCTGTGAGTCAATCGGGCATTACTCATTTGTACTTGTAAAATATGTGAATGACCTTCAGAAAAAACATGATTCATTCTCTGTTAAAAAATCAAAGAGCTCGACGATAGTAGTCCTAAAAAACGAATTAAAAACCTTCAAAAGCAATTGCAAAGTTAGTTATAGATGGAAGATATCCGATTCTATATATGTTGCAAGAGATTTATGCAGAGACAAGAAATTTAATATACAGCTGTGGCAGAATCATGAAGCAGTATAGTATATTTGCAAACAAAATTCAGAGATGGCTTGCAATAAATCTTCCAGATTAGCTAGGATTATATACAAGATTTGATTCTGCGAGTGGCTTGGCAGTATTTGAAAAAGCCTCATTACTAAAATTAGAGTAAATGGGGTTCGAAAAATTTGTTATAATAAAAATATGAGTGATAGATGGGTTAATGAAGATAGGGCGAAGAACCTGGCAGAAGCTACGCATGGCAGTGTAGGTCTTGATGGGGAAGGGAAAATATAATGTTTTAATTCGTGTGCTTAAAATCATTAGAAATAGACTTCGTCAAGTCGCTGTATATCCAGAATGCCCTAATTTAAGCTTATATGTAACTTGTTAACTGTTCAATAAAGAGATAAAATCAAGACTTGTTTGTTGAACATGCACTAAAAAGAATAGAGAGAAATAATTGTGATATGAAAGAAAAAAAAATATCAATTATTGTTCCAATATACAAAGTTGAAAAGGTTTTGAAAAGGTGCGTTGATTCTTTAATCGAACAAACTTATAAAAACATTGAAATTATTTTAGTAGATGATGGTTCTCCAGATCAGTGTGGTAAAATATGTGATAAATATGCAAACCAAGATGATAGGATTATAGTAATTCATAAAAAAAATGGAGGATTATCGAGTGCCAGAAATGAAGGACTTAAAAAAGCATCGGGAGATTATATTATGTTTGTAGATTCTGATGATTTTATAGAAATTTCGGCATGTCAAGAGTTGGCTTGTTTTTTTAAAGGATATCCAGATATTATTATAGGAGATTGTGTTACAGTTAACGAAAATTATGAAGTTTTACACTGTAAAGATTTAAAAAAGGGAGAGATATTTTTAGGAAAAGAGTATATGGTTAATGCTTTAAAAAATAATTTTTTCCCTGTCGTAGTGTGGTTGAACATATATAAAAGAGAGTTTTTGTTATCAAATAATCTGTTCTTTGCTGAAGGACGGTTACATGAAGATATTGAATTTACACCAAGAGTATTATATTTTGCTGAAAAAGTTGTATATTCAAAGTGTAGATTTTATCATTATGTTACACATGAAGAATCTATTTCCTCTGCAAAAGATAGGACAAAACATTGTAAAGATATTTATAAGACATGTATTGAATTAAATAATATGATCACTGATAAAAAAGAAAATACTTTGCAAAAACTATTAAATGATTATTTATGTAATTGCTATTTGGGAACATATCGTGTAGGAAATTTATATTGTAAAGGCAAGGAATATGTTCATAAAAAATATGTTTTAAAAAACGCATATAACATAAAAACAAAAATGAAGGCTATTTTATTTGGTCTATCACCAAAACTGTATTGTAGGATTGGAAAAAATGGATAAAAAACGAAGCTTATTGAATATAGTGATATCAATACTGGGAAAATTTATAATATTAATCTTTATGCTAGCAACTAGAAGATTAATAATTTCATGTTTAGGTAACGAGATAAATGGAATTAATTCTTTGTATGCAAGTGTAATTGGTTTTTTGGCAGTTACTGATTTAGGTGTTGGTTCTGCAATAACATTTTCTATGTATAAGCCAATTGTGGAAAAGAATATGGAGAAGACGGCGGCATTATACCAATTATATAGAAAAATATATTTTATTATTGGGTGTATCATTGGTATATTAGGCGTCTGCCTTATTCCATTTTTGCCGGTTTTATGTAAAGATTATGCAAAGTTGGATATAAACTTTGGAGGAACTTTTTTATTGCAATTGTTGTCGGTGCTGGGAACATATTTTTACAGTGCTAAAACTTCTTTAATAAATGCATATAAAAATAACTATATAACATCTAGTTGTCATGTGATTGGAATTTGTGTTCAGTCAATAATTCAAATAGTTGTATTAATTAAGTTTCAATCGTTTGAATTGTATTTAGTGGCAAATATTGTAGGGACATTGACACAATGGATTATTACTTCTTTTATAGTTCGAAAGAGATATAAAAGTATAATTACTTACGAAAAAACTAGCATAGATAGCAAAACCGCAAAACAGATTATCAAAAACATAAAAGCTATGTTTATGCACAAAATAGGAACAGTGCTTGTAAATTCAACAGATAGCATTATTATTTCATCTTTTATAGGGGTTGGAATTTTGGGTAAATATTCTAATTATACCACATTGGTATCTGCTATGATGTCAGTTATTGTTTTGTTTTTTTCATCATTGACATCAGTTGTAGGGCATATGTTTGTAAAATATGACAAGGAAGAGATAGAATCATGGTTTAAATTTTTTTATTATGGAAATTACTTTCTGGGAATAGTATTTTTTCTTGGATTTTATTCAATTGTAAATAATGCAATAGTAATACTATTTGGCAAAAATCTTATTATGGATAGAATTGTTGTTGCTACTATTACGGTTAATTATTTTGTGCAATTTATGCGACAAGCAGCTTTACTTTTTAGAGATGCTTCGGGGACATTCTATTATGATAGGTGGAAGCCAATAATTGAAGGCATCTGTAATTTAGTATTATCATTAATTTTTGTTTATGTTTTTGATGATAAATATAAAATAGTCGGTGTATTAGTGGCAACTATCATTACAAATATAGTTATATGCCATTGGATTGAGCCACATGTTATATATAAATATGCATTTAACATATCAGAAAAAAAATTTTTGATAGAAAACTATACTTTTCTAGGAAGTTTTCTAATTATGCTAGTTATTCTTGATAAAGTTATGATTACTATAAATAATGTGTGGATAAGTTTAATAGTAAATGGATGCATTTCTTTAGGTATATCTATAATAGCTGTTTTAGGAGTGATATTCTTTAAAAAAGAGATAAGGGTAAAAGTAAAGAGATTGATTCAAAAAAGACGAGGATGGAGTAGATGATATATATATATTATGGTTTTTGTGTTTTATCAGTTATCTTTGCATGGATTGCTCAAAAGAAAAATAGCAAAATTTTATATATTTTTTCTACTATGCTTGTATGCATTATAGTGGGTTTTCGTGGTATAAATGTTGGAATAGATACTGAAGTATATTACACGTACATAGAATGGATTCAAGATGGAATATTTCAAACAAGTGATGTGGGATTTTATTATTTTGCAAAATTTTTGTTATATATAAACGATTCAGCTGAATTTGTTGTAGGAATATTTTCTATCTTGACAATCGTGTTTATTTTTGCTAGATTTTGGAGTTTGAGAGATAGGTTGTCATTACCATTATTACAATTTGTATTTATGGCATTTTATTTACAATTATGTATGAACATAATGCGACAGTTTTTTTCAATATCAATTGTTTTTTGGGCAACAAGATTTTTAGAAAAAAAGAAATATGGAATATATGTTTTGCTAAATGTTTTAGCAGTTTCATTTCATAAATCTTCAATAATTGGTTTGGTACTGTTATTTATATATTATTATATAAGTGAGAAAATAAGCATAAAAAAGCTGATAATATTGTTTTTATCATTATGTATTGTTCCCGTTATGGCAATCGTTTATATGAATAAATTTTTAGGTGATTATTCTAACTATTTATCGAGTTCTAATGTAAATCTAGGTTTGATGATTTTTCTAAAACTAGGTGTGTTAATTTTATATATAGTTACTCGACATAAAGCACTTTGTGCTAAAAAACAGGAGTGTATTTTTGATAAAACAATTTTTCTGATTTATTTTATTGGCCTTGGAATCACTGCATTGGGGTATTTTTATACCTATGTAGATAGAGTTGGATTGTTATTTATGCTTTTTGAACCAGTCTGTCTTGCTAGAATGAGTTCAAAAGGTATTAACTGGAAAATTTTCAAGGCTTTTACTTTGTTGCTTTCTATTTTTTTGATTGTTGTAAATTATAGATCGAATGGCAATGGCATATTTCCATATACATGGTTTTTTATCAAATAGCGAAAATTAAGAGGGGATAAGATTGAAAATGAAAAGTAGAGAGTATCCATTCCCTTAATCGAATGATAAACAATTTGTCTTTCAGTGGCTACTTTAAAAATTGAATATCGAATATGTTAAGATTAGGAAGTTACTGACTTGATTCTATCCCCTATGATAAGTGTTTTTCTGATGAGTGAATATTCCGGATAAGTTTCCATCAGCTGCTCGGCAATAAGGAAATTACTTTTTAAATTCACTTTTGTGCATAACGAATCATAATTTCTACAGGAATATTTGTAGAGACTGTTGCGTATCGCAGATGAGGCAAGGTCTTGACAAATATTCCCATAGAAATGGAACTGTAATTAAGTATAAAAAAGGTAATTTTCGAGTACCGAAACCACTGCTGATACTAGGAGCGATTTGAAAAATGGCAAGTTTTTGCTAATTGGGAGCGGTGAGCGCAGAAAAGAATTTTTTAAGCTTTGTTTTTCAATATTTCAAGTTTTCATAATAATTTACTTTAAGCTTATTAGCCTGTTTTGTAGTAATATAGTTATTAATGGCATTCCTTATTTCAGAAAGTTTTTTAACTTTTGTAAATAAGTGATTCAAGATTAAAAGGAAATCAGTTATTCACAAATCTGGTTATCCACTTACGTAATCGCCAAATAGCCAGTACCTTTTCAAAATCATTCTATGTGAGATAATAGATTCATTACTATAAATAAAGTCCAAAGAGTTTAGTACTCAACTTTTTAGACTTTGCTACAGGAGGTGGGGCATGAAATCACACACAAGTTTCGTTGCAAAGCAAACCTGTTTGAGTGAATGGGCTGGCTGATCTGATTAGAGACTGCCAAAATCGTCCTCAAGGAATAAAAATCGATGAAGGGTGTCAGATGCACGATATTATAAAAGGAGTTATTATTGTAGACTCTGGAAAGTCTGTGAGACTCACTTGGAAACTGCGGATCATACACAAATATTTGTAGAAGTTCCTAATCTTGAATTCTCCTTGTGATTTTGTGCAAAACATCGAAAATAAAATCATTTTCATCCACCTTATGTTATTCTGTGCAGTATAAAATTTAGAGTTATTCATATCCGGAAAGTTTTGGGTAAGATTTTATGTCCTCTTGGTTCCAAAACTTTTCAGATTGTAGATAACAGTCATGAATACCTGAATATAAAAGTCTGAAATTCAGATATTTATGACTGTTATCCACCGTCAAAATGACGAAGGTGACAGAATTCAAAAATAGCCCAAAACCGTGGATTCTGCTAT
>OGIW01000737.1_pt1 | contig 20222 bp, 11 predicted proteins | sample 1571921 | NCBI WGS metagenome assembly OGIW01 (sample SAMEA2582112, study PRJEB24529) | metagenome | biome: Human gut stool | place: China | collected 2011 | reverse complement strand
TCCATGGAAAGTCAGGCACCGGTGGCGGCAGTTCAAACAAAACAAAAAGCCTGACTACCCGCAGCGGTTGTACCATAACGCTTGATGATGAAAAAGGAAGCGTTATGATGAAAGACAAGGAAGGCAACAGCTATACGGCAGACGGAGAAGGAAATATCACAATATCTGCCTCTAAAAGCATCACCTTGTGTGTTGGAGAAAACAAAATAATGATTGATAGCGAAGGCAATATATCATCTAATGCGGAAAAGGACATAACAGAGTCCGCGGGTGCCAATATTGCGCAATCGGCAGAAAATATTGATTGTACAGCAAGCAGCAATTATAATATCTCCAGTACTGATTTTACAGCAACCGGCAGCAGCAGTGCCACGGTCAGCGGTACAACAAAGGCTACGATAGATTCTTCCGGAACCACAGCCGTAGCCGGAACTATTGTCAAATTGAATTAACAGCATATGAGCAACGCCATACAACAAATAGCAGACAAGATGCTCTACCAATGGGAAGATGCAGTCAGGAAACCGGTCAAGTTAATCCGTATCGTCATCAATCCGGGAGACGAAAGTATGCTTGATGCTTTCTATGACTATATGCTTGCCCTTGATAGCGAAGAGGAAGATATGGTGTTCCTCATAGAACTTCCGTTCAGTTCCAGAACCGATTTCTCAAAAGATGTTGTAGGGTATATTGCACAACAAGTAGAATACTGGAATAACTCAAAGAAACCCGAAGATATTGTCTTTGAACGTGTTGATTGGATAGCTGATTATAAGTCGGAAGAAGCGGAAAACGATGCCTCTGTCGCAGTTGCCAACTTCAACAAGCTGACAGAATCCCTTGTAAAAGGGACTGATATGAAATGCAGTTTTGTCTTTAACCTAAAGAACACATACGACTATGACGGATGTCGTGAATGGTTTGAAAAGGCTCTTGCTCTGCCATTCCACAAGCAAATGGTATGGGGGATATCCGACATAAAAGACTATGAACAGTTTGGCAAACTAATGGCCAAACACTCCAATGACGCGGTGTCTATTTATCCGCCAATAGATTTAGACGGTGCAATGGAGCAACTCGCGGAACAAGCGGCGAATGAAGATAAGAGCGACCCGGCAGCCTCGAATTTCAGGCTGGCATTAATCAAACTGATGAACAGTGTGAAAAAAGGGAACGCAGCGCAAACAGAGGAATTTGCGAAGAAATGCCTCGATATCGCTCTCGAAAATGTGAAGAAAGACATTAACTGGATCAGTCAATTTGTAACCGTATATACAATTCTATATACAGACCAGATTTCCCGTAAGGACTACAAGACGGCCATGTACTTTGCCGACAAAGCCGTAGAAGCCGCTGAAATCGGGGAAGAAAAATTAGATCCCTCTTTAGCTTGCCGATTGCTCGGAAACACCTTATTGGGGAAAGCCTCCATCTATGTACGGGAGTCGCTTTGGAAAGAAGCGGCAGAGACGTACTATCGCGGTGCTGAAGCATACTCCAGATGCAACGATTACCTAATGCAAAGTGAAGCATTGAGGCTGTGTGGTTGGTGCCGGGAAAATAATTATGAGAAATCGTTAGCTGCGGAATGTTATGTGGAAGGTTTCAGACTTTCAGACAAACTTTCCATAGACCTGATAAAGAACTCCTCTTATCCTCTCCTGTTATTAAGCCTGCTAAACAGTTCGGCACGCTCCAAGCTGGTCAGTGACGATGAAATAAATGAAGTTCTGACCAAAGTGTTAGGAGATAACTGGGAGAATTATTTGTATGAGTATAAAAGAAATTTAGGAAAATACAATGGAATGGCTGACCAACATATTGCGAAATCTTGAAGGGCTGTTCACTAATGCAACCGAATATGCCTATGCGAACCCTAAAGTGGGGTACTTAGTAGTAATCTTTCTGCTATTGGTTTGGCTTGTCGGACTGATATTCGACTGGAAATGGACATACGCCAGACCCGGAAGCTGGGGAGGAAATTTCTTTCTTGACTTATTGGGTCCAACCGGATTCCGATTTTGGCTCGGTGTAATTATTGTGATTGCCATTGTTGCATCTGCCTATTTGTATTTTCGAGTTAAATAACGATAAAAACTGACAGTTATGGCGGACACAGGCTATTTCGACAGCGTAAGTGCTAACCTAAAGACCGGCGTAGGTGCGCAGGTGAAGGGTATCTCGGAAGGCGTCAAGGCGAACTCCGATGCCGGAGTGTCACCGTCCGTCAATGCCCTCGACACGGGTGTCAAGGCGGCAGCCGCCATCGGCGGCCTTGCCGACGGTCTGAGCGAAGCCGCGATGCTCCCCGTACTGGGTGCCATGGGCATGAAGGGCATGGCCTGCCTGCCTATCTCCAAGCAGCTCGACCCTGTCATCGGCGTGGACATCCACCTCGTGACGATACCCCCGTCCCCCGTCGTGCCCATGCCTCACCCTTATGTCGGGGTCCTCCTCCGTCCGCAGGACTTCATCGCGGCGGCGGTCTCTTCGTTCATCCCCCCGCCACCGACAGCGGAACAGACGGGCGACGCCGACAGCGCGAAGCTCGCCGAGGTGGGCCACACCGTGCTGACGATGGCCGTCGGGATGCTGGGCGCCACCGTCAAGATAGGCGGCTTCATTCCCCGCGCGGTCGCATCCACACCCACGCGGAGCATCCCGCACATCCCCATGGGCGCAGGCTGGGCGGCCCCTTCAGCGGCGATACCAAAGAACAACGGCCACGCCTTCATGGGCAGCCTGACGGTACTTGCCGACGGGATGCCCTTCTCGGGCGGCGGCGCGCACCTGCACCTTGACTGCAACGACGTGGGCATACCGAGCGTGCACAAGGTTCCGGGCATGTTCCTGCCCACGGGTGTCATCAACCCGATACCTCCCGCCAGACAGATACTCACCAGCCCGGTTCCCGTCCCCCTCAACCCCATGGCGGCACTCGCCCGCAAATGCACGGGGGCGTTCGGGCGTTTCTACAAGAAAAAGACCAGGAAGCTGGCGGACAGGCTGCACAGCAAGGTCAACAGGACGATAAAGAGCGAATCCCTGAAGAACATGCTCCACAAGGCCATCTGTACGGTCACGGGGCACCCCGTGGACGTGGCCAGCGGCACGTTCTTCACCGACGAGGAGGACTTCTGGCTCGACGGCCCGGTGCCCCTGTCATGGGAGCGCACGTGGTACAGCCGCAGCGACTACCGGGGTCCTCTGGGCAACGGGTGGCACCACGCCTACGACATGGGCGTCGTCGCGGACACGGAAGAGGGCACGCTGACGCTCCGCATGAGTGACGGCATCCCGGTGGCCTTCCCCCTGCCTACAGCGGAGGAACCCTCGTTCATCCTCTCCGAGCGCAAGGAGGCCCGTCTGGAACAGGACGGCGGCTACTGCGTGTGGGACATGGCCGAGGACCTCTACTACCGCTTCACGCGCAAGGAGTACGATTCCGTGCGCCTGCTTGAGAGCGTGACCGACTGCAACGGCCTGGGCATCCGCTTCGACTACACGAAAGAGGGCCTGCTGCGCTCCATCACCGACAGCGCGGGCCGCCGCCTGAGGGTGGAGCACGACACGAGAAGCGGACGCATCCTTGAGATATGCGGCCCGCATCCGGAAGATCCGGAGAAAGAGATTACCCTCGCCTCCTACGAGTACGACGCCGACGGCAACATGACCCTCCAGCGCAACGCGGCGGGCGACGTGATGACATACGAGTATGCCGGAAGGCTCATCGTGAAGGAGACATGGCGCAACGGCCTTGCGTGGTACTTCGAGTACGACGGTACAGGCGTGGGTTCGCGCTGCGTGCACACGTGGGGCGACGGCGGCATATACGACCACAGGCTCACGTTCCGGGAGGGAGTGACCGAGGTGCTCGACAGCCACGGGGAGCTGACGGTGTACCACCACCGTGGCGGCCTTGTGTGGAAGAAGGTCGATGCCAACGGAGGGGAACACCTGTGGCGTTATGATGACAGCCGCCGGCTCCTCGCACAGACGGACCCGCTCGGTAACAGCACCCTGTACAGATATGACCGCTGGGGGAACTGCACCGACAGCTCCGACCCGTGCGGCGGCAGCGTGTCCGCCGTGTATCCTGCCAAGGGGAACCTGCGCAACCGTCCCGTATCCGTTACCACGCCGGACGGCGGCACGTGGGAGTTCGGCTATGACCGCTCGGGCAATCTGGTGAGCCGCACCAACCCCGAAGGTGCCGTCACGAGGATGACCTACCGCAACGGTGCGGTGGCATCGGTGAAAGACCCCTACGGTGTGGTGACGAGGCTCGCCTATGACCGTTTCCATAACCTCACGGAAGCCTCCGACAGCCGGGGGAACACCTCGCTGTACGGCTACGACCTGCTGGGCAGGTGCGTGAGCGTCACCAACCCCAAGGGTGCGGTGCAGAAAAGGGAATACGACCCCGTGGGCCGCGTGGTGCGCGTGCTCGACTTCGACGGCAACGACATACGCCTGTCCTACGACGGGATAGACAACCTCACCGAATACCGTGACAACGTCCAGCACGTGGAGTACGGCTACTCCGGCATGTGGAAGCTGACAAGGCGCCGCGACCACCGGGGCGTGGTGAACTTCCGCTATGACCGGGAGGAACGCCTGCGCCGTGTGACAAACGAGAGGCTCCAGAGCTACGAGTTCACCCTCGACGCTGTGGGAAACGTCACCGCCGAGAAAGGCTTCGACGGGGCCGTCCGTCGTTACCTGCGTGACAGGGGCGGACGCGTCGTCAGGGAGACGCTGCCATCGGGAACGGAAAGGGAATACGGCTATGACGCCTGCTCGCGCGTGACGCGCGTCTCATACCCCACGGCCGGCGACCCCGACCAGACCTACGCCTACGGGCTGTCCGGCAGACTGGTGCAGGCATCGAGGGGGGAAAGCACGGTGGAGTTCGCGTACAACTCCCTGGGACTTCCGGTCCGGGAGACGGCCGACGGCAACACCATACTCCGCACCTACGACCATACCGGCAGGATACTCACGCTCGACAGCACGGTGGGGGCCTCGCTGCGCTACACCCGCAACGCCTACGGGGAGCTTGAGGGCTTCACTGCCACCGGCGGCAGCGACGCCGACGGCGCGGGCTCGTGGGAATCGGCACACCGCCACGATACGCTGGGCTTCGAGGTGGAGCGCATCCTTCCGGGAGGCATTGTCCGCTCGTTCGCCTATGATGACATAGGCCGTCTGGTGGATGCCCGAACACGCAAGGACTCGCGCACACGGCATATGCGCCGCTACCGCTGGGGCGTCGCCGACAGGCTGTTGTCCGTGGAGGACAGCAGGCGTGGCGAGACCCGCTACTCCTATACCCCGACGGGGCAGCTCGAAAGGGCGGAATATCCCGACGGCAGGGAGCAGTGGAGGAAGAGCGACCAGACGGGAAACCTGTATCCCGACCCGGACATGAAGTTGCGCCGCTACCTCGGTGGCGGACGGCTGGAGCAGGACGGTGAGTGGCACTGCGAGTACGATGCGGACGGCAACCTGACGGAACGCTACCTCGGCACGGGAAGGTGGCTTGACGGCAAGAAGGACCGCTGGAGATACCGGTGGAACGCCGACGGCTCTCTGGCAAAGGTGGTGCGGCCCGACAAGAGGGAGGTGGAGTTCACATACGACGCGCTCGGGCGCAGGCTCTCCAAGAGCTTCGGCACGACCATGACGTGGTGGGTGTGGAACGGCAACGTGCCGCTGCACCAGTGGAAGCAGCATAGGGAATACTCCGTCATGGAGGACAGGTGGAACACGGACACGGAACGCCGCGACATGACGGTATGGCTCTTCGACGAGGATTCCTTCGTGCCGGTGGCAATGATAAAGGAAGGCAGGTCCTACTCGATACTGACCGACCAGCTCGGAACACCGACGGAGGCATACGATGCCGAGGGCAACGAGGTGTGGAGCCGCGTGCTCGACATGGACGGGAACGTCATCGGGGAGACGGGCAACAAGGGGATGGTACCGTTCCTGTTCCAGGGGCAGTATTATGACCGGGAGACAGGGCTGGCGTACAACAGGTTCAGGTACTACTCGCCACAGATGGGTATGTATGTCTCGCAAGATCCGATAACAATATATGGTGGGTTACGATTTTATGGATATGTTAAAAATCCGAATTCATGGACTGATGTTTTAGGTCTTAAAGGTTGCTATTTAAAGAAAGCAGAAGAAGGGGCTGAATATAAGTATGTACTCCAAATCTCAGAAACTGAATATCCAGCAACTGCGGGACATATAAAACGAGCTATCGATAAAGGAAAACCAAGCGTTGTCACAATAGATCGTGATAATGCTAAAAGTAATAGAAAGAAATCCTTAGCTGGAGTTAAGACAGAAAAAGGTTTGGATCGAGATGAATGGCCAATGGCAATGTTCAAAGAAGGTGGAACTGGAGCAGATATTGAACATATTTTGCCAAGTGATAACCGAGGTGCGGGTGCATCAATAAGGGCGGCGTTATCGAGCTGCAACAATACTGATACTATTAAAATTGAAATTATAAAATAATGGAACAAATGATTATTACAGTTGCAACAGAACTTTTATCGATTAAAAATAAACGAATCGAAAGTTTGAGTAAGAAGGTTTTAAAAAAAATGAATTTTAAATCTTCAAAAGATTTAGAAAATCTGAAAGATTTGTGTTATTGGCTATATATATATGGGCATAATAACCAATTTGCTAAACTATATTCAACACTTCTTTCAATACCATTCTCTGGAAATTGGAATACATGGACGCAAGTAGAACTTATGTTGGCTTTAGTTTATTATGTATCTATCAAAACTGAAGATACTCAGGTTGTGTCTAAACAAGCGTTGGCGAAAATTATGCAAGCAGAGACAGATATTGATAGTATAAAAAGTCGATGTGATGGTTCTTTATTAGAGAACCGGAAGCAAAATGTACAAGAAAGTATTCAACTTGGAAATAAAACTGATATAAGAGAAGCTTTATATGCTGAAATGAGAGAATTAGTTTTAATATATGCTCTTGGCGGGAGTGATAAATATCCTTTAAAAACAATAGAGAACAGGATTGAAAATATAAAAAGTCAACTCCAGACTATGTAGTATCCTTCATAAAGACTGACAGTTATGGCGGACACAGGCTATTTCGACAGCGTGAGTGCAAACCTAAAGACCGGCGTAGGTGCGCAGGTCAAGGGTATCTCGGAAGGCGTCAAGGCGAACTCCGAGGCCGGTGTGTCACCGTCCGTCAATGCCCTCGACACGGGCGTCAAGGCGGCAGCCGCCATCGGCGGCCTTGCCGACGGCCTGAGCGAAGCCGCCATGCTTCCCGTACTGGGTGCCATGGGCATGAAGGGCATGGCCTGCCTGCCTATCTCCAAGCAGCTCGACCCTGTCATCGGCGTGGACATCCACCTCGTGACGATACCCCCGTCCCCCGTCGTGCCCATGCCTCACCCTTATGTCGGGGTCCTCCTCCGTCCGCAGGACTTCATCGCGGCGGCGGTCTCTTCGTTCATCCCCCCGCCACCGACAGCGGAACAGACGGGCGACGCCGACAGCGCGAAGCTCGCCGAGGTGGGCCACACCGTGCTGACGATGGCCGTCGGGATGCTGGGCGCCACCGTCAAGATAGGCGGCTTCATTCCCCGCGCGGTCGCATCCACACCCACGCGGAGCATCCCGCACATCCCCATGGGCGCAGGCTGGGCGGCCCCTTCAGCGGCGATACCAAAGAACAACGGCCACGCCTTCATGGGCAGCCTGACGGTACTTGCCGACGGGATGCCCTTCTCGGGCGGCGGCGCGCACCTGCACCTTGACTGCAACGACGTGGGCATACCGAGCGTGCACAAGGTTCCGGGCATGTTCCTGCCCACGGGTGTCATCAACCCGATACCTCCCGCCAGACAGATACTCACCAGCCCGGTTCCCGTCCCCCTCAACCCCATGGCGGCACTCGCCCGCAAATGCACGGGGGCGTTCGGGCGTTTCTACAAGAAAAAGACCAGGAAGCTGGCGGACAGGCTGCACAGCAAGGTCAACAGGACGATAAAGAGCGAATCCCTGAAGAACATGCTCCACAAGGCCATCTGTACGGTCACGGGGCACCCCGTGGACGTGGCCAGCGGCACGTTCTTCACCGACGAGGAGGACTTCTGGCTCGACGGCCCGGTGCCCCTGTCATGGGAGCGCACGTGGTACAGCCGCAGCGACTACCGGGGTCCTCTGGGCAACGGGTGGCACCACGCCTACGACATGGGCGTCGTCGCGGACACGGAAGAGGGCACGCTGACGCTCCGCATGAGTGACGGCATCCCGGTGGCCTTCCCCCTGCCTACAGCGGAGGAACCCTCGTTCATCCTCTCCGAGCGCAAGGAGGCCCGTCTGGAACAGGACGGCGGCTACTGCGTGTGGGACATGGCCGAGGACCTCTACTACCGCTTCACGCGCAAGGAGTACGATTCCGTGCGCCTGCTTGAGAGCGTGACCGACTGCAACGGCCTGGGCATCCGCTTCGACTACACGAAAGAGGGCCTGCTGCGCTCCATCACCGACAGCGCGGGCCGCCGCCTGAGGGTGGAGCACGACACGAGAAGCGGACGCATCCTTGAGATATGCGGCCCGCATCCGGAAGATCCGGAGAAAGAGATTACCCTCGCCTCCTACGAGTACGACGCCGACGGCAACATGACCCTCCAGCGCAACGCGGCGGGCGACGTGATGACATACGAGTATGCCGGAAGGCTCATCGTGAAGGAGACATGGCGCAACGGCCTTGCGTGGTACTTCGAGTACGACGGTACAGGCGTGGGTTCGCGCTGCGTGCACACGTGGGGCGACGGCGGCATATACGACCACAGGCTCACGTTCCGGGAGGGAGTGACCGAGGTGCTCGACAGCCACGGGGAGCTGACGGTGTACCACCACCGTGGCGGCCTTGTGTGGAAGAAGGTCGATGCCAACGGAGGGGAACACCTGTGGCGTTATGATGACAGCCGCCGGCTCCTCGCACAGACGGACCCGCTCGGTAACAGCACCCTGTACAGATATGACCGCTGGGGGAACTGCACCGACAGCTCCGACCCGTGCGGCGGCAGCGTGTCCGCCGTGTATCCTGCCAAGGGGAACCTGCGCAACCGTCCCGTATCCGTTACCACGCCGGACGGCGGCACGTGGGAGTTCGGCTATGACCGCTCGGGCAATCTGGTGAGCCGCACCAACCCCGAAGGTGCCGTCACGAGGATGACCTACCGCAACGGTGCGGTGGCATCGGTGAAAGACCCCTACGGTGTGGTGACGAGGCTCGCCTATGACCGTTTCCATAACCTCACGGAAGCCTCCGACAGCCGGGGGAACACCTCGCTGTACGGCTACGACCTGCTGGGCAGGTGCGTGAGCGTCACCAACCCCAAGGGTGCGGTGCAGAAAAGGGAATACGACCCCGTGGGCCGCGTGGTGCGCGTGCTCGACTTCGACGGCAACGACATACGCCTGTCCTACGACGGGATAGACAACCTCACCGAATACCGTGACAACGTCCAGCACGTGGAGTACGGCTACTCCGGCATGTGGAAGCTGACAAGGCGCCGCGACCACCGGGGCGTGGTGAACTTCCGCTATGACCGGGAGGAACGCCTGCGCCGTGTGACAAACGAGAGGCTCCAGAGCTACGAGTTCACCCTCGACGCTGTGGGAAACGTCACCGCCGAGAAAGGCTTCGACGGGGCCGTCCGTCGTTACCTGCGTGACAGGGGCGGACGCGTCGTCAGGGAGACGCTGCCATCGGGAACGGAAAGGGAATACGGCTATGACGCCTGCTCGCGCGTGACGCGCGTCTCATACCCCACGGCCGGCGACCCCGACCAGACCTACGCCTACGGGCTGTCCGGCAGACTGGTGCAGGCATCGAGGGGGGAAAGCACGGTGGAGTTCGCGTACAACTCCCTGGGACTTCCGGTCCGGGAGACGGCCGACGGCAACACCATACTCCGCACCTACGACCATACCGGCAGGATACTCACGCTCGACAGCACGGTGGGGGCCTCGCTGCGCTACACCCGCAACGCCTACGGGGAGCTTGAGGGCTTCACTGCCACCGGCGGCAGCGACGCCGACGGCGCGGGCTCGTGGGAATCGGCACACCGCCACGATACGCTGGGCTTCGAGGTGGAGCGCATCCTTCCGGGAGGCATTGTCCGCTCGTTCGCCTATGATGACATAGGCCGTCTGGTGGATGCCCGAACACGCAAGGACTCGCGCACACGGCATATGCGCCGCTACCGCTGGGGCGTCGCCGACAGGCTGTTGTCCGTGGAGGACAGCAGGCGTGGCGAGACCCGCTACTCCTATACCCCGACGGGGCAGCTCGAAAGGGCGGAATATCCCGACGGCAGGGAGCAGTGGAGGAAGAGCGACCAGACGGGAAACCTGTATCCCGACCCGGACATGAAGTTGCGCCGCTACCTCGGTGGCGGACGGCTGGAGCAGGACGGTGAGTGGCACTGCGAGTACGATGCGGACGGCAACCTGACGGAACGCTACCTCGGCACGGGAAGGTGGCTTGACGGCAAGAAGGACCGCTGGAGATACCGGTGGAACGCCGACGGCTCTCTGGCAAAGGTGGTGCGGCCCGACAAGAGGGAGGTGGAGTTCACATACGACGCGCTCGGGCGCAGGCTCTCCAAGAGCTTCGGCACGACCATGACGTGGTGGGTGTGGAACGGCAACGTGCCGCTGCACCAGTGGAAGCAGCATAGGGAATACTCCGTCATGGAGGACAGGTGGAACACGGACACGGAACGCCGCGACATGACGGTATGGCTCTTCGACGAGGATTCCTTCGTGCCGGTGGCAATGATAAAGGAAGGCAGGTCCTACTCGATACTGACCGACCAGCTCGGAACACCGACGGAGGCATACGATGCCGAGGGCAACGAGGTGTGGAGCCGCGTGCTCGACATGGACGGGAACGTCATCGGGGAGACGGGCAACAAGGGGATGGTACCGTTCCTGTTCCAGGGGCAGTATTATGACTGTGAGACAGGGCTGGCGTACAACAGGTTCAGGTACTACTCGCCGAAGATGGGTATGTATGTCTCGCAAGATCCGATTGGACTTGAAGGTGGAATATTAAATCTGTACGGATATGTTGATAATACAAATGCGTGGAGTGATATTCTTGGACTAATTTCTAATATCGTTACTTTTACCGATAGTCATGGATTAACTTTAGAAGTTGGAGGTTATACAGGTCTTAGCCACATGAAAACTTCAGAATTAGAGGCATTATATCATGCAAATAATGATGCCATCTTAGGACGAGGTCATGGTCTTGCTGGTATTGATAAAATGGGGAATAAAATTATTTTACATCATTATAAACAAAGAGCACAAGGTCCAATAGTCGCTATGCCCAAAAAGCATCACGATAAACCTCATACTAATCCAGGTCAGCATCCTCATGGTAAACAAAAAGGAATGGGATTAACTGAAAATGAACGCGTATCTTTTAATCAATGGAAACATGAATTTTGGCGACATCAAGCTGAAGCTGAGTTAAAGAAACGAAATAAAAAGATAAACTATAGGAGTAAATAATATGAAATCAATAATTATACATGAATTAGAGGCGTTTTACTTAAGACATCCTGAGTTAAAAGGCATTCCCGTATCTTTAAATCAGATTAAAGATGCAGAAGAAATCCTACATACAAAGTTTGATAGAGACTACACGTTTTTTTTAACTCATTTTGGAGGTTCGTATGCTGGATATGCCATTCATGGATTTTTAAACGCTCCCAATATTGGAAATGAAACAGTAATTGAATTAACTCAACAAGCAAGGAATTTATCTCAATTACAAAATCTTTTTCCTGAATTAGATGAATGTATTGTTTTTTCTGATGACGGAGCAGGGAATCCAATAGCGATAGATTCCGGGGGGGGAATCTGGATATTTGATTTCGACACTACTAAAAAAAATAAAATAGCAGATTCTTTAGGAAAATTGATTGAAGAGAATATTCCTAATTGGTAAAAAATGCAATTAATATTCGTCAAATTCTATGGCGAACACAAGTTATTTTGATAGCGTGAGTACAAATCTCAAAACCAGTGTAGGTGCATAGGTTAAGGGTATAAAGACGGTAGCGGTCTTACTGATAGTCTGAGTGGAGTTGCGATGTCTTTTTCCGTACTGAGTGTCATGGGCATCTCCTGCCCATCTCCAAGTAGCTTGACACGGTTATTGATATCTACCTCGTAACGATACTTTCAGTTTCCGCTCACGCCTAACCCTTATATGCAAGCATTCGGCAATAATTATTATAACAATGAAAAGATTGTACCTGATGTAAATTATCTCAATTTCAAATCGCAAAGGTGTTATATGATGAGATTAAAATCATCAACCACAATTTGTGATATAATCATATAGTAAAATAAGTCATTAGATATGGACAATAAGTTTACATGGCTACCATTCTATAAAGAACTATCCAACTGGCTACTCGGAAAACAGAATAGCCAGTTAGAGCTTATATCTAAGTTAAAAGAAATCGGTATTACTGGTTTTCGCGATGGCACAGAAAAAGGCAAAGAGATCACACTGCAAGAAATAGACCCGTTCACATTCTTGGCGTATCTCAACAAGTTTCACTCCGATGAAAGGAGAGTCGAAATCTTGCAGGATTTAAGGCGTAAGCTACCTTTTAAATGTCCAGAACCGACAGATGTATCAGGCATCCCGACAACACATCCCATGAAAGTGCATCTATTCCCATGGAAGACAATCAGGGGCAACAATGATATAAATGTATTATGGGAATTGTTCGGACAGGTAAAAGAAGGGAAAGTAGATGAACGGCTTTTTCAAACGGCATTGAACATTAAAAGTGTCGGAAAGGGAAAGCTCAGTATTGTTCTGTTCTACGCTAATCCAGAAAGATATGTTCCTTTGGACTCCAACACTTCATCGTATCTAAGAAGTAAAAAACTGGGCTACACTTATGATAGTTTTGCATCATATAATGAGTTGTCAGAAAAAATAGTCAAGACTCTTGGAAAACGTCCGTGGGAGATTTCATACGAGGCATATAATTATAAACCGGAGAGTGATTCATCAAGTATTGGTAGCATCCGGACTCTATTCGAGAAACTTGAAGATGAATTAGAGGACGATATGGATTACCATATCTTTTATCGAGGACAGTCAGATAAGAGTTTTGGATTGATTCCCTCCATCTATCGAGAGAAATTCTTAATCCAAAATGAAAATAGAATTTTCAGAGATATTATCGCTCAAAGTCCGGCTGATTTCAAAGGGTGTACATCTACCTTTGAGAAGTTGGTCAAGATGCAGCATTACTCCTTGCCGACACGCCTCTTGGATATTACTACAAATCCTTTGGTAGCTCTGTATTTTGCGTGCGAGAATGATGCCGTTGACGGAAAACTGTTCCGATTCGAAGTTCAAACGTCAGATATTAAATATTTTGATAGCGATGCTGTCAGTGTCGTTTCTAATATCGCCAAACGCCCAATAGATTTCAGTATCGAAGATTTGAGAGAACTGGATAGGAAGGAGTTCAACTCCGAAGAGGAAATCCAATATCTTCTGCATGAAATTAAGTACGAGAAACCTCATTTCCAAAATGTGATTGACTCAAAGGATATTGAAAGAGTCTTTTGCGTGAAACCTATGTTTGACAATCCTCGCATAATTCGGCAGTCTGGGGCATTTTTCCTTTATGGTATCAATGGCAATAAAAGCCAACCAGCATCACTCAACTTCAGTTACAAAGTGTACATCATCAATAAAGCGCAGAAGCAGAAAATCAGGAAGCAACTTGAAGCCCTCGGCATAGACAAATCAACGTTGTTCCCAGAAGTCGAACACGTGGCCGAACATATAAAGGACAAATATCATCTACCTAAATAACCTTTCCCTCATTTAAAAAAACAAGCCGAGCTATTACGCGGATAGCTCGGCTCTCAACTTGAAAAAATTACATCAAGTCTTAATCTCGTGGTATATCTTGAACTTGCAAGCATTTCTCTACTTTGTATAAATAATACCTACATTTTATTATTACAAATGTTACTATTATACGAGAAATTACTATATGCCCTATGAATAGAATGAGGGGAAAGAGCAATACAATCAGACTTATAACAACAAACGGGAACTCAAATTCAGAGAAAAACTTATAAGTCCAATCAAAGCTAACAATTCCAACTACAAATAGCGTAATAAAAAATATAAATCTAATATTTGACCATAGATTTCTACTATATTTCCTACAATCTTCTTGATAAAGGTTATAGCCCGATATAAATAGCTCTATAACTAAAACTATCTGAGAAGTTACTAAAATATAAGTTTTTACAAGTGCTTCATGTTGAGACCCAAACATCCCGATACAAAACAAGCATAAGAAACCGTATAATCCAGCATATAATCCGATGAAACCACAACCTTCCAAATCAAGTTGGTTTTCATCAGTCAGATATTTTAAACGGCGATATGCCTTATCTAAATAGGCACTATTTAATATACATTCACTATTCTCACTTTTTAGACTCTCTGTTATAATATCATTAGCACGAGACAATACTGCCCGTACCGACAACTTTAAATCTTTCTGATATTTACGATAAATTTCAGTCAGCACATGCTTGTTATCAAGATAGTATAATCCAAAGTCAAAAGCAATTATAAATTGTATGAATGCAAGTAGATTAATACATTCTATTCCAGACATTTTTCTATTCAAGTTTTTTAGCTCTCCATTCTTCTCCGTTATGTTTTAATACATATTCAGCAACGTACTGTATTAAATCAACCGGATGGAAAGAATAGCGCAAATTCCCTTTACGATAAGTAACCGATAACATAAGTTCTTTCTTGTCTTTATAAAACCCAATAGCCTCATTATACTTGATTTCTAAGTTCTTTTGGTTTTCTTCCAAAAAGATACTATTGGTTATTTTTTTCAAAGAGTCTATCAATTTCTCAATAGAGCTTTCTACCGGAACTTTCAATAAGGTATGACGCAACTTATAATCAAACTTCAACTCTTTGTTTTTAGATTCATAGTATTCCTTATCAACAGCAATAACCACAAATTTTCCTTTCCCGATTAATTTTGCTGCATCGGCATCTACTTTTCTGCATAGTAATTTATCACCATTAGAGATGTCTTCAGGTGACATAGAGGAGCCTTCAACAGTAAATATTAAGGGATTCTCAGATTGTTTATACTTAGAAATGTCTAACATTGAATTTTCACACGGAATCCTATCTGGTAACATTTCAAGACCTTTCAACGGAGTTACACTCAACGTAGGATCTCCAGCCGCCACACTCATAGTACCATCGGCATTCATACCGTTGGTATGCACTTCTTTCCCAAAGGCAAAGTGATAAAGATTAGATACTAACTGTTTCAATTTCAACATATTAATTAATAGTATGCGTCTAAGCGCACATTTATGATTCGCAAAGTTAGCGTTTTTTCTCATAACTCGCAAGTTTATAGGGGTTAAACATCAATAATGCCATCGTATGAGGCTCTTGCCTGAACTGTAACAAGAGGATTACACAACAGCCCTCACTCACTAATAAAACATTCTACCATAAAAACAAAAAGAATGCAATGAATGATTACGGTTTAACCTCTTTTGTTTAAAAGCTGGTTTGCTTTGCCTGTGATGAATTGAATAGCAGGATGAAAAAAGAGACTATGTAAGATAATATTTTTGTGAGGAGGACAACCTGTAAGCAGTGTTTCTTCTATTTTGTCAGTTAATAAATTTAATTGATTGCTTGTTAAGTTCAAGGGAAAATTCTATATTTGCGAAATATGATATCCTCCTTCTTGTCTTGAAAGCGGTCTGACTGCTTTAACCAAGGCGAAATGTCTTGGTTTTATAATAAATAATAAGATCAGCATGGCAGAATTAAAGGCAACCGTGTGCTTGCAAGGGAAGGATATAGAAGTGATTTCATCACATATTGAATTTAACCGCAAGACAGATAATAAAGGAAGGCCAGTGACAAATGTTATTGGCGGACGTATTACCATAACCGTTGAATCTACCAGAGAAACTACTATTCTTGAAGCAATGGTAAACAGTCCTTTCAAAGCGATAAGCGGCAAGGTGATTTATTACAACACTAAGGATAATTCAATCTTTCGTGTCGTGGAGTTCAAATATGCGTATATCGTATATTACAAAGAGGTTTACAATGTTGACAGGAAACGCCAAATGTATTCCACCATCACATTTTCTGCGGATATTATTATGATAGGAGACGCATATTTAAGCAATCAATGGTAAGACTGACGATTCCTGCAAGCCTTTATTGAATTTTTCAAAGAAGAAACATGAAATATAGTTGTTTGGATATTATTGTATTAAGAAATATCACTAACTTTGTTCATTGTGGATGTAGCGATAATGGATTTGCAGCGTCGTTTACTTTTTCATATTTAATATTCTTATTGCTACATTTTTGTTTTCCAATGGAGTTAAAATAGAATTATGTTAATAACAAGGGTATGAATACTTTGATTCTTGATTTTTTAAACAGCTATGCTGATAATACTAATCCTCAGTATGCCGTGATGCTGAAAGGAAAATGGGGATGTGGCAAAACTCATCTTATAAAAGAATGGAAGAAGAGGTTTGATGGAACCGCAGATACCGACGGGGAAATTACGCTAAAGCCCATCTACATTTCGACCTATGGAATGGATAGCGTGAATGACATCAAGACAGCTATAGATAGGGAATTAAATCCTTTCTTCTATTCGAAAACGGGGCGTTTCATAAAGGGAGTTTTGAAATTAGCCGGTAAGGTAGTCTTCAAGACGAGTATGGATTTTAATGAAGACTCTAAAGAGGATGGTTCATTTTCCGCAACATTGGATTCGTTGTCGTTACTACAAGTGAAAGACGACAGTATAAGAGGTGTAAAGTTTCTGATATTCGATGACATCGAAAGGTGCCTGATAGAGATGAAGGAATTGTTAGGCTTTATCAACTATTTTGTAGAGCATTGTAATTGTCATGTTGTCGTAATTGGAGATGAGAACCACCTTGAAGAACTTCCCAAGGCTGTATGGGATGAGTTTAAGGAAAAGACCATAGGCAGGGAATTTGAAATACAACCTGACATAGAAGAAGCCATCGAATACTTCCTTGGCGAAGTACCGGTATCCGATTATTTGAAAGAAATGCGTGATTTCATTATTGCCTGTTTTAAGTGTACAAAATCCGACAACTTACGGGTTTTGAGACAATGTTTATATGATTTTAAAAGCCACTTAAACAAACTTCCTCCCAAACTGGTTGAAAAGGATAATATCTTTCTTAAAAATATTCTTGGGTCATTTATTGCAGTGTATGCAGAGTATAATAATAGTGAGAACAAAGAGGTAATTTGTAATTGGAGTAGAGATTGTCGGATTTCACTACTCCAAGATAATAATGAAGATAAGCAAAGGATACAGCATCTAAGGGAAAAATATCACTCTTTAAACAAGGAGCTAATTTATGATGTCTTAAATCCGGAGTATGTTACGGCTATTATACACTATATTATTACAGGTGCTCCACTTGTAGAATTTATTGTTACGGAGATAAGGGATAGGCAAAAAGAATTGAAACCTTGGGAAATGCTATCCGGCTTTTTCGATATGGAGCAGCAAAAGCTTGAAAGTATTTGTCAGGACACTATAAAATCCATATTGGATAGAGAAATAAAAGACGCTTATCAACTTGGTTATAGTATTGCGTATCTATCATATTTTCACGCTATTGGCATTTTCTATTTTATACAGGCTTATGTCTCTTTAATAAAAGTAAGAATAGCAGAAATGATTGATAGCCAAACCAGTTTAGAGGAACTTTATCAGCTAAGAGGGCTTTTTATTAGTGGATGTAATTATGTAACCACAGATTCCAAGACCCCAATAACGGATGATATTGTGGACTATTTCTTGCAGAAGATGAAATCAAAGATAAATGAGTTGCCGGATCAAATGCAAAAAGCACTGCGTAATTTGACTGAAGGAACAGTAGAACAACTTATAATCATAGACAGATCGCCTTATCCAGATAAAAGTTGTACATACGAACTTCGTGCTATATTTGCATATGAAGATGCCAATGCTCTTTTTGATGCTATCTGCAAACTAAGCAATAAAAGTAAAAACACTTTTACACATTTTCTTGCTTATCATTATAAATTTGACTATGACCTACAAGATGTGGGAGACAGATATAAGGCAGATGTTCCTTGTTTACTCAAGTTGAAAGATTTGGTCGGTAATGAAATCAGTATATCAAAAGGAGTGGATAAATTTGCCTTCATAAAGTTAAAAAATGCCTTGATTGAAGCTATTAGGAGGTGTGAAGGCAAAAGTGACACATTGCCACCAATGTAGAAGCTAAAAATGACGTATCGCAAAAACGGATATGCGATGAAAGGTCATTCTCCCTATTGGGCTAAAATATAGGATATGAGGGCTATAAAGGGAAACGGGTGGCGGCGGGGAATCGGGAGGTTATAAAGGGAGGAAGGATGCCATAAAAGAGTAGAGCCGTCGGCAGACCGGAGCGCAAAAAAATCCCTCTGCCCGGTCATCGCGACCATGCAGAGGGAACGGTTAAATTATGATTATGTCAAGCAGCTTCGGCAATAGCTTCGTGTTTGGCAGCCTGTGGTTGTTCGGCCTCTTTCAGACTTTCATCAATCCTGTGCTGGAGTTCCTTGCATTCCTGTTTGAGCCTTGACAGCTCATCAGTCTTGCTCCACTGGCGACAAACGATTTTCTGCAATGTAGGAATTTCGCTTTCTATCCGCTCTACCGCCTTTTGTTGCTTCTCGATAAGAGAGGGCAATTTGCTTAATGCTCCATGCGGATATTGCGCCGACTCAACGAAACCAAGCGGCAGCGCACCGCTTAGGCCGCATCGGTATTTCAACCCACTTATACCCTCTACAAAGAATGTATTGCGGTCAAACGTACCGTCCATATTATACTCGCTATGCACCAACAAGTTCAGTCCTGCATACGTGCCAACTGTACCATACGCTCCGTTGCGGTAGGTCTTGGCTATACGGTGCAACTCCCGACCAACTTCCTCGGTACTGGCTTGCGGCAAGTTTAAAAGCAGGGTTGCCTTTGCCCCATTATACGAGTTGATGTATTCCAAATCCCTCTTGAAATCGGCCTCAGTACGCTTTGCCTTTTCGATTTCTCTCTGACCGGCAGCTATTTTACGCTCGGCACGGATGCGTTCTTTCTTGAAAATAGCCTGTTCCTTTTCAAGCTGCATAATCTTGTTGTCGAGCTTCGTCTTGTTCAGCAAGTCGTTATTGCCTGACAGAATAGCCACGAACTCGGCGAAGTTCATACCGCTGTCCTCATCCATGCCTCCCTCGTCAATACGGCGCACGGCGATTGTGCCGTTGTTAATTTGATTGATAAACATCTGCTTGTTTTTCAGCAGATTAAACTTGTAGGCGTCGAGGGTCTTTTCCGTACCATAAATTACGATATCCACCACATTGCCACCCCACAGCTTTACGGTGTTGCCTTTGCGTACTGCCCTGCCATTGCGTTGCTCCATGTCAGCAGGTCGATCGGGTAGGTCAAGGGCATTACTGCCCTCTTCCCCCCTCAGAACCGTACATGAGAGTTTCCCCTCATACGGCTCAAGCTTTTCTAAATCTCTGTTTGTATGCAGAGACCGGCTCATACTACTTCTTGTTTCCATTGGTTTTACGGGATAATTTGAAACATTCATCATGAACCAACAGATTGCATTTCCGTCCGTCTTGAACGGTTGGCATTACGTTCCATGCCTTATGCGTGTCAATCGGTTCACCACATATCGGACATTTCCGACCTTGCTTTTCCCATAGGTAAAGCAGGGACTTACGTCCTTTCAGTGTCACAAGCATCTTTGACTTCATTCTTTTATTGAAGTACAGGCGGCAGTCTGCATCAAACGGATTCATGTCCCCCTTTATCTGCGTATATTGCAGGAAAGGAAATGAAGATGCCAGTTTCAACAGAGAAAGTTGGTCTTCCTTACCGTTTGATTTCTTGAATTTTGCCGCAAAAGTCCAGCTGTTTCCTCGGATATTATGCCAATAACGGTCTTTTATCCACCGTTTCCCTTTCTTGGAATGACGGCGTTTAGCCCATTGCC
>OGIW01000709.1_pt1 | contig 20934 bp, 20 predicted proteins | sample 1571921 | NCBI WGS metagenome assembly OGIW01 (sample SAMEA2582112, study PRJEB24529) | metagenome | biome: Human gut stool | place: China | collected 2011 | reverse complement strand
AGAATCCTGAACACTCAAGAAGGACATCTACTCCGATTTCTCCCCAAGGAAGTTCTGCAGCGTTAGCTTTTGCATAAATTTTGATTTCTTTTCCGTCTACTGTGATAGAGTCTTCGCCAGCGGAAACTTTATCGCACAGAGCGTATCTTCCCTGTGTAGAGTCATATTTTAATAAGTGAGCCAGCACTGCCGGAGATGTTAAGTCGTTGATAGCTACGATTTCAAATCCCTCTGCTCCAAACATCTGACGGAAAGCAAGACGACCGATACGTCCAAAACCATTGATTGCAACTTTTACTGCCATGATAAATTCCTCCTATGAATTAAATGGTAATTAGGCGTTTCCTTTATTTGTTAAAGAAACGTCAACCTAGGAGTATTGTACCGAATTCAGAACAAAAATTCAAGACTTTTTCTAAAAAACCTCACAAAATTTCTCAGATTGCCCTTCCTTACTGTCTGAACTTGACTTTTTTCCTGACGAAATGTAAGATTGTTACGATTGTTACATTAAGTTTTAAAAAGTTTTAAAACAGGAGGAAATATTATGGCAAGTAAAAGACTCCGGAAGAAAAAGGCTGCTGCAGCTTCACGACTGGAAACAAAGAAAACAGATTATATAAAAATCAGCACACAGAAGGCAGAACCTGTAAAAATCGCGACTGAAAATCAGAAAGAACCACGGCTCACCGCAGCCCCGGAAAAGGACTTCATTTATCAGCAGCGCTTTTCCCGCTGCTACGATGAACTAAAATGGCTTTACTGTGAACTTTACGAAAATTCAAAAGACGTCCTCTCTTATCTGGAAGATCTGACTTTACAGATGAGACATTTTTATGACAAAAGAAATCAGGAGCTTCAAAAATCCGATACAGAGCGCGCAGAAAATCCTGCCTGGTATCAGGAAGGACACCTGTCAGGAATGGAAATATACGGAGATTCTCTTCCGGAAACAGCGGAAGCGCAAAATGAATTGTTAAATTACGCGGAAGAATCCCGTGCAAATTTCCTTTTCTTAAGAAGCACGGAAAAAGACAGTTCCGCCTTTGCCGCCCGAGCCCACAGCCGCGGCATCTGCCTCTGTTCCGACCTCTCTTTCGATTTTTCCGCAAAATTTGCACAGAGTTCAGACAGTTTTTCACCTGCCGCTTTTAACGACATGATTTTTCAGCTGCTCTCTCTTGCAGATCAGGGAGCAGACATGATATGTGTAAGCCCGCTTCCTCCATTTTATTCTATTGGCCGCATGATGCGTCTTGTATGTGAGATCGTATGCCCCGGAGTTCTTCTCCTCGGAAAAACAGATATGGAAAAGGAATCTTCTCTTTCCTGGTTTGGAACACCTGAAAGCCCTGTCTTCCATCTTCTGTTTTCCTCTGAAAACATGGCGGACATCTGGCACACAGCAGCAACAAGAGACACATCTCTTCTCCGCCGTCAGATAGACAGACGCGCTTCTCTCTCTGAGAACTGCGTGTTCCTGAACGCTCTAAGAAACCACGATGAAATCCGGTGGAATCTGGATTATTCTTATTTAAAGGACTGCGCTATGGAAGAGACTCCTCACAAAAAATACTTAAACGATTTCTTTACCGGCAAATATCCCGGCTCTTTTGCAAGAGGAGAAGCATTTAAAGAAGGAGTGCGCGGCACAGCCGCTTCCCTATGCGGAATTGAAAAAGCAGATTTTGAAGGAAATTCCCCTTCCCTTGAAAAAGCGGTTCTCTACGACATTACGCTTCACAGTCTCCTTCTCTCACTTCCGGGAATGCCGGTTCTGTTAAGCGGCGATGAAATCGGAAAATTAAATGATTATTCTCTTCATGCGGGAGATTTTAATAAAACTCTGGCTGAAAACAGAAAGCTGGCGCACACTGTACAGGGACAGATTTTTTCTTCTCTTAACCGGTTAAAAGCGGTTCGCAGCTCACACAAGGTATTTAACTCCTCTGTTCCCGCCCTCACGATAGAAACCTGGGACTCTTCTGTTCTTGCTCTTGTGCGTGAAACAGATGAAGAAAAATTCATCGGCATTTATAATTTCAGCGAATACGATAAAACTGCCTGGATCAATGAAGAAGACGGCATTTATACCGATTTGATTTCTGGACGGGAAATGGAGGCAAAAGGGGTAAACATTCCTGCTTTTGGCTTCTTATGGCTTCTTCGCAAATAAATTTTAAAATAAACAGCAATAAAATAAACCCGGAAACATTTCTGAGCACTGTCGCTCAGATTTGTTCCCGGGTTTTTTCTGACTTATTTTTATCTTATTTTACTTTCACAAGCTTTTCAAGAAACAGAGCCAGACGTCCTTTTTCCTCTCCGTCGAAGGAGCGGCTGTACATCTTCCGGATTCCATTCGTAATCGCCTCAATAAGAATCGGCGAGAATGTCATAAGAAGAAATACAAGAATGATCATTCCAAACTCCAGAGAGCCAAGCGCCAGAAGCTTCTGAAGCACCACTGCCGCAAGGAAAAAGCTGCACTGCATACTGTAGATGATCACCTTTCTGTAGCGGTTCAAAGGCGCATATACCGTCTTTAAAGCTGCCATATAATTCCAGCCGGTCACGAGAACACAGGCTGTATTCAGCATAACATTGGAATGATATACGTCCTGACAGACTACCATGACAGCAAACACGCAGCCTGTAATGGTAACTGCTGCCGGAAAAGCATTCATAAACACATGACGCAAAAAAGTATGGTCTATCTTCTGATAATTGTTTTCCTGAGCAAGAAGGAAGGTTGGGATTCCCACTGCGCAGGCGCTGATAAGCGACATCTGAATCGGCTCGAATGGATAGGCTTCTCCGAAAAAAATCGTAATCAAAGACAACAAAACAGAAAATATAGTCTTAATCAGGAACATGGAGGCTGCAGTACGGATATTATTTACTACACGACGTCCCTGATTTACAATATGAGGCATTGCCGCAAAATTAGAATCTAGAAGAACCACATTTGCAATATTCTTTGCTGCATCGCTTCCCTCTGCCATAGCAATGCTGCAGTCTGCCTCTTTTAAAGCAAGAACATCGTTTACACCATCTCCTGTCATGGCAACCGTATGTCCCTGTTTCTTCAGAGACAGTACCATCGCCTTTTTCTGCTGGGGCGTCACACGTCCGAATACACTGTAATTTGCAACTGCCTCGTCCATTTCCTCCTGCGTAGTGATCGTTGTTGCGTCCACATACTGTTCTGCGTTTTTAAGTCCTGCACGTTTTGCAATAGAGGAAACTGTGACCGGGTCATCTCCGGAAATCACTTTAAGATCTACACCCTGACTGTCGAAAAAGCGAAGGGTATCCGGCGCTTCTTTACGTATCACATCTGTGAGAATTAAAAGACCTTCCGGCACAAGTCCCAAAGGCAGTTCTGTTCCTGTGCTTTCATTTTGACTGTGAGCAAGAACAAGAACCCGAAATCCCTGTTCTGCATATTCGCTGCATTTTTCCACAAGGGCATCGTTTCCTTCCGGAAACAGAAACTGCGCTGCGCCCATAAGATACGTTCCCTGTTCTTTAAAAGAAGCACCGCTGTACTTTCTGTCAGAAGAAAACGGAATTACATTTGTTGGTGTCATATCTTTTTTTGCCGGAAAATATTTTCGGAGCGCATCTGCTGTCGCATTCTGGTCTTTCAGAACAGCCATGAGATTTCCCATAATACGGCTGATTTCTTTTTCTGACTCTTTTTCTGATTCTGAAAGTTCCGGAAGATTTTTCTCCGAAACCTCTTCCTCAGCCTTTTCTTCTGCAGCTCCTTCTCCAAAACCGTCTTCTTCCTCTGAAATTTCATTTTCCGGAAAACCTGCTTCATCTTCCTCCAGAATGCTTTCTGCAAGCTCTGCCTCTCTCCAGTTGGGATCATATGCCTCCACCTTTTCCACGCACATGGTTCCCTCTGTGATCGTTCCTGTTTTATCAAGGCATAACGTATCTACTCGCGCCAGAGTCTCAATACAGTAAAGCTCCTGCACCAGAGTTTTCTTTCTTGCGAGAGTTAAGGCTCCCAGAGTAAGGGCAACGCTTGTAAGAAGCACAAGTCCCTCCGGGATCATTCCAAGAACAGCCGCAACTGTACTGACAACAGAATCTTTCACACTATCTCCCACAATGTAAAACTGCTTGTAAAAAAGAAGAAGTCCAAGGGGAATAATAATAATACTGATCACCTTCAAAATCGCATTCAGAGAATTGCGAAGCTCTGAATTATGTCTTTTAAATTCCTTTGCTTCACTTGTGATCTGCGATGCATAATTATCTTTTCCTACATGGATGATCTGGCAGCAAGCCTCGCCTGCCGTTATAAAGCTTCCGGAAAACAGTTCGTCTCCCTCGCCCTTTCCGAGATTATCCGCTTCTCCTGTAAGGAGAGATTCGTTTACCTCAAGACTTCCCTCAAGAATCCGGCAGTCTGCAGGAACCTGTTCTCCTGTTTTTAAATAAATCAGATCGTCCAGAACAAGTTTCTCTGTGGAAATACTCCATTTCTTGCCATCTCTTAGAACCACAGCCTTTGATTCCGTCAGGATTGCCAGCTTGTCTATTGTCTTTTTCGCCCGTATTTCCTGTATGATTCCGATTACGGTATTAATGATGATGATTCCTACAAACATGGAGTTCTTATACGACCCCACAAAAAGCACCAGAACAAGAAGTACCGCATTTAAAAAGTTAAAAAACGTGAGCGTATTTTCTTTTACAATCTGCTTGTACGTCCTTGTATTTGGATTTTCATTAAAATTTACTTTTCCCTCTGCAATTCTTTCCTGTACCTGTTCATTGGTAAGCCCTGTCATTTTTTCCTCCTGCAACGCATTCAGGGCAGATGCAAATACATCCGCCCAATTTACGCAAGCTTTTCAGCTTTATTCCCGTACCGGTCCGTCAATAATGCCTCCACCCAGAACATGATCATCGCGGTAAAACACGACTGCCTGTCCCGGAGTAACCGCTCTCTGGGGTTCTTCAAATTCCAGGAGCAGAGAGTCTTCCTCCACAGACTTTATTACTGCCGGTGCGCCCTTATGGTTATAGCGGATTTTGGCAAATACTTCCATACCGCTTTCAAAAGAAGGAACCGCCATAGCGTTTAGCTGGCTGCAGCGAAGAGCTTTCGCAAACACGTCCTCACTCTCTCCTATAACAACCTCATTTGTTTCCGGACGGATTTCTGTCACAAATACGGGACGCCCCATAGCGAGATTCAGTCCTTTTCTCTGCCCGATCGTATAGTGAATGATTCCCCGATGCTGTCCTATGGTTTCACCGTCCCGATTCACATAATTCCCTTTTGGAACATGGATCCCTGTGGTTTTTTCAATATATCCCGCATAATCCTGATCCGGTATAAAACAGATTTCCATACTGTCCGGTTTTTCTGCCACAGGGAGTCCTATTTTCCCTGCAAGCTCCCGAATCTGATCCTTTGTATAAGCTCCCAGAGGCATAACTGTATGGGAAAGCTGCTCCTGTGTCAGTCCGTAAAGCGCGTATGTCTGATCCTTTGCCGCGGTAACGGAGCATTTAAGAGAAAATCTTCCATTTGGAAGTTCTGTAACCTGCGCGTAATGACCGGTTGCAATATACTGTGCTCCCAGTTTTTCTCCCTGCTCCATCATTGCCTTCCATTTGATATAACGATTGCAGACGACACATGGATTCGGAGTTCGACCGGAAAAATATTCTTTTGTAAAATAATCAATGACTGTCTCTTTAAACTGTGAGCAAAAATCCACTACATGATGGGGAATCCCCAGAAAATCCGCAACCTTCTTTGCATCTCCCGCTATTTTTTCCCCCGCATTTCCATCGCGGAAATTTACCATTGTCACTCCGATCACGTCATATCCCTGCTCCTTCAGGAGATAAGCTGTTACAGAGGAGTCCACTCCGCCTGAAAGACCTACGATTATTTTCTTCTTATCCATTAATATTCTTCCTCGTCCTCTTCGTCTTCATGAATATCAGATTTGGGTTTGGAAAGTCCCTCGATTTTCATATCATGCTTCTCTGCATAATCCCATAAAGCCGCATGAATGGCTTCCTCTGCGAGAAGAGAACAATGTACTTTTACAGGCGGAAGTCCGTCCAGCGCTTCCATAACCGCCTTGTTTGTCACCTTTAAAGCCTCCTCGATGGTCTTTCCTTTTACAAGCTCTGTTGCCATGCTGCTTGTTGCAACGGCAGCTCCGCAACCGAAGGTTTTAAACTTGCAGTCTTTGATCACTTTTGTCTCATCGTCTATATCCAGAAAAATACGCATGATGTCACCGCATTTTGCGTTTCCTACTGTACCTACACCGCTTGCATTTTCAATTTCTCCAACATTACGTGGGTTCTGGAAATGATCCATTACTTTTTCACTATACATCTTTTTTTCCTCCTGACAAGTGCTTTTATAATTATTTCTGTTTTTTAATAAAATCTTCATATAATGGCGACATATTGCGAAGATTCTGTACAATTTCTTTTAAATGATCTACTGTAAAATCAATATCCTCTTTTGTTGTCTCCTCGCTTAAAGTCATTCGAAGAGAACCGTGCGCAATCTCATGCGGCAGCCCGATCGCGAGGAGCACATGAGACGGATCCAGAGAACCTGATGTACAGGCGGAACCGCTTGATGCACAGATTCCGTAATTATCCAGCATAAGAAGAAGGGATTCTCCCTCTATAAACTGAAAGCTTACATTTACATTATTTGGAAGGCGCATTTCTCTGTGACCGTTTACTCGCACATACGGAATCTCCTTCTCAATGCGGCTGATCATATAATCGCGAAGCTCCGCCTCTTTCTCTGTTCTCTCTTTCATGGTCGAAAGTGCTCTTTCCACTGCTTTTCCGTATCCTACGATTCCCGGTACATTTTCTGTGCCTGCACGGCGCTTTCTTTCCTGTGCGCCTCCGTGAACAAAGGAACGGATTTTTACGCCTTTTCGGATATAGAGGAAACCGATTCCCTTTGGTCCGTTTATCTTATGGGCGCTGGAGCTCAACATATCAATGCCCAGCTCATCTACATCAATAGGCATCTGGCAGAACGCCTGCACAGCGTCTGTGTGGAAAAGAATCCCATGCTCTCTTGCGACCATTCCGATTTCTTTTACAGGCTCTACAGTTCCAATCTCATTATTTGCAAACATAACAGAAATGAGAATCGTTTCCGGTGTGATTGCTTTCTCCAGATCTTCAATTTTTATTCTTCCGTTTTCATCTACGTCCAGATATGTGACTTTTGCCCCTCTCTCTTTTTCCAGATACTGACAGGTATGGAGAATGGCATGATGCTCAATTTTTGTTGTAATAATGTGATTTCCCTTTGTTTTATAAGCCTCAAACGCCGCTTTTAATGCCCAGTTATCCGATTCTGAACCGCCTGCTGTGAAATAAATTTCTTCTTTTTTTGCTCCAATCGCATCTGCAATCTGCTGTCTTGACGCATTTACTGCTTCTTTTGTTTTCCCTGCAAACTCATATACGCTGGAAGGATTTCCATAAAGCTCCGTAAAATACGGAAGCATGGCATCTACAACTTCCGGTGCTGTCTTTGTTGTCGCTGCATTATCAAGATATATCATTTTACCCATTTTTTGCGTCCTCCTTATATAATGGCGTCCTGTTTTTTCTTTTTATCCTGTATTCTGTGGCTTTCCTCCAGAAGTTCTCCCAGAGTCATATGATCCACTGCGTCTGTAATGCTGTCGTTAATGCGTTTCCACACATATTTCGCCACACAGAAATCTGCGTCCTGACAGCTTCCGTCTTCCGCGTTTCCCGGACATTTCACTGCCTCAAGGCCTCCCTCCAGAATACGGAGGATCTCTCCTACAGAAATCTCCTGCGCCGGTTTTCCAAGACGGTAGCCGCCTCCTGCTCCCCGGATGCTTTTTACAAGACCCGCCTTTTTCAAAAGAGCCATGAGCTGTTCCAGATAGCTTACGGAAATATTCTGTCTTGTTGCTATGCTCTGTATGGAAACAGCCTCTGTCTCACTATATAATCCCAAATCAATCAACGCACGAAGTCCGTATCTCGCTCTCGTTGAAAGCTTCATGTTCTCACCTCTTTTTAATTCCCAGTGTTTCCCTCGGATTTCATGTTTACTCTAACAGAATTCTCCTGTTCTGTCAAGGCAATTCTCTGCATATATTTGACAAAAAAGAATTTCGGAGACTTTATGTCCAAAAAGCGCTTTCTTCTGGGAACTTTTATTCTTACCTGCACCGGTTTTTTAAGCCGGATTTTAGGTTTCTTCTATAGAATATTCCTGTCACACACCATTGGTGCCCAGGGACTTGGCATTGTTCAGCTTACCATGCCAATACAGACACTTGCCCTTGCAGTATCTGCCTCCGGCATTCAGACTGCCATCTCCCGCCTCACTGCCTCCCGCATTGCCTTAAAAGAAGAGAAAGACGCAAGACAGTGTTTCTTTCTCGGTACAGTAACTGCTCTTGCGCTCTCTTTTTTATGTTGCGGTCTCCTTTATGTGAATGCAGATTTTTTTGCCCTGGAAATTTTAAAAGAAGGACGTACGCTTCCCCTTCTTAAAATTCTGGCTTTTACATTTCCGTTAAGCACCCTGCATACCTGTGTAAACAGCTATTATTTCGCCCGAAAACAAACGGTCCTGCCCTCAGCCGTTCAGCTTCTGGAACAGATTGTGCGTATAGAAAGCACCTATATGCTGTACCTGATTTTAACTGTGGAAGGAAAAGAAGTCACACCTGCCATCGCAGCAGGAGGGGCGCTTGCAAGCGAGGTTGCCGCCTCCCTGGCTCTTCTTCTGGCTCTTTCCCTTCATTTTCACCCATATGCAAAATCTCTTTTCCCAGTCAAAAATATACGTCCCCTTTTTAAAGAACTTACAGAAACCTCCCTTCCCCTTACCATAAATCGTATACTCCTTACTGTCCTTGGTGGAATCGAAACAATCCTGATCCCCCAAATGCTCCTTTCCTGCGGTTTTCCAAAAGAAAACGCCCTGGAGCTGTATGGTATCTTTACCGGAATGGCTCTTCCTCTGATTCTTTTTCCATCTGCCATTACAAACTCCGCCTCCGTTCTTCTTATGCCTTCCGTAGCGGAGCTTCAGGCTCTTGGACATTCCGGACGCATTCGTGAAGTTGTAAACAAGGTATTCCGGTACTGTCTTGTTATGGGTTCTGTTTTCTCTCTTCTTTTTCTTCTTTTCGGAAATCATATGGGGATTTTTCTTTTTAAAAATTCATCCGCCGGAATCTACATACAGTCCATGTCGTTTATGTGTCCTTTTTTATATTTAAACACTGCCCTTTCCAGCATTTTAAACGGCATGGGAAAACCGGGACTCTGTCTTTTTTACAGCATCACAGGGATTTTGATCCGGCTTCTTTTTGTAATATTTTTTATACCGATTCTTGGAATGAGGGGGTATATCTACGGCATTCTTATCAGTGAACTTATGCGGACCTTTCTTTACTTTTTTACTTTTCGAAAAATCCTTTAACTATTTTTCTGTCGACAACAGAAACGGAATCGTTTATAATATTGCCGAAAAAGAAAGGTTTTGCAAAGGAGAAAAATATGGGATTTGAATTTTTAAAAATATTACCTACACCTGAAGAAATCCGCAGCCTATATCCCATCGACGCAGAGATTCAGGCATTAAAAACACAGAGAGACATAGAGATCCGAGATGTTTTCACCGGAAAATCAGATAAGTTTCTGGCAATCATCGGTCCCTGCTCCGCTGATAACGAAGACGCTGTCTGCGACTATCTTTTGAGGCTTCGCAGGGTACAGGAAAAAATCAAAGATAGAGTGATCATTATTCCCCGCGTTTACACAAACAAACCGCGCACAACAGGCGAGGGCTATAAAGGAATGGTACATCAGCCTGATCCGGAGAAGAAACCCGATATGCTGGGAGGTCTTGTTGCCATACGAAAAATGCACATCCGTGCCATCAAAGAAAGCGGCTTTACCTGTGCAGACGAGATGCTTTACCCGGAAAACTGGCGCTACCTTTCCGATATTCTTTCTTATGTGGCAGTAGGCGCCCGTTCTGTCGAAGACCAGCAGCACCGCCTTACAGTAAGCGGCATGGATATTCCGGCAGGAATGAAAAATCCTACAAGCGGCGACTTCAGCGTTATGCTTAATTCCGTAACTGCTGCCCAGGGAAGTCATCATTTTATTTACAGAAGCTGGGAAGTAAAAACAAGCGGAAACGATCTTGCGCACACCATTCTCCGCGGCGCCGTAAATAAACACGGAGAAGCCATTCCAAACTACCACTATGAAGACCTTCGCCTTCTTCTTGAAAAATATCAGGAAAGAGAACTGAAAAATCCGGCTGTCATTGTAGATACAAACCACTCCAACTCCAACAAACAGTACGAGCAGCAGATTCGTATCGCAAAAGAGGTGCTTCACAGCCGAAACGCAGATCCTGAGCTGAAAAGTCTCGTAAAGGGCCTTATGATCGAAAGCTACATTGAATCTGGAAACCAGAAAATCGGAGGAAATCACATTTACGGAAAATCTATCACAGATCCATGTCTTGGCTGGGAAGACTCTGAACGTCTTCTTTACAGCATTGCAGAAATGTGTTAAAAAAACGGGTACAGCTTACAAGGCTGTACCCTCTTTTTAATGACGCGGATGTGCTTTCATATACACATCTCGCATTCTGTTTATATTCATATTTAAATACACCTGTGTAGTGGAAATGTCGGAATGTCCAAGCATTTCCTGTACGCTTTTTATATCCGCCCCATTTTGAAGCATATGTACTGCAAAAGAATGTCGGAGAGTATGCGGCGTAATATCTCCTTTAATTCCCGCATCATCTGCATAGCCCTTTAAAACTTTCCAGAAGCCCTGACGGCTCATGGCTTTCCCGGAGCAGTTCGTAAAAAGAATTTTTTCTCCTCTCTGACGCACAAAAGCGGGACGCCCTTCTGCCATATATCTTTCCAACGCTTTTCGGCTCACATTTCCAATAGGAATCACTCGTTCCTTTTCGCTGTCATGACAGGTCACATACCCAAGCGAAAGATTTACATCATCTATTTCCAGATGGATCAGCTCGCTGACCCGCATTCCCGTTGCATATAAAAGCTCCAGCATGGCAGTATCGCGAAGTCCTTTCGGCGTATTCTTCTTTGGCTGCGCCAGAAGGCGGTCTACTTCCTCCACAGAAAGAATTTCCGGCATTTTTTTCTTTACTTTGGGAGGACGCAGTTCTTCTGAAGGATCTTCCTTTACTTTTCCTTCACGAAATAAAAACTGAAAAAAGGCGCGCATGGACGCTACACTTCTTGAAATTGTAGAGGATGCAAACTCTTCTCTCTCCATATAATCCATATATGCTTCCAGATCGATCCCTCTTACATCCGAAACATTTCGGATTCCTCTTTCGTCCAGAAAATTATACATTTTTTTTAAATCCCTCTCATAAGAAATTTCTGTATTATAAGAAGTCTTTTTTGTATTATGCAAATATGCAATAAATTCTCTTATGTCTCTTTCCATTTCTTTTACTTCCCGTCTGCTTCTGTGTTAAAAATGTACCTGTATTATACTTTGTATTTCAGATAAAATCAAATGATTCTCTCATGTTTCTTAAAAAAAGTCAAGAAATTTTACAGTTTTTTCCACAAACCAGGGATTTACATAAATCTCCAGCAAAATCCCTCCCATATAAAGCGCTCCCCACTTAAGAAATCCAAGACAATATCCGGAAATCGCCTGTGGAAAAATTCCTCTTCCCTTCCAACAGTTTAACGACAGATTATAAACCTGCCTCATAAAATAAAAAAACACGGTAAGATAAATCACTTCATGAGGCAAAAGAAGAGCAAGTCCCGCTGCTCCTCCAGCAAATCCAAACTGTAAAATGCTCATGGAAAGAACTGCCCCCGTTTTTATCCCTTCTCCCAGTATGGCAAGAATGGATACCGGTACTCCAAATACGGAAAATCCACAGAGCGCACAGATAAAAAACCATCCGCCTCTTTCTGCCATAACCTGAAAAAAATATTCTTTTCCTGCAACATCTTTCCCCGCAAAAGCTCCCAGAAGGCAGAACGCATGGATTGTCTCCTGCTTCCACTGTACCTTCCAGACAAGATTTGGAAGAACCGTCCCGGCAAGAAATCCCAAAAGAAATAAAAAGCCTGCCGGAAATCCTTCAAATATCCTGAAATTCCATTTTTTTATTTTCATTGTCTCACCCTGTACCAGTTTACGTGAGGGAAACTCCGTTTATGACGCAAAAAAGAACTGCTATCCACCAGTTTTCTGTTGGATAACAGCTCTTTCTTTTATCTTGCGTAATCGATTGCTCTGCTTTCGCGAATTACATTCACTTTAATCTGACCAGGGTATTCAAGCTCTGCCTCTATCTGTCTGGAAATATCTTTTGCAAGAATTACCATGTCGGCATCACTTACATGCTCCGGAACTACCATCACTCGAATTTCTCTTCCCGCCTGAATTGCAAAGGATTTATCTACTCCCTTAAATTCATTTGCAATGTCTTCAAGCTGTTTCAGACGGTTTGTATATGTTTCAAGAGTTTCTCTTCTTGCCCCGGGTCTCGCAGCAGAAATTGCATCTGCTGCCTGCACAATACAGGCAACAAGAGATTCCGGTTCTACATCTCCGTGATGCGCAGCTACTGCGTTGATCACAACGGCAGATTCTTTATATTTCTTACAAAGATCTACACCTATCTGAATATGAGAACCTTCCACCTCATGGTCAATAGATTTTCCTATGTCATGAAGAAGGCCGGCACGTTTCGCAATGCGAACATCCACACCAACCTCGCCTGCAAGAAGTCCTGCAAGCTGTGCTACCTCAATAGAGTGCTTCAAAGCATTCTGTCCATAGCTGGAACGGAATTTCATACGTCCCAGAAGTTTCAAAAGCTCCGGATGAATTCCATGAACACCTACGTCCATCGCCGCAGTTTCTCCCTCTTCCCGAATCTGAACTTCTACTTCTCTCTGGGCTTTCTCAACCATTTCCTCGATTCTTGCCGGATGAATACGTCCATCTACAATAAGCTTCTCAAGCGCAACCCTTGCAACCTCACGACGCACCGGGTCAAATGCGGAAAGCACAACTGCTTCCGGAGTATCATCAATAATCAGATCTACACCTGTAAGAGTTTCCAGAGTACGGATATTACGGCCCTCACGTCCGATGATCCTTCCCTTCATCTCATCGCTCGGAAGCTGTACAACGGATATGGTTGTCTCAGAAACATGGTCTACTGCACATTTCTGAATGGCATTTACCACATATTCCTTGGCTTTCTTTCCGGCATCTTCCTTTGCTCTGCTTTCCAGTTCTTTGTAGAGTCGTGCAACATCTACTTTCACATCATCTTCCACAGATTTCAGCAGCTCTTCCTTTGCTTCATCAGATGTAAGACCGGAAACTCTTTCCAGTTCCTGTACGCCTTTCTGCTCCAGTTCTTCTGCTCTTTTTTCTTTCTTCTGCAATTCTGCAAGTCTGACTGTACATTCTGCTTCGCGTTTTTCCACTGCCTCCGCTTTTTTATCTACAGATTCCTCTTTTGATAAAACACGCTTTTCATATTTCTGCAGCTCATTTCTACGTTCCTTGGTTTCCTTCTCCAGTTCATTTTTTGTACGGAGAGATTCTTCCTTTACTTCCAATAAAGCTTCTCTTTTTTTAGTTTCGGCTGTTTTCAGAGCTTCATCTATGATGCTTCTTGCTTTTTCTTCTGCTGTACCAATAACTTCCGCATCTGCCTGCGTCTTTTTTGCCACAGCAACCTTGCAAGTAACAGGAACCGCAATAAGTAACGCGACTACCACAGCGACAATTGCAACAATAATAGTTGTGCCTGTCACAGGAGCACCTCCTTATTTAGTTTTCATTGTACAAATACAACAATACAAGTTTATCTGTTTTTCGTACTTATGTCAAGTTTTTCTGTGAATTGTTCTATCTATTTTCCAAAAAAATACATCGGATATTCATTTCGTCCAAAACATGTGCTATATCTGTACTTTTAAATCCCCGTCTTGCAAGTCTGCCATAAAGACGATTCATCTCTTTTTCGTCAAGATTTGTTCCTTCTTCACAGTATTTTTCTACTGTTTTTCTTAAAATTTCCTGCTCATCCGGTTCCTCAATCTCTTTCGCCCTCTCCCATGCACATTCCGCCACACTTCGATCTACGCCCTTTCTGTACAGTTCCTCCATGATCTTCTGCCTGCTTTTGCTGTGTATCCTGCAGGAAATATAATGAAACGCATATCTGTCGTCATCAATATATCCATACGAACGCACATATTCCATAGCGTCCTCTGCTGCTTCTTTTGAAAAACCTGCCTGGCGCAAACGCTCAGACAGGCCCTTTTCCGTACGGTCCATATGCTCCAGAAGGCTCATCGCTTTTCTTCTGGCTTTTTTCATCTCTTCCGTAACCGTCATTTTTCTTCGTTTCCTTCTTTATCCGCTGTTTTTGAAACTTCTTTCTTTTCTTCTGCCACAGCCTCTTCGTCCGGAAGAAGGTGATAATGGATTCTTACTTTCTTTTCAATTTCTTCTGTGATCTCCGGGTGCTCTTTCAGGAAAATCTTGACATTTTCACGCCCCTGTCCAATTTTATTGCCCTCATAGGCATACCACGCACCGCTCTTATTCACAATCGAACATTCCACTGCAAGGTCGAGAATATCTCCCTCTCTTGAAATACCGGTACCAAACATAATGTCAAACTCTGCCTGCTTAAACGGCGGCGCTACTTTATTTTTTACAACCTTGACTCTCGTATGGTTTCCTACCATATCTCCGCCCTGCTTCAGTGTTTCCACTCTTCGCACATCAAGGCGGACAGAAGAATAGAATTTGAGCGCTCTTCCTCCTGTTGTTGTCTCCGGATTTCCGAACATCACTCCTACCTTCTCACGAAGCTGATTGATAAAAATAACCACACAGTTGGATTTACTGATAATGGAAGTCAGTTTACGAAGCGCCTGTGACATCAGACGTGCCTGAAGACCCACATGGCTCTCACCCATATCTCCGTCGATCTCCGCCTTTGGAACAAGAGCTGCAACAGAGTCCACGATCACAATATCTACAGCGCCGGAGCGCACCATTGTTTCTGTAATCTCCAGAGCCTGTTCTCCGCTGTCCGGCTGGGAAATATAAAGATTATCAATGTCTACGCCTATATTTCTCGCATATACAGGGTCAAGAGCATGCTCCGCATCGATAAAACCTGCAATTCCTCCTCTTTTCTGAACTTCTGCTACCATATGTAAGGCAACTGTGGTCTTACCGCTTGATTCCGGTCCGTAGATTTCAACAATACGTCCTTTTGGAACACCGCCGACACCAAGAGCAATATCAAGGCTTAAAGAACCTGTTGGAATTGCCTCTACCTGCATATTGGCTTCCTGCTCTCCAAGTTTCATAATAGAACCTTTTCCATACTGTTTTTCTATCTGTCCCAAAGCCGCTTCCAGGGCTTTCTGCTTTTCTTCATTCAGCATATATCTTCTCCTTATTTCAAACTTATGTTTTATGAACTTATGTTCGTTTCTGTTTACATAGTATTATAAAAGCACCTGATTGTCAAGATATTTCGCCGATTATTCTCTTAAAATTTTATGTCCCAAATCTAAATTTCTCAGATATATATTTGCCGCTTCTCTTGTATGAAAAATCAAAATATCCCTGTCTTTTTTATACTCTTCCAAAAGGTTGTATATTTCCGGAAGCTGATCTCTTGAAAAATCTATAATATACTGACGAAATTCTTCGTCAAGCTCCGTTTCCAGCCAGGGCAGATCCTCTCTCTTTTTCCCGATACGCGCCGCTGCGCCTTCTAAACAAACCTCCAGAGGATAATCCAGAAAAAACACCGTATCGCATCTTTCCAGACGTTTTTTCAATGTTCTCTGATAATTCCCGTCAATAATCCATCTCTCCTTCTTTACAATTTCCATCAGTCTTGTATCAAATTCTTCCTTTGAAATATTCGTACGGTCCGGTTTATGCCAGATTGTATCCAGATAATAAAGCGGCAGTCCTGTTACATCTCTTAATTTACGTGAAAATGTACTTTTCCCTGCTCCGGGACTTCCGATTACCATAATTTTCTCCATTCTTTTCCCCCTCTCTGTTTATCCCGCAAAGAAAGCCGCTGCAGATACAGCGGCTTCCCATTTCTCCTATTTTATTCAGCCCTGACTTAATACAGAGCGCACATGAGCAACTTCTTCCTGTGTTGCCTTTGCTGCCGGAACATAATAGCCCTTTGTTCTGGCAATTCTGTAAATCTCTTCCTGAGACATTTCGCACTGGCTGCGCATCTGTTTTAAAGTCTGTTTTAACTGAGGATTCTCTGTCTGAGGAATCATTTCCCCATAACGTACAAGTTCTCCGTTAATTCCGGCAAGTGTATCTGCCACCATTGTTTTTTCGTTCATGACACTTCCTCCTTTACTGTAAAAACTGCATAAGCTGCTGTTTGCTCTGCATTGCAGACTGGGCAGACTTCTGGAAAAACTGTTTTACTTCCATGTCTGTCGCCTGCTGCGCATAAGCGTCCATCTTACAGTGTGTCGTGTCAAAACCGCCGATCAAATGGCGCAGATTCTGTAAATCAAGCTCTGAAATCTCTGTCATGATACTACCTCCTGTTATTTGATTACAAAGGATAGTATCTCAAAATACAGAAATTTTATTCTCCTATCAGCCAGTTATACATTTCCTCATACTGACGCGCAGAATTGTTCCAGGAAAAATCTTTTGCCATAGCACGGTCTACCATTTTATTCCATTCGCGTTTTTTGTCATAGAAAATGCGCTCTGCGTTTCGGATTGTATAAAGCATTTCATGGGCATTATAATTGCGGAAAGAAAATCCGGTTCCTGTTCCTTCAAACTCGTTATATGGTTCTACAGTATCTTTTAATCCGCCTGTTTCCCTTACGATAGGAAGAGTTCCATATCGAAGACTCATAAGCTGGCTTAAACCGCATGGCTCAAAAAGAGACGGCATAAGGAATGCATCTGACGCAGCATAAATTCTGTGAGACATTGCCTCATCATAATAAATCTGAGCAGAAACTTTTCCATGATATTTCCAGTCAAAATGACGGAACATATTTTCATATCTTTCCTCACCTGTTCCAAGAGCGACAATCTGAACAGCGTCCTGACACAGTTCGTCCATAATATAGGCAATTAAATCAAAGCCTTTCTGGTCTGTCAGCCGGGAAACTATTCCAATCATCATTGCCTTCGGGTCTTCCTCAAGTCCAAGATCTTTCTGAAGACGAATTTTATTTTTTATTTTTTCCTTGCGGAATGTAGTTGCATTATAATTATTTGTAATATACGGATCTGTCTCCGGATTAAAGGAATCGTAATCAATACCGTTTACAATTCCACGCAAATCATGGGAACGGGCGCATAAAAGTCCGTCCAGTCCTTCTCCATAGAACGGCGTCTTAATTTCTTCCGCATAGGTATTACTTACCGTTGTTACTGCATCGGCAAATACAATGCCGCCTTTCAAATAATTGGCATTTTTATAAGCCTCCAGTTTATCCGGTGCAAAATAATAGCTGGAGAGTCCTGTAATTTCCTTGATTGTTTTTACATCCCACACACCCTGGAATTTCAGGTTGTGGATTGTCATAACTGTCTTAATACCCCAAAAAAATTCATTCTGCTGAAAACTGTCGTGAAGATATACCGGCACAAGTCCTGTCTGCCAGTCGTGACAGTGGATCACATCAGGACGGAATCCGATTACAGGAAGTACGGAAAGCACTGCCTTTGAGAAAAATGCGAATTTCTCCAGATCCCAAATTCCCCCATCATACGGTTTCGGACCACTGAAGTAGTATTCATTATCAATAAAGTAAAAATGAATCCCTTCATGCTCCATGTGCATAATTCCCACATAACAGTTTTTAAATCCCAAATCCATATAGAAATGTGTAATGTATTCCATCTTATCTTTCCATTCCTGTTTCATGCAGGCGTACTTAGGAAGAATTACACGAATATCAAAATATCGCTTATCAAAACACTTAGGTAATGAACCGGCTACGTCTGCCAATCCTCCTGTTTTAATAAATGGAACCGCTTCTGATGTTGCAAATAGGATTTTCTTCATACGTAAAGTCCCCTCCTTAGTAACTTTTACTGTTTGTTACTATTTATTATACATGAAAAACTGTCTAATGAAAAGAGCGATTTTTATATTCAAGTCTAATTTTATCAGCAATTAACGCAATAAATTCAGAATTTGTAGGTTTTCCCTTTCCTGTGCTGACAGTATACCCAAAAAGCGCATCAATGGTGTCCATTTTCCCTCTGCTCCACGCGACTTCAATCGCATGACGGATTGCACGTTCCACACGGCTTGGTGTAGTCTGATGTTTTTTTGCTATCGTTGGATACAGGATTTTTGTAATGGAATTCAGCATTTCTATATCGTTTACTGAAAGAATAATCGCATCTCTTAAATACTGATACCCTTTGATATGGGCCGGAACTCCAATTTCATGAATAATATCTGTCACATCTGTTTCCAGATTTCCTCGGGATGCTGCGCTCTGCTGTTTTTCCTCCGGCATAGCTCTCCCTATATCACGAACTCGTCTGTCTCCCATACGGCGAATATGTTTGATTCTGTTTAACAGCATTCTGTTGTCAAACGGCTTCAGCATATAGTAATCTGCTCCGAGATTAAACGCATCTTCTGTTATCCGCTCCTGTCCCACTGCAGAAACCACAATAAAAGAAGGACTCTTTTTCCCTTCTGTTTCATGGGAAAACCGTTCCATTACTGATAATCCGTCTACTTTCGGCATAATAATGTCAAGAACCACCACATCCGGTTGTTTTTCTTTAATAATATTGCAGATTTCTTCACCATTATGTGCTTTTCCTACCAATTCCAGTTCTTTATCATTTTCAATCATTTTTCCAAGTACTTCTACCATTTTTTCATTATCATCTGCAATTGCTACATTTAACTTATCCATCAGACTTTCTCCTCCTCACAAAACCTACCGCTATGTATCTGTACAAAACACCGGGCCCCACGGGTGTACTTTCTGTACATCACAGATATATATTATAGAGGAACGTCAATGGGGAAATCAAGCCGAAAGTGGCGGTTTTTCCGGACTTTCGTTCGCTTCCTTTCGACCTTTCCAGCCTTCTTTCTATCAAAAAAGTCAGTTACGACATAAAAAGACAGCATTTTCTAAACATTTTCGTCAGCTTTTCACTCTGATTGCTCTCCTCGCTGATACGGGTGGCATATCTTGTAATTTTTCTTATAATCTCATTTGTAGTATCAAGCACTTTGCCTACTTCAAATTCCAGATCCTCTTTTCCGGCAAACCACGCAGAAATACTTTCCCATCGTCCCTTCACTTTATCGTAAATCATCTTCTCGTCCATTCTACATCAATCCGCGGAATTTTCAGTTTATATGCAGTTACCTGTTTCAAAATATTTTCTATTGTTTCCTGCTTTACTGTACGAATTTTCTGCTCGATTGGCGTTGTATTTACCTGTAGACTTTTTACAAAAGATCGAAGATATTCAATTAACCTGTCTTTAAACAGAAGAAATTCCTTTGTTTTCATTAATTCCTCTGCTTTAACACTATTTAATTCCCTCATATAATCCTGAATTGTCACAAGTTTTTCCCATCCTGCCAGAGCCGTTAAATCCCGCTGACACTGCTCGATTGTATATTACGAAAAATAGGGGGCTTCCTTTAGTTCCGCAAATACTTCTTTCTGGTACATCCAATGTTTCAGTTTTTCACACGTGAACTACCCATTGTCTAAAGCCAATGGGTTTCCTGCTTCATAGACCTCGCAACCTACTATCTCCACAGGCGTTAATTTGGGCAGTCCCTGCCCTATACATTATTCCTTATTATGCTATTTGTCTTAATCCCTCTGCCAATATATTTTTTGCAGCATTCATATCTCTATCATGTTTTTCTCCACAGGCAGGACAGATCCATTCTCTTACTGACAAATCCTTTGTATCTGTATTTTGATACCCACAACCAGAACATAACTGACTACTGGCATAGAATGTATCTACTTTGATATATTTCCGCCCATTCCACTTTGCTTTATACTCTAGCTGCCTTGTAAGCTCATACCATGACGCATCTATTATTGATTTTGCCAGATGATGATTTTTTACCATATTTTTTACCTGTAGGTTTTCCGAAACTATCACTTGGTTTTCGTTGATAATCTCATGGGAAATCTTATGCAGATAATCCTTTCTGGTATTTGTGATTTTCTCATAAAATAATGCTATTTGTTTTTTCTTTTTACAATAATTACGGCTTCCTTTCTTTTTATGCGATAATTGTCTCTGTAACCTTGCCAACTTTCGCTCATATTTCTTAATCGTCTTCGGATTTTCGTATTTTCTTTCATCTGACGTGATGCACAAATCCTTTATCCCTAAATCTAATCCAATATTCTGTTTTGTGTGCGGCAATTCTTCATGCTCTGTTTCTACTAAAACAGATACATAATATTTTCCACTTGGCACTTGCGATACAGTGGCAGATTTTATCTGACCGCTGAAATCCCTATGCACTTTTGCCTTCACTCCTTTTAATTTCGGCAGTTTTACCTTTCCATTCTTAAAATCTACTGCTATGTTTCCATTCGTAAAATTTGTTGTATAGGATTTGTGGTTATCATGTTTACTTTTGAACTTTGGATATCCGGCATGTTCTTTGAAAAACTTTTGATATGCGGCGTCCATGTTATATATCGCATTTGTCAGGGCAAATTTATCTACTTCTTTTAGCCATTCATACGTTCTCTTTAATTCTCTGTTACAGTAATTATTACAATCCGTTTTGCTGACAGATTTCTT
>OGIW01000689.1_pt1 | contig 22030 bp, 14 predicted proteins | sample 1571921 | NCBI WGS metagenome assembly OGIW01 (sample SAMEA2582112, study PRJEB24529) | metagenome | biome: Human gut stool | place: China | collected 2011 | reverse complement strand
TTAACTTGTACTAAATCTTGACATAGGACCATATTTCTTTAATCGTTTCTTTTCCATAACAATCTGCAAATTATCAAAAGAATTATCAAAGACAACGATATATCTATTCTCAGCATTCTGTAATGTTCTTACGGCTTTTACCTACTCACTATTATTCTTTTTACTTTCAATGATTACATCCGGACAAAGTTGTTTCATGAGGTTTAGCCAAAATGTATAACTTGCTTTTCCTTTTCTATCTTCTATCCACAAAAAAGTTTTAGCCATGATTCTTTCACCTGCTTTCTTTGTTCTATTTTAACCGATTTTCTTCTATAACACAATGAAATCACCCAAAGAAAAAAGAGGATGCGAAAAACTCAATCGAGTTTTTTCACATCCTCTTTTACTAAATTCGAACAGCATATCCACTCGAAATGCTTTTCCTGACTCTGCTCTAAATCCATTTTCTTTTTCTATAACCTATGGCAGCAATGATACCTGCACTCGCAGATAAAAGTAACAATTGCTCCCAAATATCTTTGTCATCTCCTGTTTCCACGTCATCTCTCTTTGGATTTTCCGGTTCTTTCTCTGGCTGAGGTGGGTTCTGTGGTACTTCTATTTCCCCCCATTCATTTTTAGGCTCTACTGTCACTTCATAAAAACAATTTCCGTTTTCATCTATTTCCGGAAGGAACACCAGGAAAGGGGCTGAGTGGAATTTCCCATTATCATAGGATACATCATTTTGTGAACTACACAGATACATCCCTTCCTCTAAAGAATGAAAAACTACTTTCCCATCATTTCCTGTTGCTCTGTTCTCTCCTTCCAGCTTTTCTTTCACCGCAAAGTCATGGAGCTGTTCTGCCGCCTTTTTCTGTCCAGAAGAAGTCATATCTTCCAGATTCACTTCCGCTTTTTTAAAGTCTCCATACAACTCCCATTTGTTTTTCACTTTTTCTCCTACTTTATACAAGGAAAACTCTGCCCCTGATAATGCAATCGGTTCCCCTTGCTGCGTGACTCCATGATAATATATCGTCAGAGTCCCGACATGTTCCGACGCAGACACAGGTTGAGGTATCCCAAAGCAAAACAGTATGAAAGTCACGATCATTAAAAAGACCCCGCCTATTCCTTTTTTCATTTCCTCTTTCTCCTCATTTCTTTTCTTTTTCTAGTCTTTTTCCATAACTGATAAACGATAAATATCAACACTAACACACCGATTGCTGCCAGTAACACTTTCACCTGGAACGGCAGTGTTGGTGTAATCTTTTCATCCGGTACCTGACGAACCGCCTCTTCATATGGGATTCGAATCCCTCTGACTAAAAGCCTGTGTGTATTGACTGCATATGGCGTACAGGTTACCAGTGTGGCATAGTCCTTTCCCGGCTCAATCGTCAGTGCCTTTGTATTCTCGGGCAACACCGTAAGAATCTGATCTATTTTATAGGCAAAGGTTTCTCCAAGAATCTTAAGGTAAAAAATATCTCCCGCTTTCATCTGATCTAAGTCTGTAAACAAAAGTTTCGATGGAAGCCCACGATGCCCCGTCAAAACTGTATGACTACTTTCTCCACCCACTGGTAAAGATGTTCCCTCAAAATGACCGACACCCGACTGCAGGATTCTCTCTTCGGTTCCATGATAAATAGGCAACTCTACATCAATCTTAGGAATTCTGATGTATCCCATCATTCCCGCTTCATTGGTGTTCAGAAGACTTTGATATCTCGCATCTACTTCTTTCTTCAATGGCGAAAATGGATCCAGCAGCTCTATGTTTCCTAAAAGTTCCCGATTATATTGTCTTGCCGCTTCCAGCATTGCTTGTTTTTCACTTTCACTTAACCGCACAGCATTTTCATCATAAGACGAAATCACCCTTGCGCCATTTTTTTCATAGAGATAATTGCTGACTGTCGGATATAATAGTACGGAGAATGCAATAAGCAACACAATGATACGAAAAATATCTCCGATATAAAATTTTTTCTTCTGCACATTTTTTTTACGCATCTTTATTCCATTCTCCCTGCTGTTATATAAAAGCATGGGAAAACTGCCCGCAGGCAGTCCCCACACTGATGTGTCAAAATGCTAAATCATTAAGCACGTTTTCTTCTGCTGATTACAAAGCTTGCTGCTACAATCAGTACTAATGCAATACCTACCACTGTAAACAGAATGGTACCCATTCCACCAGTTCCTGGAAGGATTGTTCCTGTAGTATTTTCAATCTTGATAATTTTGTCACTTACATTTTCGCTGTCTTTGCTGATTGTCCAGTTATTCACGTCTCCATCCGCAGATTTTGCGATTGTAATTTTAATCGGAGCTGTAATACCATTGTATCCGTCCGGCGCCTCTGTCTCTACCAACCAGTAATCTCCCGCTTTCAAACCATTTAATTTCAGGTTAATACCTTCAGTTACTACATTTCCAACAGATACCATATCATAAGTTTTTGTATTCTTCTGATCCTCAGCTACCGTATAGCTACCGACAGAACCTGTTACAGCAATTGCATTTGTATTACCTTTTGCATCCTGTTCTGTTTTGTAAAGACGGAAAGTTGCACCTTCAAGATAACCTTGCTCCTCTCCTCTGGCAAATTTGTGAATCTGTACTGGATACGTTGGTGTTTTCGCCTCTGACGGTGTTGTCATTGTTGTGTTATCCGGATCGTTCCCATATTCTAATTTAGCACTGTTTTTTGTTTCCACCACAGCTGCAGAGTTTACTTTTGCGTAGTATTTTACTGTAAATGTCTGTCCTTTGCTTCCCTGATTGTCCCTGATCCATTGGGATAAATCTAACAACATTGTACGATTGCCATTTCCACTTAACTGAGCCTTCTGTTCAGTAGCCGGTGTTTCCCCAATCTGTACAGATACCAGATAATTATTATGATCATCCACTACTGTTCCGTTTGCATCTTTTACAAAATCAAGACCGTCTGTCAATGTATCATGAATTTTGTATGCATACTGTTCATATCCTGTTGTATCCGGAATCACACCTGTAATTGTATAGGTCACAACCTCTCCAATCTCAACGGTTTCTTTATCTGCTGTTTTCTCAATACTTGGTGCCTGACCTTTTAATTTAACTTCTGCACCTTCCAGTTTGTTTACTGATACGAGGGAGGACTGTATCTCTTTTGTTCCTGTCTGGTATACAAGATAGTAACCAAAATCCAAATTATTAAATGTGTGTTCTGTAACATCTCCTAATTTCCTTGAAGCTTGTGTTTCAGCAACTTGGTCATTCAAAGCTGCTGTTGTAAAATCATCGGCGAATTTCTGAATAGCCTCTCCCTTTAAGTTAGAAATTGCCTGATACAACTCTTCATTTGTAGCAGTACCTGGTTGTCCTAACGCAGTCGCAATCATTGCTTTATACTGCTTGTTTACTGTGTAAGCATAATGTGATCCACTCACTGTCAGATCAAATAATTTGTACACTTTGATCGTCTGCCCGTTTAATGTGTTTCCCTGATTCACTGTAACTTTCAAGCTTCCTTGATTTTCTGCTGCAAAGGCTGTCGTCGCCATTGCCAGTGTCATGATTGCTGTCAGTAAAACTGCCAGCACGCGTTTTAACTTTTTCATTGGTTCTCTCTCCTTTGTATGAATGATTATTTATAGTTACCCTGCCTTCTTTTGCTCTTCCTCTTTTTGTATCCCGTTACTGTCACAAAGCAAAGAAGCAGAACGCCTATCGCATAGATCCAAGCTGTTCCAGATCCTCCTGTTCCCGGAAGAAAGCTGTCCAGCCAGTTTTTCTTATTGGTTACTGTAATGCTGTAATGATACTTGTCGTTCTTTGGATAAGTAATTTCTGTCGTGTAACCGTCAACCTTTGTTTCACTGATATGGTATGTATAGTAATATTTCTTTCCGTCAGTTCCCTCATGGTATGCAGTATATTCCGGTCCGGAAAGAACCTTTTCCCATATATCTGGAGTTTGTGCATCCTCTTTTTTCAAAATAACTTCTTGATGGAAGGTTTCATCTGGAATCGTCTTTCCATCCACTTCGTAGGTTCTTGTAATCTGGAAGACAATCTCTTTTGGACGGTCTTTTTCTTCATCCTGTTTCCAAACCTTTTGGATGCGAAGTTCAATCAAGTCCTTACACGGATCCTGGATATCCGGCGCTGCCTCTTGACCTTCCGGTTCTGTAGGATTCGTCGGGGTATTATCCATTAATACTGCCATAGCTCCGTCTTCCTGATAGACATTGGCAGGTTCTGTTGCTGTACCATTTCCATTGCCCATAAGTGCATCTTTTAAATCCTTAAACTTCACTACCTTATTTTCTGTCATATGACGAATCGTATAGATATTTTTCCATCCAGTCAGTGTTTCATGCTGCTCCTGCAGTTCGTTCTTAGATTGTCCAAGCAGATCTTCGTAAGAGGTATCACCGTTCCGGTAAATTCTGTAGCGATTTTCGTGACCTTCAATTCCTACAAGGTCATTAAATCCCCAGTTAGATTTTAAACTTGCCTTTCCGGTAAATGGACCTGTTAGATCTTTTGCACCACGGATCACGTCTGCAAAATACATATTGTTATTCTCAAACAAGCCTTCGTTATTCCATCCTACAAATCCTCCGGCAATTCCGTATTCGCCTGTACCATTTGCGTTATTTCCGGCGCCACCGCCATATACATCATAGCCTTCTTTCACACCGGTTACGGTACAGGAATCCATTTTTGTCCGGTTTGCCTTGATCAGTGAAATATTAATTTCATTTTTCAGATATGCTTCATCGATCGTGCCACCTTCGGAACAGTTAATCTCTATTTTACTATCTCCAATATAAATAGTTGCAAGGCTCTTGTCCTTTGCCAGACCAACCTTAATATCCAGTCCAAACAAATTGATAGATACAAGTTCCCCGTCATATAGCGCATTGATTTCAATAATGCCCAAGTCGATTTTGATTACCTGACCCTTTTGCAATTCATCCAACTGGAGCGCCTTTAAAATCTGATTCACTACGCTTACCAGACCTTGAACTAATTTCGAATTCAGCTTGATGTCTGCAAGATACGCAAAATTTGTTTTTCCCGCAAATCCTCCGGCAATCTGACCGCTTGTTACCTGTTTTAATCCATCTACTGTATCACCGGACATTCTGCCTAGATTCGCATATCCGGTAAATCCTCCGGCAATCTCTGACTTGTCTTGTTTCTCTATCGTATTGTCGCTATGTACCGTAAATCCTTCAGGTATACCGGAAACACTGCATCGATCTACATGAGATCCGAAAATGTCCATTACCCCTGCACCTGCACTCAGTAGTTCTCCTAATGCCCCTAAGCTATCTAAATCTACGGTTCCGCTCTTTCCAAGATGTCCGATAAATCCTCCAGTATAATTCATTCCATTGACTCTGCGAAGGTTGGTCACTTCAGAATCTTTTACAGAGCCGTTAAGCAAAGCACCGCCAAAGCCTCCGGCTGATCCTGAGTACACAGGATCATTTTTATACTCTGTCTTTTTGCTGTTTCTTGCCTGTACTTCCAAACCAACCTCAGCAGCACCTGACACATCAGAATCATAGATAAATGTTCGAAATGCATCCAACACGCTCGTTCCGCCAAGAGTTAAAATGGATTCCAGTATATTTGTATTGCCACCTTCACTGATTTGTGCTACCGCAGATACATCAGCCAGACCAAAAAATCCTCCGGCATATTCTCCACCGGTCACACTTCTAATATTCGATACATGTACACCGCTCTCTGCCTTGTTCAGTTCTCCGATCACAGCACCATTGATTTCCCCGGCAAATCCACCTGCTGCTGTTGCGTAAGCAGTATTTCCTGAACCGTCTGCATAGGCACCGTTAATAATGATTCCCCAGTCATCCCATGCACTGACATCTGCGCCTCGAACGGTAGCGATAGTTGTATTGAGTACAGATAACAAATCACCCGGTGCCTGGAGCAGACCTTGAAGCAATCCGCCAAGCAGACCACTGCTACTTGCTGTATCCAATGCTGCCGCGCTTGCCGGATCAATCTGACCCGCAAAGCCTCCTACCGCCTTTGTTCCCTCTACCTTTCTTACATTTGCCGCAAAACAGCGAGTATTGTTTGGATCTGGCACGGCATCCGTTGCACTGTAAGTGCTTCCCGCCGACCAGTTTCCCCAGATCTGTCCGCCGATCATATGACCGACATACCCTCCGGCATAACCAACTTTTTCTATCTTCAGTGAGGAATCCTTTTCTGGGATTCCCGTTGCCTTCACCGTCATTCCAGACTGGAAACCTGTAATATCTGAATTTCTGATTACTGGAACAAAAGTTTGTACTGCACTAACCGCATTTGTAATCGGAAGACCGATCAGAGAAACCTTTCCAACCTCGGCAACACCTCCGGTTGTCATTTCTCCTGCAAAGCCTCCGGCACTCTTGTATCCAATCACAGATTTTGCATCCCACGCATGTGCATTACTAACTACTCCGGCTTTCATCCGTCCCACATATCCTCCGGCCACTCCAGCCTCCATGTCCCTCGTTCCAACGTTTGTTCTTCCCGCCTTAGCATTATATCCATATGCGTATTCCTTAATCAATTCCTGTAATTCACCCTCGGTACCAACCGGCGTACTCGGGAACTGATCTCCATAAACGCCATCGCTTCCGACAGCCTCTGCCCACTTGTTCCAAGTATCTAAATCTACCTTTCGAAGTGGTCCGTAGACAGCCGTATTTGTTTCGGTCGGATAAACAGCACCTAAAAGACTTAAGACATTGCTTACCTCTAAAAGTCCAAACAAGAGTTCCAGATTTCCAGTTCCCGCTAAATCTGCTGTTTCCATTAATCCGGTAAAGCCTCCGGCAAATTCACCGCCGTATACAGAACGAATACGGATAGCGGCGCATTCTTTGCCGTTTGCTTCTGCCGCATATCCTTCAATTCTTCCCCCGTGATTGTAGCCAACGTAGCCACCAGCCAGCCCCCTCACACATTGGTTATCTGTAAATCCTTCTGCGCGGACTGCACCACCACAAGGAACACTGCTTGTCTGGCTATCTTCTATGATCGGAATAAATGACTGCACCACATTTGCAAGGCTGTCTGTTACATTTAAAAGACCATCTAGAATACTGGTGTTTTCTAATACAGATGCAACATTTCCCGGTTCCATCATGCCGGCATAGCCTCCGGACGCTTCACGTCCGATTACATAGGCAAATAGATTCGCATCACTATTTTTAATGATCGTACCGGACATTTCTCCGATAAAGCCTCCCGCTTTTCCAAGATTTTGATTGTTTTTATCGCTACCATCTGCCAATACCGAATAACCACCCACACAGCCGTTGACGTCAGAGTTTTCAATCGTCGATGCGACCACATCCAAAGCTTCCAGCACATTACTCAACTGAATATTTCCAAGAAGCTTTAAGCCCCCTCCAACTGCTGCTGCCGAATCAATATCTACACATCCTGCATAGCCTCCGGCATATTTTCCACCTTTGACTGCATATTGTGAATTCGCTCCAAAGTAACTTTCACCATTTACAGATTCCAGACTGTCGCCCGGCGGAGTCACCTTCGTATGCTTTAAGGAAGTGACATCGGAATCTTTAATCTGCACACCGCCGCCATAGCCAAGGTACCCTCCGGCACTGCTGTCGGTGTCTGTCGCTTCCACTGTAAATCCATGCTCTGCAGACTTCACACCTGCGGATTGAATTATCGGTATATAGACATTTAATACCTGAAGCAACTGACTGATATCAAGATTTAAAATTCCTCCAAGCAGATTTAATCCATCTGAGGAAGCGGCTGCGCCGGCATCAATCTTTCCTGCAAAGCCCCCGGCATGAGATTCCCCCTTCACCTTCTCCAGACCATATACCGCATAGGCTTCCGGGCTAGTACTGTTATCTACCTGCCCACTTTGCATTGCTCCTGCATAACCTCCGGCAAGCTGCCCTTCCACCTGCGGATTCTTTTCGTTGGATAAGAATGTCACAGTTGTATTTGTATATTTCGGAAGCAGATACGGTACTAAATTCAATAAAGAATCCACTTCTAAAATTCCTGGAAGCTTCAGGTTCCCATCTGCATCCTTCTCTGCAAGCCCCGCCAGTCCTCCGGTATGGGAACGACCGATAAATCCTCCGGCATAACTACTTTTTGTATGATCATGTTTTGCAATAACAGATTGTAGATTTTTGACATGGGAAGCCTCGACTATCGAAGCTACGGATTCTCCGATAAAGCCTCCGGCAGTGAAATCTTCACCATCCGTCAAGACCGCTGTTCCTTCGGAAATAATTTTGCATCCACTGTCAGCGCCCACGGTCTCACAATTCTTTATCGTAACCTGTATCCCATCTGCAAGAGACAAGACATTATTGAGTTTCACAAGTCCAAGAACGTCCAACCCTCCAGCTGATGCAAGGCTTCCCGCTCCAGTTCTTCCTGCAAAACCTCCCGTATAGTTTCCTGACTGAACACTCTGAATTCCACTTATCTTTACAGTATCAGCTGTTCCCCCAAGCATCAGTCCACAAGCTCCTGCAGCATATTTTTCAGTAGCCGTTACTTTCCACTCAGTTCCCTCGACAGACATCTGCATCAGTTCAAATGGGATAAACTGCCCTACACCAAGCGTATTATTTAACACACCGATTGCATCTGCCGTCACAACACTTCCGGCAACACCTCCGGCATATCTCTTTGCTGTTACCTCTTGTAAGCCGGTAACACTTCCGCCGAAAGCCATTCCTTCCACAGTAATCTTCACGCCGTCTCCCTGACCAATCATTCCTCCGGCATAGTCTCCGCCACTCTCAACTATAAGAGTCTTTCCCGCTACTGTACATCCGTGTATTTTTGATGGCATCACACCTGCTAATGTGAGAAGTTGATTTTTCTGTTCTTCCGTACCATTTGTCAGAATCTGTCCTAAAAGCTTAGAAACAGAATCTACCAAAGTTGGTTTCTTCTCATCCTCACCGCCAAGGGTTGTCCCAAATCCTACGGTTGCTCTTCCCGCAAAGCCTCCGGCATATTTCTTCGCCTTTACACTCGAAAGACCTGATACCAACGAAGCACTGCTTATACTGTTTGCCATAGCTCCATTAAATCCACCAGCATAAGATTCCGTTGCCTCAATTTTAAGTCCCTCACTGTTGACTGTACAGTTTTCCTGTCCTGATTTTGCATCAATCTCGTACAATGTAATTCCTGCATCGTTTAAAAGCCCCTTGATAATGGCATCTCGTTCCAATCCCGCAAAACCACCGGCACCATTTTTCGCCTGCACGGTTGTCAGACCTGAAACAGTCGCATTTGAAATTTTTGTCCCTGTCTGAATTCCGACAAAACCACCATTGTAGTCCTGAGCCGCATTTCCAATTGTTCCTGTTTTTAAAGTAACACTACACCCTGTAATCACTGGATTATGATATCCTGTCGGAATCAGATTTCCTAAAGGAACATCATTTTGTAATAACACGGTAATCAAATCACCCAGTCCAACCCCCGGAATAATATTTAAAAGCGTAGCCAATACTTTTACCACCGTTCCTAATATGCCGGATAACCCTTCGTACGTTTCCACACCTTCCGTAAATCCAACAAAACCACCGGAGATCCCTTTTGCACTAGTGACGGATGCCTGATCTACTGTACACTTTTCAATGTGGACATCTCCCACAATCCTGCCTGCAAAACTTCCTGTTGCAAATAGATCTGGGCTTTTCTGCTTCAATGTCAGAAGATCTCTGAGTACATCTCCCAATTTCAAATTCAAAATTGGCAGAAGACCGCTAAGTATGCCATCAAGTAAATCACCTACAACTCCGAGGACTTCTCCCAACAGACCAAGCAAACCTTCCACTAAAGAATCTATGTTGTTATCTACTTCTGTGGACATATTATTCACATCTACCTGTTCTAGATGAATATTTTTCACAACTGCTGTTCCCGCAGAACCAAGTGTGTTTTCATCCAACTTATTCGAGATAGTTCCGAAGAAACCGATGCCACTTGTGGTCTTCATATTGAGAAGACCACTCTGCTCCACCTTGACATTTCGAATCGTTGGTACGGCACCTGGCTGCATATTCAGCCGTCCTTCCATTTTTCCAGATAAATGAATCGGCGTCCAACTTCCATCTTTTTTATCTGAATTTTCTCCATTTGCACTCAAATCAATATCACGAAAAATAATATAATTTGCATCCGCTGAATATTTTAAATCACCATATTCCGCCCTTAGCTTTGCAATACCAGCAGTATCATCATTAGGTCGCCCCGTATCATCCACTCCACAAATTCTACTTTTCCCTAAAAGAGCACTTCCTAAAAGTCCTCCAACCAAATTCAAAATACCATCTAAAATATTATTATCGTACAAGTTGACGTCTGCCAACTGATACATATCATTTTTTTCATAATATGTGTACTTATCCTTGATTACTTTGTCTGGAACCTTATGAAACACTTCTAAGTGTGTTGTTCCTCCTTCCGGTGCCACCATCTCCAATCCCAAATCGGCATCACCCGGATAATATGGTACATATGTCGGATCTTTTCCCAAAAGCCCTCCGACTAATCCAGCCGGAGTATAAACATAAAGCCTTGGAGTTACATGGGTACCACTTCCAATTGCCTGAAGTTGTGACTCATTTCCAATCAAAATATATTTCTTTCCATCAATTTCCTCATAAAGCTGTCCTGGTTTTGTTCTTCCATCTGGCTTTTCGCCTTGTAACGGATACGCTGCACCTTCTACATACTTCTCCGCCAAAAGCTCCGGCATCTGCTCCGTAAAGGATGGACTTAACACATAGTGATGTTCTTTGCTGTATGTCAGATACTCTTGCGCCTCTTCCGGGCTTTCCCCTGCCGGGGTCCCATCTTTGTACAAAAGCTGTCCCATCCCCACTTTTTCAGGCATCATATCATTGGACATGATCGGTTCCTCTGCAGAATTTTCCGAAGCGATCAGACGAAGCTGATAGTTATTGTACACATAAACCGTATCACTTTCTTTTTCATATAAGATTGCATCTTCTTTCGGAGTTTCTGTAAATGTCCCTGTAAATCCTTCCGGCAACGTCCATATATTTTCCGAAGACAAAGCGATTTCATTCATCAACATGTATCTGGCATCTGGTGCATAAGTGAGAACCTGTCCTTCCGAAAGCACTTCTTCCCCTGTGCCAAACTGCTCTTCCTGCATATCATAAATTCTTACAGGTGTTCCTGTCCCGATTGCCTCAAGCTGTCTGCTATGGTAGATTTTTATCACACCATTCTCATATAAGTCTGTAACATTCTGTTGCTCCTCTGGTATCTGCTCCGGCTGCCCTGTATTCGCTTCCACTTCTGTCTCTGTTTCTTCGAGAATCGGATTTGGTGATTCTTCGAATACCTCCTGTGCAGAAACCGTTAACGTCTGAAAAAAGATAGAGAAAACCAATACCCATGCGATTGCCTTTTTCCCTATGCTCCGCTCAAATATTTGTTTACTTTTTTTCTTCCCCACACTCTTCTCCTTCTGATATATAAAATTTTTGTAATGAACTGGTAAAAAATCAGTTTCTAACTTTCACTGAACACTTCCGCAAAAGCTTCATGTATCTTCCCATCATTGCACTATTCTACCATCTTCCTACCAACGTCCCACCAACGCAAAAGATCCGTCAAATCCTTTTCAGATCTGACGGATCTTTGCAGCTATCCCATGCTAAGAATCTCTGCAAGAATATACTCTCCCCAGGAATATTCCGATAGAAATTCTCCCTCGAATTTATCTTTTTCTTGTACTTTATGATTCTTCCATGCATAATAATCGCACTCTACAATATCTGTATTCAACATCTGTCCTCTCGGTGTTGACAATAACAAGTCGGATAGTCCTTCTGCTTCCAATATTTCCTTTAACCTTTTTAAGGCATTATAGTAAACCTTCATTTTTACATTGCTATATTCTCTTCCTTCCCAGATTACACTGTAAATTTCTTCATTGCTGATCTCTTTTCCACAACGCGTAGCAACCAATGCGAGTATTTCCTTCGCCTTTCCTCGCAGCGCGATCGGAACCCCATTTTTCAAAACATTAAATCTTCCAAACATCTGTATATATATTTCTTTGTGCAGACTCTTCGAAAGTATTTGCATTTTCTGCATCATCATCTCTATTGTTTCTTTTTTATATGGCTTTACAATATAATAATCTCCACCAATTAAATTAGAATCACGAATATACTCATCGTAAGCGGAAATAAACACGATTAAAATACTCGGACAAATCTCTCGAATCTTCACTGCCAGTTCTATCCCGTTCATCCCCGGCATTTTGATATCTAGAAATGCTAATTCCACCGCATTTTCCTGTACAAATAAAAGTGCTTCCTCCGGGTTCTCAAACTGGGCTATCACATTCAAATTGGAAATCCCTTTGCTCAGACGCATAAAACTTCTCAGCATAATCTGCTCATCATCTACGATAATTGCTCTCACTGCTTGTTTCTCCTTTCATCGGAATCCTAACGGTAATTTTCGTCCCTTCTCCTACGATACTTTCTACCTGCACTTTTGCATTCATTAATTTTTCAAACCGGAAAATCAAACTCTGCAGTCCGGTAGAATCTCGTTCTTTCGTTTGGATCTCCCATCGGATCTTATCCACATCAAAACCGACTCCGTTGTCCTCTACCTGTATGACAATCTCGTCCGCCTCTCGACAGGAACGAATGATAACCATGCCTCCGATGCTTCCTCTCTCATAAATTCCATGTCGGATTGCATTTTCCACCAACGGCTGAATGCTGAGAGGAACAATCATAAAATCTGATTCTTGAATCTCATATTTCACTTGCAGCTTGTCGCCAAAACGCATTTTTTCTATGTTGACATATGCTTTGATATTCTCTATTTCCTGAGCAAACGAAGTAAACTCCTCGCTTGCCATCGATTTGATACACGCACGCAGATGCGTTGTAAAATCAAAAATTAAATCTGCGGCATAATCTGGATTTTCTAAGACAATTTCCCTGATCGATGCCAACGAATTATAAAGAAAATGTGGCTGCATCTGACCAGTCGATATTTTGATTCTGGATTCGTTCAGCTGAATTTTCAATTTCTCTAGTTTCTTTTCTGCATTTTTCTGTGCATCCCGATATTTGCTGATATCTATGACAACCCCATATCCATACTGCTTCCCATCCGAACCATCCTTTACTTCTAAAGTATCTGAAAGCTTCAACATGGAACCATCTCTACAGATCATGCTGTATTCACAAGTGTAAGTTTCACCGCTGTCTTTGATCTTCTTTACGAATGCTTCGTATTTTTCCCGATCCTTTTCTGCCAGAAGATTCACATACTTCCTGTCATTCCCCAGAATCGCATTTAACTCATCTTCTGTATATCCAAGCATCTTTCGAAGTCCTTCATTAATATACTCTACACAACAGGATTCCTCTAGGCAAAAACGGTACAGTCCTATTTGTGCGCTGACCATGATTTCCATCACTTCATCAAACAATTCATGTTCCTGGGTCGTATCCATCACCGTCCCAAAGACAAGAAATTCACCGCCCCGCTCATCTTTTACAGGCACTAAAATATTTTTCACCCAGCAATTCTTTTCCGGAGATTGCCACATCGATTCAAACGTAATCACTTTTTGATACTGGATCACATTTTGTATTTCCCTGAAAAATCCGTCAAAATTGTATTCCGGATGCAGCTGTTTCCATTTATCAGCACTCTTCATAAAATCAGTAATCTGTCTCCGCCCATATGTCTCTTGAAATTTTTTATTTCCAATAATGCTGTCTTCTTTCATATGATAGCGAAATACCGGGAATGTCAATTCATTCATCAACTGTTTATATCTATGATACTGATAAAAATGTTCTGTTTGCAGTTGTCTTTGCTTTCTGATATGTAAAACGATCAATATGATCGAAACAACAAGCGAAATCACAAACAATACAAGAATGGTCAGCATGCTTCTCTCCACGACTTGATCGTTCTTTTCATATTGCAAAGCTGCCGCATCTTTCTCCACCATACTGAATATCGTCCAATCCTCCACACCACTTGGCATATACACAGCATACTGAATCTTATCATTCTGTCTGAAGCTCAGTTGTCCAGACATTCCATATCTTAAGTTTTTCTTCAGTTCTTCTTTTTGTGTAGCAGAAAAGATAAAATTATCGCATCCATCGAACAGATTGTGTGCTAACAAGAACCGATCTTCTTTATCCCCTACTAATAGGATTTTCCCCTCTGGATCGACTAAAAACATACTTGCATTTCCAGCAAACTGTATGTCTTCCACCAAAGTGTCTTCCACATTAGAAATCTTCTTACTTTTGAAGAGAATTCCTTCCAGTTTTCCTTGGATACATAGCGGAATTGTATAAAGAAGTTCTGCTTCCTCAAATCCCATCGATTCCTCAAGCAGTACACATTTCCCAGCTGTATGTCCCCCCCCCGCAGACAAAATGTGTGCAAAGTGCTCTTCTGAGCTTATATTCCCAAGTTTCTCTCCATTCCACTTGATTACATTTCCAGACAAATCCGAAAATCCTAACATGGTAATGTTTTCCTCTTCTCTCATCAACTCCCAGATATGATTGAACTGTTCCGTTTCTATTTTTCCATTGCTAAATGCCAATATACTATTGATCACACGTAACTGTACATATTCTCGGTTGATAATTTCCTCCAACATTGTTACCTGCATTTGCACCTTCGCCTTCAGCTCATCAAATGCTCTGTTTTTCACATTTTGTTCTAAGGTGAGCTGGATGATTCCATACGCAATCAAAAGTATCGTACTGATCATGATCAGATACAATCCAAAATAAGTGATTGCTGATTTCCGCTTCCTGTTTCTTCCCTTCCATTTCATGATAAACTGTCCTCACAAATCTCCCATATCATTCCTTTATATTTTTTAAATTATACCATACAACGATATTTTTCTGTATAGTTTTTATTCTTTTCGCCACATATTTTTCATATATTAGCAATTTTCACAAAAAGCGCAAAAAAATAGTCATTGAAGCGATTTCTTCAACAACTATCTTTTTTCTTGTCTACGGTCGAATAGCTACCTTAATGACGCCTTCTTTTCGATTTTCAAAAATATCATATGCCTGTTCAATCTCTCTTAGTGGAAATGTATGGGTAAGTAACGGTGTCGTATCGATTTTCTTCTGTTCTATTAACCGTAAAATTTCATCACAATCACATCCGTCTACCCCTCCGGTCTTGAACGTGAGATTTTTTCCATACATTTGTGGCAATGGCAAGATTTGTTCTTCTTCATAAAGAGCCACCACAGTCACAATGGCATTTGGTCTGGCTACCTTCCATGCCAGTTCAAAAGTATTCCTTCCTCCCGCTACTTCCAGCACGCGATCAGCTCCACCATGTCTACTGTGTTCTCTGACAAATTCCTCGACATCAGTTTCTTTTGGATTTACTACAAGCACATTCGGATAATGCTCTTTCACAAATGTAATTCTCTCGTGATCCACCTCACACAAAATAATCTTTTCAGGATTTTTCAACATCACACATAAAAGTGTACAGATTCCCGTTGGCCCCCCGCCAATGATGACTACAGTATCCTCGCTTCCAATTTCAGAAATTTTTGTTGCCCAGTATCCCGTAGCCAGGATGTCTCCGACAAACAATGCCTCTTCATCCGTAATTGCATCTCCAATCCGATTCAATCCCTGATTGGCATAAGGCACACGCACATATTCTGCCTGCCCTCCGTCTATCCTGCATCCCAAAGCCCATCCGCCATTTTTATCTGTGCAGTTATTCACATAACCATTTTGGCAGAAAAAGCAATTCCCACAAAAAGTCTCTACATTTACAGCTACACGATCTCCGGGTTTTACTTTGGTCACCTTGCTTCCTACTTCCTCCACAATGCCAACCATCTCATGCCCTACTGTAATTCCCGGTACCGCCCTTGAAACTGCTCCATGTTTGATATGAATATCACTCGAACAAATACTCGCCAGCGTTACGCGGACGATCGCATCCTCTTCCTCTTGAAGAACCGGCTTCTCTTTTTCTTCCAACATAAATTTTCCCTGCTCTTTGTATGTATATGCAAGCATCTTCTTTCCTCCCAATCCTATTCAACACCGTTAACATCTATTTTTCTTTCATTTTAACTGACTTTTCCATCACCAAATCCGAACGCTCCACATAGCAATCAGGAATCCTAGCAGGAACCCGAGATTGACAACTGTAAAATGCAATGTGTATCTTCTTTTTTCTTCCGGATAGGCCGCTATGAGAAAACGATACGAGATCAAACTCGCCATGGATGCGATCATAGTTCCCAATCCTCCAAGGTTTGTTCCGATAATCAATTTCGACCACTGATCTGTAAATCCTGAAAGTAACAGTGCTGCCGGAACATTGCTGATTACCTGCGAAGAAATGACCGCAGTCAATATTTCATTCCCATTCAAAATACTCTTTAGGAAATTACAGAACATAGAAATTCGCCCCATATTTCCAATAAAGATAAAAAATCCTGCAAAAGTAAGAAGAAGAGAGTAATCAATCTCTTTAAAAGTTCCACGGTCGATCATAAACACTGCCAAAATTGTCACGAACATTACAACCCAAACAGGAAGCAAATGCGATACGCAAAAAAGACACAACAGAAAAATCATTGCATAAATAGCTACTTTCCACGGATTTTTCACCTTTTCGCTTTCCCGCACCTGTAAATCACCAAGCACAACACATTTTCTCAATAAAATCATTCCAAGCAACATCACTGCTGCAAGTAGTGTGTATGGCAGCATCAATTTAAAAAATGCACTCAATGTCATTCCTGATTTGGAATATAGATAAAGGTTCTGTGGATTCCCAATTGGGGTAAACATACTTCCTAAATTTGCCGCAACTGTCTGCATGACAACTACCGGAACAATTCGCTTTCTCATATCTGCCATCTCCAGCACCTGTATTGCAAATGGCACAAATGTGATTAAAGCTACATCATTTGTAATCAACATACTAAACACAAAACATAAAAACACAAGAATCAGTTCCATCTGCCGACTATTCTTCACAACTGTGATCAATCTTCCAGCCGCCTGTCCAAATACTCCTTCCCGGCTCAGGCCTGCCATGACTGCCATCAGACAAAATAGTAACCCTAGTGTATGAAAATCAATATAGTTCAAATATTCCATATCTGGCGGCACAACAAACGATGAGATTCCTGCCAGTATCCATGCGATCATCAAAATCTTATTCATTTTTCCTTCTCCTTATTGCATTCCGTGGGCACCCCTTCAAACATGCTCCGCATCGAATACATTCCATATGATTCGGACTCTCATAAGGCGTGATTCCCATTTTGCACTTACGTTTGCATAGTCCGCAACGATTGCAAGAGGACTCTACCTTATAGCGGAAAGGTGATATTTTCTGAAAGAATCCCAAACACACACCGAATGGACAGAAATATTTGCAGAACGGGCGATAAATAAAAAGTGACAATATAAAAATAGTTGTGAATCCAAATACTTTTATAAAAAGAAATGCTTCCCTCCAATTTTCCTTATTTGGCAAAAAAACAATGGGAATAAAAAACAATAATGCAAAAAAAACAATGTACTTTATTTTTCTCAAATACTTTTCGTAAGGCAACTGAAGTAACTTTTTAAGGAAAGGAATTTGAAAAATCACTTCCTGTATAATCCCCAATGGACAGATTGCAGAGCATGCCCAACGCCCACCGATGGCAAGCACCAAAAATATAACAATAAAAACCATGTTTTCCTCTCTTGTAAATGATATTTTTCTTCCTTGTAGAATTTACTCTAGTCGTATTTCCTTTTATGTATACTTGAAAAAGTTCTACATTTACTAATCTAATCGTATATTCTAATCTACTTTCCTTATGAAAGCAAGAAGAATTCATAATAGAATTTGCCCAAAGTCTACAGATCACTGTACTTTCCGCATCTGGCGTAAGGATAAGGAATATAGATATTTAAAGTTTCTTTCTAAAAAATATAACTCTTATTAGGAACATATCATTCTCTATCTCAGCAATTATCGTTCCGTCCATTCGCTCTACCAAACTTTTTGCAATTGAAAGACCAAGCCCTGTAGTATTACTTGTTCGTGCTGTATCGGCTTTATAGAATTTTGAAAAAATCTTCTTAATATCAATGTCCCCTGGATTTTCCAAATCATTTTCACATAGAAAAATTATGTGATTATTCTCACTGAAAAGCTTCATTCTGATCTTTTGACTGCCATGCACCAATGCATTTTTTATAATATTCTGCAATATTCTTCTAATTGCTTCCGTATTTCCCTCTATCAGAATATTCTCCTCGCAAAAATCAATCTCAGGTTCCAGGCCTTTTGTCTGAAATTCATCATAGAACGAAAATACTGTATCATACACACATTTACCAAAATCAACTGTTTCCATCTTCAACTCATACTGTTCATTCTGAAGTTTTGTATATGTAAATAATTCTTCCAGTATATCCTTTAAACTTGAAATTCTGCTTTGGATTACTTCTATGTAATGTCGCTGCTCTTCTTCTGAATCACTTTGTGCCAGCAATTGAAAGTATCCATCAAGAGATGTCAGCGGTGTTCGAATATCATGAGAAAGATTTGTAATTGTCTCCTTCAAATGTTCTTCATTTTTCCGTGCATTGTTCTTAATCTCTTGCGACATGTCAAGTACTTGATTGATACTGTCCACAAGCTTTTCGAATTGTTTAAAAGGAACCATTACCGTAAGGCGAAGATTTGTCTGATTTTCTTTTAGAAACCCAAGTTGGCGGCAGGTATTCTTTACCTGTCGCCTGTACATTAACAGTATAAATATTAATCCAACAGCCAACACTGTTGATAAAACAGCCCATAGAATCATATAAAACCTCTATCGAATATCTCGTTTCTTTACAATTATCGTAGAAATGAATAAAGATACAATTGCAAATGCTACTCCAACGGCAACACCTCTTACCATAACTTCTGATGTGCTATCATACAATAACATCGTAATATTACCATCAAGTATATACTTGTTAATATCAAATTCAAGTCCTGTTTTCAATCCATTAATTGCTTTATTTATTAGTGAATAAATAGGCACTGCAAGTCCAGAGCACAAAAGAATCCCACTGGTCATACTAAACGCAGTACTATAAGTGAGAATACAAAGTAACATCATTACTGTAGCAATTCCTAAATGAAGCAAGTATTGTACCCCTAAATACTGAAACAGTTCTGTTACACTTCCTAAATAGAAATCACTTCCCCACATTACGTACCCACTTACAACTATCGATATTGTAAATACAACAACCATCACTAGCACTTGGAATGCAATTACGATAAATTTCGATGCAACAAGCTGTTCCCGTCTTGGAAATTGCCCAGCAATATTCTTTATATATCCATTCTTATAATCTGCATTGGTAAAAATTGCCGCAAAAATAACACATAAAATTGCAAGTAACTGACTTCTCATTTCAACACTGACGACACTTCCAATTTCAATAGTACCATTTACCCATTCCGGCTGTGCTTCCACATAGATACCTACCGGGCGTTCTTCCATTGTTTCTGTCACTGCCGCTGGATCATCTTTCATAAATTCTATATCTGAATTTGTCATCGTTACACTGAACACTGCAAGACCAATTACAAAACAGATCATAATCCATGTAGATTTTGAATGTAATAGTCGGTGAATATCCATTTTTATAAGATTAAACATTTAAAGCACCTCCCGTCAAATTTAAATAGTAATCTTCTAAAGCTTCGTTCTTTATAGTAATCCCTACAGTCTTTACACCATTTTCCGCTAATGTCATCGTGATGCTTCCACCATCATTCAGTCTCTCAAAAATCTGGATTGTATCAGCATCTACTACCTTATACTGATGGATTCCCATATTTTCAAGAACAGTGCAGGCTTTTCCTGTATCATCTGTCTTAAGCTCTATTCGTTCACTACATTCTGCAAGAAGCTCTTCTCGTGTCATTTCCTTAATTAGAACACCATCATGAATAACACCATAGTTTGTTGCAATCTTTGATAATTCTTCAAGAATATGGCTTGAAATAATAAAGGTAATATTCTTCTCTTTATTCAATTTGAATAAAGTTTCTCTTACTTCAGCAATTCCCTGGGGATCAAGACCATTGATCGGTTCATCTAAAATCACTAAGTCTGGATCGCCTACAAGTGCAAGTGCGATTCCAAGTCTTTGCTTCATACCAAGAGAAAAGTTCTTGACCTTTTTCTTTCCAACAGTTCCAAGTCCTACAGTATTAAGAAGTTCTTCAATCACACCCTGTTTTCTAACACCCATTGCGATGCATTTCAGTTTCATATTTTCATAAGCAGACATATTCGGATAAATTCCTGGTGCTTCAATCAATGTACCGATGCGGGACATATACTGATAGGCAGCTTTTCCACTTTTCCCAAATAGAGAAAAATCACCTTCTGTTGGAGCTGCAAGTCCGCTTATCATTTTAAGAATCGTTGTTTTCCCTGCTCCATTTCTCCCAATCAGCCCATATATATCACCTTGTCTGATATGAATATTTACTGCATTTACGACCTTATATCTTCCGAATTTTTTCGTAAGACCGTTTGTACTTAACAAATCCTTCATTTCAACTCCTCCTTTACTTTATGCTTCCTAGTTTACAGATAAAATGACAATAAAACGCAAAGCAAAGTTAAAGAAAAGTTAAAGTTATTTAACCAGACGAAATCCAATTCCCCATACCGTTTCAATATATTCCTCTTCTGTAACAATTTTTATTTTTTTGCGTATGTTACTGATATGTACATTAATAGTCTTATCCTCTCCAACATAAATATCATCCCAGGCATAATCGTATATATCCTGCTTTGCATACACCTTATTGGGATGAGACATGAAAAGTTCCAATATTTTAAACTCTTGTCTTGTCAATATAATCTCTGTACCGTTAATTTCAGCTGTAAATGTATCTAAATTCAGAACCAGATTTTTATATTTTAACAAGTTATTCTCTGTATTATACTCTTTTGCAAAACGACGAACCTGAACACCAACTCTTGCAATAAGTTCTTCAAGCTCAAAAGGTTTTGTCAAGTAATCCTCTGCCCCCTCTGTCAGAAGGTTCACTTTACTATCAAGGCTATCTTTAGCAGAAACTACAATCACAGGTATCTGCTGCTTTTCTTTCAGCTTAGGAAGTAGTTTTTCACCGGATAACCCTGGTAACATCAAATCCATAACAGCAAGTGCGTAATTCTCTTTGTCCAGATAAAGCAAAGCTTCTGTTCCCGAAAACGCCTGTGTGCAGCTGTATCCGGCTTTGGTGAGCGCCTCCGCTATAATAACATTTATATCAGCATCATCTTCTATGATCAAAATTTTATTCATAAGTTTTTTGCTCCTTGAAAATTTCATAAATTAACTTTATGTAAATTATACACTTGCAGATTTTCTTCTGCAAGGCTGTATACTTCATCATGTTCTTCATGTAATTTCTAAAAATATTCATCCACTTTTTGTATAACAGATTATAAACATAAAAAGGGCACTCCCTGAAAGTTTTTTCTTTCAAAAAGTGCCCTCAACAATCAATATTTATTTTCCATTAATAGAGTTTTGCTCCTGCTGGGATTCTGTCATCTACCATCAAGACATTCAATCCTTCTCTTCCTTCTTCCAGATGAGTTGCGGAGATAATCATACCACAGGAATCGATTCCCATCATCTTTCTTGGCGGAAGAACTGGCTGTTCAGTGCCAGTCCGAAGGGAGCGGCCTCTAGCGCTATTGTGTATACAATGGTTGAGATGGCAAAAGCGAATGACCTGAATACCTACAAATATCTGACATACCTCTTATCACAGCGGCCAGACGCTAAAATGTCAGATGAACAGCTGGAACAGCTTGCCCCATGGAGCGAGACTGCGAAAGCGAACTGTCAAAACTAAACATAGA
>OGIW01000666.1_pt1 | contig 23089 bp, 17 predicted proteins | sample 1571921 | NCBI WGS metagenome assembly OGIW01 (sample SAMEA2582112, study PRJEB24529) | metagenome | biome: Human gut stool | place: China | collected 2011 | reverse complement strand
CAACGAATGAGGATAACGAAAGAATACAGGAAATTGAGATATATTACCGATTTATCGGAAAAGTTGAGTAATCAACAAGAGCAATATTTTTAACTAAGGGAAACCGGAAACAGTATACCGGACACCAGTCTCTTGATTCCTCTTGCAGAGCTTTTGGGAGTTTCAGTCACGGAACTTTTAATATGCGAGAGAATGGAGAAAAATGCCATTTTGGAGACAGACACAGTGGAGGATATTGTAAAGACGGCGATTCATTACGGAGAGGAAAAAACAGAGCGTGCATATCAGGTGAAAAGCAGATGGTTCATTTTTTACGGAATTTCTCTGCTTTTGGGAGCGGTAGGATTATTTTTAAATCGCAGAGAGCCTTTTTTTGAGTCTCTTGCCGTGCTGATAGTATTGTGTGCAATCTTTGGAGCTTATTTCTGTTTTTTTGTAAAAACAAAGCTGCCGGGATTCTACGATGAACAAAAAGTAACTGTTTTTTATGATGGACCATTTCGCATGAATATGATGGGAATGAAATTCAACAACAGAAATTGGCCGTATATTATAAAAGTTATGAGATACTGGTGCTGCCTTTCCATGATACTCCTTCCAGCGGGGGTTTTTCTTGCAAAAAGCGCAGGGCTTACATTGAGCAATGCAGCTTGGAAGTGGACAATGCTGGCAGTATTTTTCAGTACGCTTTTTATACCTGTCTATATTGCAGGCAGGAAGTATGAAAACGAATCAGAGCATGGAGCGGGGAAAGAAAATCACTGAAAAGGAAATGAAATGTCGAGTATTTTCCCGGTTTGTCGCAAAAAAAGGATTGAAACCCGGCAGGAAAATGGTAAAATGAAATGAGAGAAAATACATATTAAAAAAGGTTAAAAAGGGGAAGAATATGAAAAAAACAGCAGGCATTTTTCTGGTGATTCTTTTCAGTCTTGTTTTTTGTGTTTCTGTATGGGCTGACGGAGATAAAGGACAGACAGTAGATTACGTGACAGATTACTATATGATCGTGGAATCCAGAAACGGGGGCATCGATATTTATGCAAATGCAGACGAAGCCGGAGGAAAACTGAATAACGAAAAGATTCCAAATGGAACAGCGCTTCACATTAAAGGGGAGAAGAAAGATACCACAGGAAAAGAGTGGGGGCTTACAGAGTACCATAAACTGAAAGGATTTGTACTTTTCGACGATTTAAAACCGGTCACTCTTACAGAAGCCGTAAAATCGGAGCTGGGTGTGCTGGGAGCAGAGGAGACAGATGAAGACCTCGTGATCGGAGCGAAGGCGGGAAGTGTGAAAATGTATACAGGACCGGGAGAAAAATTCCCGGAAATATCTTCTTCGGAAATTTTAAACGGAGAGACGGTTCATATTTCCATGAAGGCAGAGACAGAAGACGGAAATCTCTGGGGAAAAGTAACGGGAAGAGAGAAAGAAGGCTGGATCAATATTTCTGAGGCAGGAGAGCGCCAGGGAACTGGAAAAGGATCAGAGAGAGCCATAGATAAAAAAGCACCGGTGCTGACAGAAGTGCCGAAGGCAACAGAGACACCGGCGCCGACAGAAGCGCCGAAGGCAACAGAGACACCAGCGCCGACAGAAGCGCCGAAGGCAACAGAGACACCAGTGCTGACAGAGGCGCCGGCACCAACAGAAACGCCGAAGGCGACAGAGGCGCCGACACCAACAGAAACACCGGCAGAAACAGCCTCTTCGAAGAATGTAGATGCCGTTTCCGGATTATTTATGAATCCCATTTTATGGGCGGCGGCAGCCCTGATTCTGTTTGTGCTTATTTTTCTGTATTTTCTGAAATTAAAATAAATAAAACAAAGACTCCCGGGTGCTGAGATAACAGAGCGCCCGGGAGTTTTTTTCAATATAAAAAGACTGCAGTGCAGCCTTTTTATAAATGAATATGTGTAAAATGAAAATAGGAAATGCCGTTTGTCAGTCGTTGATAACAACGCCTTTCTGCAACATGATGTTTGCGTAGAGCGCTTTTTCTCCTGTGGAGATGATACAGTAAGATGTTTTTGCTTCATCATAAAATGCGAAACGCTCAATATTGCCTACTGCAGCGGCGCCGCGCTCATCATGCTTTGCAATGATTTCTTTATATGTATCCCAGATTGGAGTTTCTACAGTGTCTCCCGGCATAACTTCCATAAGATTTACCGGGTGTTCCACATATGTATCCAGAGGGAAAACTTTTAAGATCGCATCGAGAAGTTCAGGAACGCCATGTCCGTCGCAGCGGATCGTGATCGCATTTTTTCCCATAGATTCTACAGGAAAGTTTCCGTCTGCAATTACAAGACGGTCGCTGTGTCCCATTTCGCATAAAACCTTTAATAATTCAGGTGATAAAATTTCAGGAATACCTTTTAACATAATATGACTCCTTTCAGGTCGCTTTTCTTTGCATCCGGATTGTCAGAAAATCCAGACGTTCTTTTCTATAGAGTATCTTTAAACAGGAAGAAAGACAAGGTAATATTTTCCGGGAAAAGATGAAAAATTTACGTTTCTCTTATAAATACTGACTGAATTCCACTTTTTCCTTATTTGGTCCTTCAATCGTAAAATATTTAACTCCGTTTTCCCGGAATGGAAGAAAATGAATTTCGCCTTCCATGTTTTCTTTGGGAATTCCAAGATGCTGAATGCCGCTTAAATAGTCTGAAATATTCATAAAATATTTCTCCCCTCTCCTATAGTGTGTGAACCGTAATTATGAATGAGTTTCTGATTGATAGAATACCACGAATGATTGTAAAATTCTACAAAATATGATAGGATAAAACATAATAAACGAAGAACTGACGGGGGTAGGAAAAGGGAGATGTATCGCATATTACTGGTAGATGATGAAATTCTGGTACGTGACGCAATCAGGGAAAATATTGACTGGAAGGGAATGGACTGCGAGCTTGTAGGAGACTGTGAAAACGGGCAGCAGGCAGCTGCTTTTGTACAGAAGCATGAGGTAGATATTGTACTTACAGATATATGTATGCCGTATATGGACGGAATGGAACTGAGTCATTTCCTCCATGACAATTATCCGGATATTGTAATTGTGATTTTCAGTGGTTTCGGTGAATTTGAATACGCAAAAAAAGCAATTCAGTATAACGTAAGTGAATATATGTTAAAGCCTGTTACTGCAATGGAGCTTCGCAAGGTTATAGAGAGCATGAAGGAACAGGTGGACGCAAAAAGAAGAGAAAAGGCAAAACTTGAAAATCTCACAAAAACCTCCCAGGATTACAGAAAAAATGCCATTGTAATCCGTTCCAAGGCAGTGGAATCTCTTGTACATCTTACGAGAGATGTGGAACAAAGTCTGAGAGAGCTTGCAGATATGGGTATCGTTCTTGATTCTCCCAATTATCGAGTTGCTGTTTTTGATATGGATTTATATGCAGATATGGAATACATAGATATGGAAAAACGGCAGGAGAGTGCGCTTATGGCATTTGTTCTGTTTAATGTCAGTGATGAGATTGTTACAAGAGAAAATGCAGGAATTGCGTATCAGGAAGGAAACAGTCGGGTATGTATTCTTTTTACAGGAAACAGAACCGGAGAATTTGCGCGTAAAATAAGAGATATATGCAAAGAGATTCAGAGTAAAGTAAAAGAAGTGATTGGAATCGAGACGTCTATAGGAATCGGAAGCTGGGTAAGAGATCCAAGAGAACTCTGTATGTCGTATGCCCTTGCGCAGAAAGGGATTCTGTGCCGGTATCTTCTGGGAGGGAATCTTCTTATGGATATGGAGGAAGCAAAGACAGACAAGGAGCTTTTTATCCAGGAAGAAATACGGGAATTTGCAGAAGCGGTACGTTCCGGGAAAAAAGAAGAGATGGACGATTCTCTCAATAAGATGGAGGAAAAGATTAAAGGAGCCCTTGTGGACAAAAGCCGTGCATGTATTTATCTGCAGCAGATTATAAGAGCTGCCGGAAATGTATGTGAAAGTATTACTTCCGATACAGAAAATATTATGCGGCAGAGAGAAGAGCTTCTTCAGAAGGTTACAGAACAGAAGAGCTTTCAGCAGGCTATGGCGCTTGTGAGAAAATATGCAGATTACATATATGAACAGCTTTGCTGTATGAACAGTTCCAGTGGAAAGAGACAGGCGTCTATGGCAATGGAATATATCAGAAGAAATTATATGGACGCAGATTTAAGCCTCAACAGCATATGCTCTTATCTCAATATCAGTACAAGCCATTTCAGCACGATTTTTAAAGAGGTGACAGGAGAGACTTTTATTGAGGTTCTGACTCGGGTTCGCATGGAAAAGGCAAGAGAACTGTTGGAAAATACAACGCTAAAAAATTATGAGATTGCGGAAAAAGTAGGATTTTCAGACCCTCATTATTTTGGAATCTCCTTTAAAAAGATGACAGGAAAAACACCTACGGAATACGCAAGGGAGAAACGAAAATGAAGGAATCCAGGATAGGGCTTTGCCTTTCCAGACATTTTAAAAGCATACAGAGTATAATTTTTACAGCAGTTGCCATTCTGGTGCTCTCAGCAGTATTGATTGTAACGGCAGTATCGGTGCAGTATACAGATTCTGCGATTTTTGAAAATTCAGTTCTTTATACACAGACCATTACAAAACAGATAAATCAGAATATCGATTCTTATATTACGTACATGGACAACATTGTATCTGTAATCTCAGGAAGCGAAGACGCCCAATATTATCTTTTCAGGGGAAATACTGATGGAGGACATGAAAAACGTCTTCTGGAGCAGTTCAGGATTATTTTAAAAGGAAGGTCGGATATTCGAAATATCGGACTTGTGTGCGATGGAGGAAATTCGCTTTTTAATACAGGGTATTCGTCACAAAATCCGGATATTGATCTTTCTACACAGGAGTGGTACAAAAAAGCAGTGGAAAGTAAGGGAAAGTCGATTCTCACTTCGTCTCATGTACAGCATGTGATCGAGGGAGAACGTCCCTGGGTCATCACCATGAGCAGGGGGATTTCCAATCTTGTGGGAAGCCGCGCTTCAAAAGGAGCGGTATTTATAGACCTAAATTACAGCGCGATCAGTGAGCTGTGCGACCAGAACAGCATCGGGGACAAGGGCTATGTTTTTATTGTAGATCAGGACGGAAATATTGTGTATCACCCTCAGCAGCAGCAGCTTTATAATGAGCTGCAGACAGAAAACATTGAAGCTGTCATGAATGCGAAAACAGACACAGTGACAGTGGGAGAGGGGGAGCATGAGAAAATATATACGATTTCCCGCTCTGATAAAACGGGCTGGACAGTAGTAGGGTGTATGAACGTGGCGGAATTATTAAAGAGCAGCAGACAGGCGCAGCGGATTTATGTAATCTGCGCGGCAGGGCTTATTATTTTGTCTCTGATTCTTTCCAGGGTGCTGGCGCGAAATATTACATATCCTATTCAGCGTCTCCGGGATTCTATGAAAAAAGTGCAGACAGGAGAATTTCCGACAACAGATATTGAGGTTTCCTCGGAAAATGAAATAGGAAGCCTTACGAAATCTTTTAATGTGATGACGCACAGGATTGCGGAGCTTATGGAGCAGAACATTCACGAGCAGGAGGAAAAAAGGAAAAGTGAGCTGAAAGCTCTTCAATCTCAGATAAATCCGCATTTTCTTTATAATACACTGGATTCTATCATCTGGATGGCAGAGGGGAAGAAAAATGAGGAGGTTGTACTTATGACAGCCTCCCTTGCAAGACTTTTGAGACAGAGCATCAGTAACGCAGATGAGCTTGTATCTGTAGGACAGGAGGCTGAATATGCAAGAAGCTATCTCACGATCCAGAAAATGCGCTATAAAGACAAGCTGGAGTTTCAGATCGATATATCCCCGGCTATTTCCGGAGTGAAGATTATCAAGCTGGTTCTTCAGCCTATCATTGAAAACGCTATTTATCATGGACTGAAATATAAGGAAAGTAAAGGATTTCTGATAGTGCGCGGCTATCTGGAAGGAAAAAAAGCGGTTCTCGAGGTGGAGGATAACGGAGTGGGAATGGACGAAGAAACGCTTTCCCATATTTTTGAAAAACATAAGGTAAATTATCATTCCAACGGAGTGGGCGTTTATAATGTGCAGAAACGTCTGAAGCTATATTATGGAGAGGAATACGGAATTGTGTATAAGAGCAGAAAAAATGAAGGCACCAGAGCAGTAATTACCATTCCTATGGAAACAGGAGGAAAATTGTGAAAAAATACGGGAAATGGATTACGGCAGGCGTGATTGTCCTTCTTATTTATATCGGGATTTCTGCCGGATATTATCAGCAGCAGCAGAAAAAAAATAAGGAGTGGAACCTGATTTATATCCCCAAAACAGAAGATGGTACAAATGATTTCTGGACCTCTCTTATTTCAGGAACACAGATGGCGGCAAAAGAATACGGGGCAAAGATCAGGATTATAGCGCCGGATCGCGAACAGGACGTAAAGAAGCAGGAGGAGCTGCTGGAAAAGGCGGTAAAGGAAATACCGGACGCAATTTTATTTTCTCCGTCCAGTTATTCTTCTCAGAAGTGCAAAAAAGCCTTAAAGGAAGCCAGGGAGCAGGGAACGGCAATCACGTTTGTGGATTCTTATACAGAATCAGGAGAACAGGATCTTATGATTTCCACAGATAACCTGGACGCGGGAAAAAAGCTTGGAGAGTATGCAGCCACGCTTCTGGAAGCGGAGGGAGAGGTGGCGATCGTAAGCCATGTGCAGGGAGTTTCTACTGCGATGGAAAGAGAAAAAGGGTTCCGGGAGGGCCTTGGAGGACTGGAAAAAAATGTAGTTGAAGTTGTATACTGTAATTCGCTTTACGAGCGCTCGTACGAACTGACAAAAGAGCTTTTAAGAAAATATCCGGATCTTCAGATGATCGCGGGGATGAATGAGTATTCCTCCGTGGGAGCTGCCAGAGCCGTAAAGGAGATGGGAGTTCAGGACAGAGTAAAGGTTGTGGGAATTGACAGCTCTCAGGAAGCGATTCAGCTTATGGAGCAGGGTATTTTTCAGTGCTTTGTGGTACAGAAAGCTTTTAAGATGGGGTATATGAGCGTTCGGGAAACCCTTCGCTACCTGGAAGGAGAGGAAGTAAGTCCCTTTCTCGATTCCGGCTGTCAGATCGTCACACCGGAGAATATGTATGACAGAGAGGTGGAAAAGCTGCTTTTTCCTTTTAAATCGCAGAGTCCCTCTTTACAAAAAAATCAGTAAAAAATAAGAAAAAGGTTAAAAATTTATGGTATCGTAAATTTTTAACCTTTTTTTATAAGATATTCCATTAAAATTTTAAGAAACAGGTTCTATAATATTTACAGTTGGCAGGCAGACCGCGTTTGCGGTGAGAAGGCCGTGACCAAATAAGGGAAAGAATGGAGGGAGAATTGTGGGAGAAGTTATCTTAACCATGAAAGGCATAGACAAGTCGTTCCCCGGTGTACACGCACTTGACCATGTAGACCTTGAAATCAGAAAAGGCGAAGTTCATGCCCTGATGGGAGAGAACGGAGCAGGTAAGTCCACACTGATGAAGGTACTGACAGGTATTTACAGCAAGGATTCCGGAACCATTACCTACGAGGGAAAGGAAGTAACATTTTCCAACCCGAGAGAAGCTCAGGATGCAGGTATTGTAATCGTGCACCAGGAGCTGAACATGATGAACCATCTGACAGTAGCGCAGAACATTTTCATCGGTCGTGAGATGATGAGTGGAAAACTCATTAATGACAAAAAGATGAATGAGGAAGCGAAGAAGCTGTTCGCTCAGCTGAACATCGACATTGATCCGACAGAGAAGATGGGAAATCTTACCGTAGGAAAACAGCAGATGTGTGAAATTGCAAAAGCGATTTCCCATGATGCAAAGGTAATTATTTTTGACGAACCGTCAGCAGCGCTTACAGAGACGGAGATAGAGGAACTTTTCAAAATTATCCGTGACCTCCGTGAAAAGCAGCTTGGAATCGTATACATATCACACCGAATGGATGAGATCAAAGTCATTACAGACCGTGTAACCGTCATGAGAGACGGAGGATATGTAGGAACTCTGATCACAAAAGAATCCACAAAGGACGACATCATCAACATGATGGTAGGCCGTGTAATTTATGAGGATCCGAAGACAGAGAGCACTGTAGCACCGGATGCACCTGTAGTGCTGAAGGTAGAGCATTTAAATGCAGGAAGAATGGTGCGCGATGTAAGCTTCGAGCTTCATAAAGGAGAGATCCTTGGATTTTCCGGACTGATGGGAGCAGGAAGAACAGAGACAGCGAGAGCACTGTTCGGAGCAGACCCGAAGGAAAGCGGAGATATTTATATCAACGGAGAAAAAGTGGATATTAAAAACCCGATGGACGCAGTAAAATGCGGAATCGGATATCTTTCTGAAGACCGTAAGAGATACGGAATCGTTGTAGGAAAGAGCGTGGCAGAGAACACTACTATGGCAACAATGGGCGAATTTACAAAGGGAATCTTCATTAATAAGAAGAAAGAAAAAGAAATCGCTCAGCAGTATGTAGAATCCTTAAAGACAAAGACTCCGAATGTAGACCAGTTAGTGGTAAACCTGTCAGGAGGAAACCAGCAGAAAGTCGTTATTGCAAAATGGCTTGTAAGGAACTGTGACATACTGATCTTCGATGAGCCTACCCGAGGAATCGACGTAGGAGCAAAGAGTGAGATTTATCACTTAATGAATGAACTGGTAGCAGCAGGAAAGTCGATTATCATGATTTCCTCTGAGATGACAGAAATTTTAAGAATGAGTGACCGTATCGTGGTAATGTGCGAGGGTAAGAAGACAGGGGAAATCGATATTTCCGAGGCAACCCAGGAGAACATTATGCATGCGGCAACCCTTAGAAATTAGGAGGAACGGAAATGGAGAAATTTAAAAACAGTCCATTTGTGAAAAAAGTTGGATTTAACCGAATTGTTTTATGCGGTGTACTTCTTCTGATGTACATTGTATTCGCAGTCATCAGCCCTACATTCCTTAGCTATTCCCGTATTTTAAGTGCACTTAACTATGCGTACTTCCTGGGATTTTTAGCACTGGGTGTTACTTTTGTAATTGCAACCGGCGGAATTGACTTTTCTATTGGACCGGTTATGTTCTGTGCGGCTTTAGTAGGCGGACGTCTTCTTACAAAAGATGGTGTACCGGTTGCAGTAGCACTTCTTGTATGTATCGCAGTTGGTCTTGTATTTGGTATCCTGAATGGATTTTTAGTAGCGTATATGGGACTTCCGTCCTTTATCTCTTCTATGGCTCTTATGATGCTTGCAAAAGGTGTTGGTTCTGTATTTACAGCAACACAGTCTGTAAGCTGGCCACAGGCAGCAGATGAAAACGGACTTGGTTGGTATCGTAACCTGATTCGTATGGAAATCGGCGGTGCAGATATTCCTACAGGTCTGATTATTCTTCTGATTGTTGCAGTAATCTGCGCGATCATTTTGAATAACACAAAAATCGGACGTTATATCCTCTGCCTTGGAAGCAACAAAGAGGCGGTTCGTCTTTCTGGTGTAAACGTAAAGAAATGGGAAATGATCGCATATGTGATCTGTGGTACTCTTGCAGGATTTGCAGCTATCGCATATGTAGGTGCTTATACAACTGTACAGCCTGGTCTTGGTGATACCTTTAACAATGATGCAATTGCAAGTTGTGTAATGGGTGGAACTTCCATGGCAGGTGGTGTAGCTTCCATAGGAGGAAGTATTATCGGTGTTATGATTATTTCTCTTCTTCAGGAAGGTATCCTGGCAATGGGCTTCCAGAAAGATTATCAGTATGTAATTACCGGTATTATCGTAATTCTGGCTGTATACGCCGATGTACGAAGCAAAAAGAGAAAGAACTAATCAATCATTAGAAAGGACATATAGGTGAAGACATGGGTGAAGTCATTTTAACAATGAAAGGCATAGACAAGTCGTTCCCCGGTGTACACGCACTTGACCATGTAGACCTTGAAATCAGAAAAGGCGAAGTTCATGCCCTGATGGGAGAGAACGGAGCAGGTAAGTCCACACTGATGAAGGTACTGACAGGTATTTACAGCAAGGATTCCGGAACCATTACCTACGAGGGAAAGGAAGTAACATTTTCCAACCCGAGAGAAGCTCAGGATGCAGGTATTGTAATCGTGCACCAGGAGCTGAACATGATGAACCATCTGACAGTAGCGCAGAACATTTTCATCGGTCGTGAGATGATGAGTGGAAAACTCATTAATGACAAAAAGATGAATGAGGAAGCGAAGAAGCTGTTCGCTCAGCTGAACATCGACATTGATCCGACAGAGAAGATGGGAAATCTTACCGTAGGAAAACAGCAGATGTGTGAAATTGCAAAAGCGATTTCCCATGATGCAAAGGTAATTATTTTTGACGAACCGTCAGCAGCGCTTACAGAGACGGAGATAGAGGAACTTTTCAAAATTATCCGTGACCTCCGTGAAAAGCAGCTTGGAATCGTATACATATCACACCGAATGGATGAGATCAAAGTCATTACAGACCGTGTAACCGTCATGAGAGACGGAGGATATGTAGGAACTCTGATCACAAAAGAATCCACAAAGGACGACATCATCAACATGATGGTAGGCCGTGTAATTTATGAGGATCCGAAGACAGAGAGCACTGTAGCACCGGATGCACCTGTAGTGCTGAAGGTAGAGCATTTAAATGCAGGAAGAATGGTGCGCGATGTAAGCTTCGAGCTTCATAAAGGAGAGATCCTTGGATTTTCCGGACTGATGGGAGCAGGAAGAACAGAGACAGCGAGAGCACTGTTCGGAGCAGACCCGAAGGAAAGCGGAGATATTTATATCAACGGAGAAAAAGTGGATATTAAAAACCCGATGGACGCAGTAAAATGCGGAATCGGATATCTTTCTGAAGACCGTAAGAGATACGGAATCGTTGTAGGAAAGAGCGTGGCAGAGAACACTACTATGGCAACAATGGGCGAATTTACAAAGGGAATCTTCATTAATAAGAAGAAAGAAAAAGAAATCGCTCAGCAGTATGTAGAATCCTTAAAGACAAAGACTCCGAATGTAGACCAGTTAGTGGTAAACCTGTCAGGAGGAAACCAGCAGAAAGTCGTTATTGCAAAATGGCTTGTAAGGAACTGTGACATACTGATCTTCGATGAGCCTACCCGAGGAATCGACGTAGGAGCAAAGAGTGAGATTTATCACTTAATGAATGAACTGGTAGCAGCAGGAAAGTCGATTATCATGATTTCCTCTGAGATGACAGAAATTTTAAGAATGAGTGACCGTATCGTGGTAATGTGCGAGGGTAAGAAGACAGGGGAAATCGATATTTCCGAGGCAACCCAGGAGAACATTATGCATGCGGCAACCCTTAGAAATTAAGAGGAGGAGAGAGAGATGGCAGGTAAAGAAAAAAAGGGAAATGCTTTTACCAATAATCCCATTGTAAAAGCAATTGGAACACAGAAAATTGTAGTTGTTTTAGTAATTGTACTTCTGGCGCTGTTTTTCGGAATTAAAAGTCCGGCGTTCCGTCAGTATTCAACAGTAGTAAGTATTTTTGGATATTCTTATTATATCAGTTTAATGGCAATCGGTGTTACATTCTGTCTGATCACAGGCGGTGTTGACCTTTCCATTGGAACAGGTATGATTTGTTACAGCCTTTTCGGAGGATACCTGATTACAAAAATGGGTCTTCCGGTTGGTGTTGGTATTCTTGCAACAATCGTTCTTGGTATGCTGATTGGTCTTTTAAATGCAGTTCTTGTAGCTGTTATGGACCTTCCGCCTTTCATTGCTACACTTGGTACAATGATGATTTGCCGAGGACTTGGATCTATCCTTACAGGTGGAATGAGTGTGGCATGGCCGCCAACAGCAGCACCACAGGGATGGTTCAGAAACATTTTCAAGATTAATGTAAACGGAACAATCATTCCAGTAGGATTTATCCTGATTCTGGTTCTTGTATTCGTAATGTCCATATTCCTGAATAAATCAAGACCGGGACGTTACATCATTGCAATCGGAAGCAACAAAGAAGCAACAAGACTTTCCGGTGTAAATGTAATCAAATATCAGGGACTTGCATACGTTCTTTCCGGACTGTTCGCAGGACTTGCAGGTGTGGCTTTCGCAGCAACATTCCAGTCCATTGCTCCTGGAACAGGCGCAGGACTTGAGCTTGACGCGATCGCAGGTGCGATCATCGGCGGTACTTCCATGACAGGTGGTGTTGGTACAATTACAGGAACACTTCTCGGTGTATTCGTAATGTCCCTGCTGAAAACAGGTCTTCCGTTTATCGGACTTCAGGCAAACTGGCAGCAGATCATTACCGGTATTATCCTGATCGTGGCAATCTTTATCGACGTAATAAAGAACAAAAAAACAGCATAAAAAATAAAAGTTAAAAGCCGGGGTGGCAAAAACTATTTTTTACAAGATATGTACCGCAGAGGGTGTCGCGGTTCACATATACAAAACTATATAATTCTTAAGGAGGATTACAAAATGAAAAGAAAACTCATGAGCTTAGTATTATGCGCAGCAATGGTAGGATCTATGGTTGGTGTAACAACAACTGTACACGCAGAGGATGAGATCAACATCGAAATCGTATCAAAAGGTTTCCAGCATCAGTTCTGGCAGGCAGTTAAAAAAGGTGCAGAGAACAAAGAAGCAGAATTAGGATGCAAAATCAATTTCGTTGGACCGAACTCCGAGTCTGATATTGCTGACCAGGTTCAGATGTTAAACTCTGCAATCAACCAGAAACCAGATGCAATCGCATTTGCAGCTCTTGATACAGATGCAGCTCTTGATTCCATCAAACAGGCTCAGGAAGCAGGAATCCCGATCATCGGATTTGACTCTGGTGTTCCAGGTGCTCCGGAAGGCGCTATCCTTGCAAACGCAGCAACAGACAACTATGCAGCAGGTGAACTTGCAGCAGAAGAAACATACAAACTTCTGAAAGACAGAATCGCAAACGCAGACGGACCGGTAAGAATCGGTGTTATGGGACAGGATGCTACTTCCGAGTCTATCGTAAACCGTGGTCTTGGATTCATCGATAAAATCGGTGAACTGGCTATCGCTGATGGTCATAAAGTAAAACTGGAAGGTAACGAGAAATACGTAGGCGATGCAAAAGTAGAATCTTCTGATGACGGAAACGTAATCATTGAGACACTTGTTCCTTCACAGGTTACATCTGAGCTGTCCGCTATCGACTGCCAGACTCTGTTAAACAAAGAAGACACAATCTGTATCTATGGTTCCAACCAGCACTCCGGTGACTCTATGGTTGTAGGTAACGAAAACCTTCAGAAATTCGGTACAGGCGAAGATCAGGTTCTCGGTGTAACATTCGACTCCGGTGCAGTTATCAAAGCAGCAGTTGCTGACGGAACATTCGCTGGTGCAGTTACTCAGGCTCCTGTAGCTATGGGTGAAGCAGTAGTTGAGCTTGCTTACAAAGCAGCTAAAGGTGAAGAAGTAGAAGATATTGATACAGGCTGCCAGTGGTATACAGCTGAAAACATGAACGACGAAGAAATCGCACAGAACCTGTACGACTAATTCGCAGAATTGTGAACAATACTGACATGAAATAAAAAAAACGGAGATGCTTTGGCATCTCCGTTTTTGGCAAAAACAGAGCTGTTGACACTGTTTTTCCAGAATGATACAATGAGTATAACACAGAAATATTTGCTTATATGGAGGCGAAAAGTATGAGAAGAAAGAATATCTTTCTGGCTGCTGTACTTTCAGCGGCAATGGTTTCATCAAGTGTGACGCCTGCTTTTGCGGAGTCACTTACTGACGGAGAAACAGCAGCAATGGAGATGGCAGAGGAGACGGAAACAGAAACAGAGCCGATGGAGGAAGCTCCGGAAACAGAACAGGAACCGGCTATCACAGAAGTTCCTGAGGAACTGCCAATGGAAGAGACAGACGAGCTTTTGCAGGAGGAACCCGGGAAACTGGAAAATGAGACAGATGTGCTTCTGGAAGCGCCGGAAGTAACGGAAGAAAATTCCGGGACAGAGGAATACACAAAAGAGCTGATCGCACAGACATCTGCTTCTGTAGAGAATACAGGAAACTTTACAGATAAAATAAGTACATATAAGCGCCAGGAGCAGAATAAAATTTATTATAATGCCTATAAACTTTATGATAAAAAGAAACTTATAGGAGTTGAGGTGGATCAGTTTGTAAATAAAAACAATACATTTGAAAATCATTTGATTACATATATATGGTACTGCGAGGATGATGAGTGGGAAGCATATAAATATTCTGAGGAAATAGGTGATTTTAAGTCAGCAATTTTATCTGGAGAAGATGTGGCTTATAATATATGGGGAGATATGCAGTGGTTTTTGCGTGGAAGGAAAACCAGAGGAACAGCAATAACAGGATATGATATTGCTGGTTGGTTTGGACCATCGGGAGCTTGGGATTATATGTATACGGCGGAAGACGTAAAGAATGGTATGCATTATGAGGAATGGGACAATCTTCTTGAGGTACCAGATGCTTTTTATAAAGGAGTTTTTGCAGATCATTCTAAACATGCTGGACTTCGTAAAGTGGGAAATGCATATTACTATTTATATGAAAATGGCACTTTAGCGAAAAAAAAGAAGTTGATTATAGATGGAAAAGCATATGTTTTCAATGAAAACGGAGAATGTCAGGAACCGTATGTTGCTGTACAGGAAAAGTGGATTAAAAAGCCAGATGGTTATTATTGGCTTCAGGATAATAATACAATTCTTAGAAAGGGAGGCTGGCACACGCTTGGCGGCAGCCGATACTATCTTGCGTATACAAGTGGGAGAAGAAAGAGTGGCTGGCTAGATTGGCATGAAAACAAATATTATCTGGCTCCTGCGACAGGAAGACTTGTGACAGGTTTAAAAACCATCGACGGCAACACGTATTTCCTTCAGTATAAAACAGGGGAAATGGTAAAAGGCTGGAAAACGATCGGAAAAGACAGGTATTACTTTAATGAGCAGACCGGAATCATGAAAAGAGGAATGCTCACTTTAAACGGAAAGAAATACTATTTCAATAAAGATGGAAAACAGCATTTCGGTTGGAAGTCCATCGGTGGAAAAAAATATTTCTTTGACAGAAAAACCGGCGTGATGAAGCAGAATACATGGATCATTGATGGGAAATGCAAGTATTATGCGAATAAAAACGGCTCACGTTTCAGCGGAATACGAAGTATCAAAGGAAAGAACTACTATTTCCACACAGACGGGAAACTTGTAACAAATAAAAAAGGATATATAAGCAATGGAAAGAAATACGACATTGATAAGAATGGAGTATTGACACTGGTAAAATAAGGGAAACAAAATGGACTGTCTGATAAAGCAGTCCATTTTTTATGCGTTATTGCTTTCCATTTGTTGACATAGAAATTTTGCAATGCTACAATATTTACGTACATTATTATTGATTATTCGGTTCGAAAAGGAGGAAGTATAAATATGCGCAAAAGAAAAGATATACTGGCTGTGCTGCTGTCAGCAGCGATGACAGCGGGAACCGTTTCTCCGGCATTTGCGGGAGAGCTGACAGACAATTCCCTTTCTTTTTATGAGGAGAGCGAAGATGTACTGACACAGGGGGCAGCTGATATTCAGGAAGAAAATACGAAGGAAGATCCGGAAGAGAAAACAGATACTATTCCGGAAACAGATACAGAGATTTCGTCGGACGTACTTGTTGATGGAACAGACACCTTAACGCCGGAAGCTCCGGAAACGGGAGCGCCTGATAAAGAAGAAGGTACAAAGCCGGAAACTCCGGATAAAGAAGAGGCTAACCGTGAAGAGGTAGTTCCGGAGAAAGACGATAAGGGAAACATTACAGGTGTTTTTATAAAAAAATACGAAGGAGATAAGCTTCTTACAACTTTTTACTGGAACGCAGCAGACCAAACATGGTCTTATGTTGAAGGAGATACAAAGACATATCTTGTAGCCGGTCCGCAGAAGCTTATGGGAGAGACAGAATGGAATATTGTGATTTCCGATGAGACAACGGGAGCAACAAAAGCGTCCGGCGGATATGTATTAAATATCAGTGCACAGGGTGGAAGCTGGGGATATTATCTGGAGGAGAAGGACACAGCAGGAACAGAAGTACAGGAACTTCCTGTATATACAAAAGACGTTCCGGCAAATTTTTTCACAGGTGCGAAGGCGGCTGACCAGAGCAAGCATTCAGGGCTTTTCCAGGAAAATGAGAAGAACCTGTATTATCTTGAAAAAGATGGCAGCATTGTAATGAATGATACACGAATTGTAGAAAATATCAAATATCATTTTGGCGCAGATGGAAAGTGTGATAAGAAGGAAGAAATACAGGAATCTGGCTGGGTAAAAAAAGAGGACGGTTATTATTGGCTGAAAGAAGATGGAACGATTCTTACGGAAAGCGGATGGAAAGAACTTGACGGAAAGAAGTATTTTCTGGAAGAGGGAGGACGTCGCGCGGAAGGCTGGAAAGAGATTGAGGAGCAGAGATACTATTTCGTGCCCGAAACAGGTCAGATGAAGCTGGGCTGGTCGACGATCGCCGACAAAAAGTATTACTTTGAAAAAGACGGACATCAGACGATCGGCTGGCGTTCTCTGGGGGGAAAGAAATATTACTTCGTACCGGGAACAGGTCAGATGAAACTTGGCTGGTCCACAATCGACGGCAAAAAATATTATTTTGAAAAAGACGGTCATCAGACAATCGGCTGGCGCTCATTGGGCGGAAAGAAATATTACTTTGTGCCGAAGACAGGCCAGATGAAACTCGGCTGGTCCACGATCGACGGCAAAAAATATTATTTTGAAAAAGATGGAAGCCAGACAATCGGCTGGCGCTCATTGGGCGGAAAGAAATATTACTTCGTACCAAAAACAGGTCAGATGAAGCTTGGCTGGTCCACGATCGACGGCAAAAAGTATTATTTTGATAAAGAAGGAAGACAGGTATATGGCTGGAAAAGCCTTGGCGGAAAAATGTATTATTTTGTACCGAAAACAGGTCAGATGAAACTTGGCTGGTCTACGATTGACGGTAAAAAATATTATTTTGAGAAAAGCGGAATCAGATTTTCTGGAATAAGAAGTATTGGCGGCAAAAAATATTATTTCCAGAAAAACGGAGAACTTCTTACAAATGAAAAATGCTATGAAATCGACGGCAAATTCTATAATATAGATAAAGACGGAGTGATGAAGGAAGTTCCGAAGGTAAAAGCGCTTGCTACAAAAGTTCTCGATAAAGAAGGCTGGAATCTGGAAGAGGCATTTGAATGGGCGTCCGAACTGAAATATGACAGTAGGGAAATTGAACTGGCAGACGGCGTAAAAGAGGCAGATTATCTGGCAATTTACGGATTCGAGAATGCAAAAGGAAACTCCTTTGTCATGGCAAGTACGTTTTACCAGATGGCAAAGCTTCTGGGGTATGATGTACATTATGTAAAGGGAAAAATCCAGTACAAGAGTGGAAAGCTTGTATCCCACGGCTGGTGCGAGATTGATGAAGATGGCAAAACATATGTATGCGATCCTTATTTCGCACATGAGGGTGGAAAGAACGGACTTATGTTTGAGTACGGAGACAGAGGAACCTGGATTTATAAAAACCATTACAGAGTAAATTAAGCAGAGGGGAAAAACCATGAAAAGAAAACAGGTAACAGCGCTATTGATAGGCACTCTGGTAACGGCGGCAGCCATGACAGGATGCGGAAAGGAAAAAAGTGAAGATAAGGCTGCAGTGGCTGCGCCTACAGCAACTCCCGCACCCACACAGAGCCCGACGCCTGCACCTACAGCAACTCCGGTACCTGTAAAGACAATGGGAGAAAAGGTGCAGGGAGCATATGAAATTCTTCTGAAGAACAGTACCGGTAAAGTAATCACAGGAGTGTCTGTAAAATCAGAAAAAGAAGAGGAATATAAATCAAATCTTCTTATGCAGAAAGATTCTTTTACAGCGAATGAGGAGAGGATTCTGTTTTACAAAATTTCAGGGAAAGAAAATGCAGATGGTCAGACGGGAAAGCAGTCATATAATGTGCGTCTTACTTTCGAAGATAAGACAGAGGCAGTCCTTCATAATTTTCCGTTTGGAGATATGACAAAGGCAGAGATACATATGGAAGATGAAGTTGTTTATCTTACGTATACAAGCGCCAGTACAAAAGCACCAGTCAGCACAAAGGCAGCGGAAATGATGGCGGTAGGAGAAGAGGAAGCGGCTCCGACACCGACACCGGCAGCAGTGGAGAATAACGCTCCGGCTGGTAATTCAAATCAGGGAAATCAGACTCCTTCTTATGATAATGATTATAATACCGGAGGAAGCACCGGTGGAGGAAACGCAGGAGGCAGTGATAACAATACCGGTGGAGGAAGCACCGGAGGCGGAAATAATGGAGATGGTCCGGCAGTGAATCCGGGCGGGGATGACAATACTGGAAATGGAAATAATGGAGATGGTCCGGCAATAAATCCGGGTGACGATGATAATACCGGAGGCGGAAATAATGGAGATGGTCCGGCAGTGAATCCGGGGGGAGATGATAACACCGGAGGCGGAAATACCGGAGGCGGAGATGACAATACCGGTGGAGGAAGCACCGGAGGCGGAGATGACAATACCGGCGGAGGAAACTCAGATGGAGGAGACGATGGCGGTCACTCAGATGTAGTCGAGCAGTAAAAAATATAAATGTGAGCAGAAACAGGAGAAAATTATGAGAAAAAGAAAATTAATATTGTCTGTTCTTTTATCAGCGGCAATGACAGCTTCATGTATTACTCCGGCTTTTGCCGGAGAGCTGTCCTCCGGAACGGAAAACGTTCTGTTATCAGAAGAAGTTCCGGAAACGATTTCGGAAACGGAAGAGCCACAGACAGAGTTGCCGGAAGCAGAGACACCGGAAGCAGAGACGCCGGAAGCAGAAACACCGGAATCAGAAAATTCGGAAGTGGAGTTTCCGGAAACGGAAACACCGGATCAGGAAGTGCTTCCTTTTGAAGAACTGGGAGACGGTTCTGAGGAGGATGCAGCGCAGAGCGAAACTTCTGTAAATGCAGTGTCTTCTGCTTTACATGCAGAAGGAGATGGAAAATATACAGATTATGTATTTCCATATGAAGACGCAGAGACAAAGGATAAAGGATTTTTTATCAGTACCTTTGAAACCGGAAAAACAGAGGGAAATCCGTACCATATGCTTTACTGGGATATGAAAAACGGTGGACTCTGGTCCCCATGCGAGACGGTAGATGGAAATGTCTGGATACCGCAGGAAGGGGTACAGCATTTATATGGAACAAAAAAATGGAATCTTCATGTTTCAGGTGAAAAGGGAACAGGTGTCGGAGGTTACATCATTGATACTGCGAATAAAACAGTTGCCTATTATCTCACAGCAGAAGATGTAAAAAATCCATCTATTCTTCAGGAAGCGTTCCAGTCTCAGAGCGACGCACAGATTCCGGCAGAGTTCTTTGTGGGAGCAGAAGGCGATATTAATAATCACGCAGGTCTTCGGGTGATTAACGGAAAGCAGTATTATATTGAAAAAGACGGCGTTCTGCTTACAGAGAATCAGCGCACAGTAGACGGAGTTACTTATTACTTTGATAAAGACGGAGTATGCTATAAGACTTCCGAGGAGAAGGAAGATACCGGATGGGTACAGGCTGAAGATGGCAATTACTACTGGAGACAGGAGGACGGCACGTTTCTCAGAGAAGGCGGCTGGCATGAGCTGGACGGTAAAATGTATTTCCTGAATTATGGAAGCGGACGAAGAAGAACCGGCTGGATTACATGGAGCAAGAGAAAATTCTATATTGATCCGGAGTCTCTGGAGATTCTTACAGGAATGCAGGAAATTGACGGGAAACCTTATTACTTTGACCCTGTAAGCAAACCTGTGGGAAAAATGGTAGTGGGCTGGAAGACACTGGAAGACGGCAAGTATTATTTTGACAAAAACGGCGTACGCAAAAAAGGCTGGCTTACTCTGGGAGACAGAAAATACTATTTTGAGCAGAGCGGTCTTATGAAAAAGGGCTGGCGCTCCATAGGCGGAAAGAAATATTATTTCGACCAGAGGAACGGCTATATGCGAAAAGGCTGGGTGAAAATAGGTTCTGACAAATACTATATGAATAAAGACGGAAGCCTTCACACAGGCTGGCGTTCTTTAGGCGACAAGAAGTATTATTTTGTTCCCAAAACCGGAAAAATGAAAAAGGGCTGGCTTACCTTGAACAATAAGAAGTATTATTTTGAAAAAGAGGGACATCAGACATTCGGCTGGCGTTCCATCGGTGGAAAGATGTACTACTTTATGCCTCTTCCAAACTCCGGTTATATGAAAACCGGCTGGCTGACCGTAGGAAAAGACAGGTATTATATGAATCTGGACGGTTCCAGATGTACTGGACTGAAGAAGATTTCCGGTAAAAACTATTATTTTGCATCAAATGGAAAAATGGTCAGAAATAAAAGAGCATATTCCATTAATGGAAAACGCTATAATATCAGTGAAAACGGTGTGGTAATGGAGATGTCAAAAGCAGAACAGCTTGCGGCAGCCACACTCGACGAAATCGGCTGGGATTTATATTCTGCCTTTAAGTGGTCTTCTTCTGACATTGACTACTACAGACATGATTTTGTTGTACCGGACGGTTATAAAAATCCTTCTGATTATTATGCAGAATACGGATTTACAACAGGCAGAGGAAACTGTTATATTATGGCAGGAACCTTCTACCACATGGCAAGGCTTCTCGGGTATGAAGTGCATCAGGTAAATGGTTCTGTACCATTGGCGTCAGGAGGAATGGGACCGCACAGTTGGGTAGAGATTGTAGTAAATGGTTCTGTTTACGTGTGCGATCCGGATTTTACATACGATTCCGGAAGAAATGGCTATATGATTCATTATAAACAGCCAGGTACATGGATGTATATGAATTACCACCGTATAAACTAAAGGAAACGTGAGGAGAAAGAAATGAAAAACAAGAGAATACTGACAGTAATTGGTATCTGCACACTGGGAGCAGCGCTTACATTTGGTGGCTGCGGAAAAGAAAAACAGAAAGCTTCCGAGGCAGCGCCTAAGGCAGAACCTGCTGTGACAGAGGCAGCAACATCAACGCCTGTTCCAACAGCAGCGCCAACTGCAACACCGACGCCGGTTCCTTTAAAAACCCTGGGAACAAAAGCAGAGGGTGCTTATGAGGTGCAGCTCAAAAATGCGACAACAAGACCGATCAGCGGTGTAGCCATTAAGTCAAGTGAGGAAGCAGATTTTACAACACAGCTTCTCGGAGAAGGAGATACCTTTGCAGCAGATGAGGAGAGAATGCTTTACTATCTTCCGGCTGCAGCGGCAACACCAACACCTGCAGAATCAGCAGGAGATGAAAAACTGCTTACGCCAGCTTACGACATTCGTATTACCTTTGGAGATGACGGAAGCACAGTAACCCTTCACTCCTTCCCGTTTGGGGATATTGCAAAGGGTGATCTTCTGGCAGCAGACGGTGTGGGATATTTAAATTACGAAAGCGTGAACACAAAATCTGTCATTGATACAAAGGCTGCAGAGCTGGCAATCGTAGCACAGCAGGTTGCAGACGCACAGGCAGCGGCAGAGGCGGAAGCAGCAGCTGCAGCGGCGGCAGAACAGACATATGAAGAACCGGTTTATGAGGAGCCTTATTATGAAGAACCATCTTATGAAGAACCAAGCTATGAGGAGCCTTCTTATGATGAAGGCGGTTCTGGAGAAGCAGTAGGCGGCGGAGATGGCTGTCTGGATGGCGGGCTTGTATGGTAAGGGAAACTTTTGTAGCAAAAGAAAAAAGCAGTACAGGAACCCCGGGTTTCAGCAGCAAGTATTCTTATATAAGAGCTATTTCCTGTATTGCCATTATTGCGCTCCATACTGTGTTTTCTTCCCTTCTTGTATATCAGAAGGGGCTGACAGAATTGCAGGTTATGGGAAGCAGAATTATGGTAAATAATCTCATGTGGGCAGTGCCGTGTTTCTTTATGGTATCCGGCGCTCTTCTCCTTGACAGGAGAAGAGAAATGCCCTACAAAAAGCTGTTTACGAAATATATTGGAAAAATGCTTCTTGTGATTTTGATTTTTACATGGATTTACAGCATTTCCGATATGTTTTTAAACGGACAGCCGGGTTTCGGACTGGCTTTGCTTCAGGGGATTTATAAAGCCTTTACAGATACAAGCTGGTCCCATATGTGGTATTTATATACTCTGATCGGGATTTATCTTATGCTTCCTCTGTATAAGAAAATCATACAGGGCTGCACAGAAAAGGATATATGGTATCTACTTGCCGTATTGTTTATTTTTCTTTCTCTGTTTCCGCTTCTGGAAATGTTCGGCGTTTCCTTTGGAGTAAAAATACCTGCAGCAACCATATATCCGTTCTGGTTTTTCCTGGGGTATGCGCTGAAGGGACAGGACAGAGGAAGAGCAGTCCCGGCAGTTTTTTTCTCTGTGGGAACTCTTGGGCTGATTCTTTTTACCATTCTTCGCTGGACGCTTCCAATGGAAGGAATGGAACAGCTTTTTGCGTATAGTTCACCTGTGGTGATCCTTCAGGCAATGGGACTGTATCTTCTGATTTACAGTATTCCTGTACATAAAAAGAGCTGGCTTCACAAAGTTCTTGTATGGATTGACAGGCGTTCCTTTGGAATTTATCTTGTTCATCTGATTTTTATCAGATGGGGACTTCGGTTCTTCCATATTAATCCATATGGTCTTGGAGTTGGCTCACCGTTATTCCTGGCATTGTTTGTACTTGGAGTTCTTGTTTTATCGGGAGCTGTCGTATTTATTCTCCAGAAAATACCGGGAGTAAACAAATTGATTTAACTGTGTTTAAAAGAGCATAAAAAACGGGGATT
>OGIW01000659.1_pt1 | contig 23356 bp, 23 predicted proteins | sample 1571921 | NCBI WGS metagenome assembly OGIW01 (sample SAMEA2582112, study PRJEB24529) | metagenome | biome: Human gut stool | place: China | collected 2011 | reverse complement strand
GATATCAAAATGGGAACGTGGAGTTTCCCAAACAAAAGGATATTAAGGAATAACCTGTGTTTACCTGCTTGCAAAGACAAGATTTTGTTGCTAAGTTAAGAGATACTACATAGGCGTGTTAGTATCTCTTCTTTGTCGCTGTGAAATAGCAGACTACTTCATTTCTGCTTGATTATCCTAAAACTTATCAGGCTGTGGTTTGTCAAGGGCTTGTTGCATAAGCAATGCTGAATAGCACTCTTTACAAAACATAGGATGATAAGTAAATTTTCAAAAGCAGGAAAGAAATGACGATATTGATGTGGCGTGATATAATGTACACAAAGACAAATTTGTAGAAGGAGGATACTATGCTTGATAAAATACCAGATAGAGGGGAAATGACAATGTTAGTTGGAAAATCCCTATATGAAATATGGAATAAATTATGTGCATTAATTGATGAAAAATATGATATGGATTGTTTGTGGAGTGAAGGTGGTAAAGCATGGACATATGAATATAAATATCGTCGAGGCGGTAAAACATTGTGTGCATTATACGCAAAAGAAGAATGTGTAGGCTTTATGGTTATTCTAGGAAAAGATGAACGTTTTAAATTTGAAAATAATAGAGAAAATTATTCTAAGGAGGTTCAAAGAATATATGATGAAGCTAAAACTTACCATGATGGGAAATGGATTATGTTTGAGCCAGTAGATACTTCTATGTTTGATGATCTCATGAAGTTATTAAGTATCAAAAGAAAGCCAAATAGAAAATAATTGATGAAGAGGAACTTGACGATGAAAAAAATTATAGATTTTATCGAAGAAAATGTAAATGGGAGAACATTGTTTACAAAAGAATTGGTTTACAAACTAGAGAATGGTGCATTAGAGGGTGTATACTCTGATCAGATTTCTTTTTCAAATCTAAAATATTCTCAAAGTGGATTTCAGTTAGATATGTTTATAGTGGCAAATGAAAAGATATGGCTTATGGGAGCTGATGGACAACGAGAAGAATTGCGAAAAGATTTTAGTGCTGTATCATTGTTTCGTTTTGAATTAGCTAAGCGTAAAAGTACGGATACAATGACAGGGTGTTTTAGGATGATTTCAGCTTCTGGAAGAAATGTAGCAGCAGAGGCAGTGGTTAGTGGCATATACGGCGTCTGTCTCGAAAACAATGTTTTAAAACTTTCAGAAGATCAGGTCTTGTATCGTGATCAACCAATACAAGATGGAAAATTTAAGCCTGTAGCATTTCAATCAGAACATCATTTTTATTGTAAAGATGGAAAATTACATTATGAATACAATGGGAAATGTTTTGACTATGACATAAATACAATGCACCGTGTGAATAGTTCTGATAGTTTTCCACCATTTGTTTCAATAGAAAAATAATCATTATGTAGCAGTATTATAAGTTATTATGGAGAGATAGATTTCAGTTTGTATAGCGAGCGATAAGATGAAGTTATAGAGGTGATATTTTGAAAAAAGCAATATTATATATACATGGAAAAGATGGAAATGCTAATGAAGCAGAACATTACAAATCAATTTGTAGCGGATACGATGTATTTGGTATGGACTACTATTCTAAAACACCTTGGGAAGCGAAAGAGGAATTTCCTATTCTTTTTGATACTTTGTGCGGAAAATATGACTCTGTGATTATTATTGCAAATAGCATTGGTGCATTTTTTGCAATGAACGGTTTACAGAATAAAAATATAGAAAAAGCATTATTCATATCTCCGATTGTAAATATGGAAAAATTGATTGGCGATATGATGATATGGGCAAGTGTAACAGAAACTAAACTTTGTGACAGAAAAGAAATACCGACGGAGTTCGGAGAAACATTGTCTTGGGAGTATCTTTGCTATGTGAGGAAAAATCCCATTGATTGGAAGATACCGACAAATATTTTATTTGGAACAAACGATAATTTAACTTCTTATGATACGGTATCCATGTTTGCGGATAAAATAGGTGCAACTCTTACTATAATGGAGAATGGAGAACATTGGTTTCATACAAATGAGCAAATTGAATTTTTAGATAATTGGCTAAGACATAGTATCTGATAATTCCCGATTTATGTAACAGATAGGATAAAAACCTCACAAACCGGCGGAGTGATCCAGACGTGGTGGCGGTCGAAGACATCAAGCCATGACAGCGAAGCTGTCAAACGTCTGGTTCACTTTGGCTGTGAGCGAGCCTTTGGCGAGCGATTATGAAGCCCCCGTTATCTAACAGGGGGGTACTATTACAAAAGACAAGAGCAAAAACAAATACAAAACTGCTGATATGCAACGATTTATAAAGTTATAAGAACTTATTTCACTTCACACCCTATTCTTTTTACCCGACAGGTCTAAAACAGCATATCAATAGAATATAAATATAAGATACAAGGTGTATGCTCCTATGAGTATATGCCTTTTTTGATTGGAGGAATAAAGCATGAATGATATAAAATTTATTGAAACATTAAAACAAAAGAGAAATGCCTGTGATTATTCGCAATCACGACTGGCACTGGAACTACAAATCAGCAGGCAGAACTTAAATGAAATTGAAAACGGAAAAACAAAAGCCAGTAAAGAAATGAAACATATACTTCTACATTATCTTGATTATTGTAATTGTACACAGCCTTTCACTTTAACGATTGACTATCTGCGTGTTCGTTTTCCTACCACAGACGCATTGGAGATTATAAAAAATGTACTGGCAATGAAAAGCAAATATTTTATACATGAAGATTATGGAATGTTTGGTTATGAAGAACAGTATATCTATGGGGATATTAGTGTAAATGCTTCTAAAGATAGTTCTATGGGTGTTTTATTAGAATTAAGAGGTATGGGGTGTCGGAATTTGGAATATGTTTTACAGGCAAGAGGGATAGACTGGTATTCCTTTTTAAGCTGTTGTATAGATTATCAAGGCGTTTTTAAACGTATAGATTTAGCAATCAATGATATGGGCGGATTGCTGGATATAGAAATTCTAAGGGAACGCTATTATGCCAACAAGGTATGGAAACGTTCAAGAACCCATGAAGCAGTAGACAGCGGAAAATTATCGGGTACAAATGGAGATACTGCAAAAACTTTTTATATTGGTTCAAAGAGTAGTTCTATTTACTTTTGCTTGTATGAAAAAGAAAAGGAACAAAAAAGCAAGGGCATAAAAACAGACATTAAGAACCGCTTTGAAATTCGTTTGAAAAATGGAAAAGCAGAACAAACGATAGAACAACTTGTTTTTTCAAGAAATCCCGAACAGACCATAGCAAATCTTATCCTCACACAAATAGATTTTCCCGATTATATTTTATGGGATATATTTTTAGATAATGTAACGACTTCACTTCCATTTATTATGACACCTGTTGCTGTCAATATGGATAAAACAAAACGCTGGTTAGAAAGACAGGTCATGCCCTCTTTATTGATGATAAAAGAGATTGAAAAGAAAACAGGAGCAAAGTATCTGGAAGAAATCGACAGGCATACAAGACTAACAGAAAAGCAGGAATTAAAAATCAAACAAATGACAACAGATATAGCAGATATGATTGAGAAAGATACCGCTGTTCCACAAAGGAATGACGGTATTTTTTAATTTCTTCAAAAAATCTGCAACAAAACGGCTACTTGTGTACAGATATGGTGCGAGGAAAGGAAATCTAACTTTTTAAATAAGGTCATAAAATCTTCCTTTGGTGTACAGATACGGAATGTAAGAAGAAATTGAAATTTTTTTGAAAAACCTGCAACAAAATAAGACTTCTATTCCTTATATGGTGCGAGGAAAGAAAATCGAAACTTTTTTTGAAAACAGGTCATCAAATCGGTGGTTGCTGTCCTTATATGGTGTGAAAGAAGAAACTATTTTCATTTTTAACTTAACAATCCGTAGTTTCCGTTCCCTATATGGAGCAAAGAAAATCTTTCATTCCATTTTTGGCAGGAACGGTAGTGTATGGGGAGTTAGGGCGTGGAAAGAAAAACAATCTTTTTTCATCATCAACTTAGCAAACCGATACTTGCTATCCCTATATGGTGCATGAAAAGAAGTTAAAATTTTTCTATTTCAACTTAGCAAATGGACGTTTGCTGTACAGATAGTAGTGAAAAAGGGAAAAAGTTTTGAATTTTAGTTACATTTCTCCTCTTTTCCAACGCGGTATATAGGAAAGATGATTTTCTTCTTTCAATCGTTCTTTGACAACTGAATAAAGCAATTCAATACGTTTGACAGACAGCGAGCCGTTGAAACAGATACGCCATGACCTTTCCCCTGCAAAAGCGAGCGATAACCTATCTGTGTTCTTGTAAAAGACTTGTCCTCTTTTATCGCTATGACCTGTGCTGTCAGATAATGATACTCCCGTACAGCCACAGCTTGAGCGTTCAGAGCGTCGCACGCAATGGGTACGGCTACATAAGGACTATGCAGAGGTGGAACTCCTGTGGGCGATGATAAAGCCGTCAGACTGCTTAAAAATCAAAAAGAAAGGAGGTGCAGTCTTATGTATGATTTCAGTATGCCATTATGGGAACGCTACCTAATGACGATTGAGGAAGCGTCCAGCTATTTCCGTATCGGCGAAAACAAGCTCCGCCGTATTGCAAATGAATACAAAGAAGAATGTGTTGTGATGAACGGAAACCGTATGCTGATTAAGAAAAAGAAACTGGAACATCTGATTGATAAATTGGAAGAAATCTAATGCAAAAGAGCTTTGTGCGTGATATGATAAGCATATGTCGTAACAAGGCTCTTTCAGCTTTGAAAGGAGTTTTGAAAGATGTCAGAAAAAAGACGGGATAACAAAGGTCGCATTTTAAGGACTGGAGAGAGCCAGAGAACAGACGGCAGATATATGTATAAATATGTTAATCGTGCAGGCGAAACAAAGGTTGTGTATTCATGGAAACTTGTGCCTACGGACAGAGTTCCAAAAGGAAAGCGTGATGCTATATCCCTTAGGGAAAAAGAACGGGAGATACAGCGTGATTTAGAGGACGGAATAGATACCAAAGGCAAGAAAATGACCTTATGCGAGCTGTATGCCAAAAAGACAGCACAAAGAAGCAATGTCAAGAAAAACACACAGACAGGGCGAAAGTACCTCATGGACGCATTGGAACAGGACAGGCTGGGTTCTCGAAGCATAGACAGCATTAAACCGTCTGACGCTAAAGAGTGGGCAGTCCGAATGAAAGAAAAAGGGTACAGCTTTAAAACAATCAGTAACTATAAGCGTTCCTTAAAGGCTTCTTTCTACATGGCAATCGAGGACGATTATGTTAGGAAGAACCCTTTTGATTTTCAGTTAAGCGAAGTGATTGAGGACGACAGCGAAAGTAGACAGGCATTAAGCGAAGAACAGGAAGAACATTTACTGACCTTTCTTCAACAGGATACGGTCTATCAGAAGTATTATGATGATATATTGATACTACTGAAAACAGGTTTGCGAATATCGGAATTATGCGGACTGACAGCAAGGGATTTAGACTTTGAAAACCATACAATCAATATCGACCACCAGCTCTTACGCAATCAAGAGGGATATTACATAGAAACGCCGAAAACAAAGTGCGGAATAAGGAAAGTTCCTATGAGTGAAGAAGCTGGAAAAGCGTTGCAAAGAGTGTTGAAAAGAAAAACTGGAAAAAGCATTCAGATTGACGGTTACCGCAATTTCCTGTTTCTCAATCAGAAAGGTATGCCTATGGTGGCTTGCAATTATACTTCTGCATTGAAGAATATCGTAAGGAAATACAACAAGTACCATGAAGAACCTTTGCCAAAGATAACACCGCATATATTAAGACATACGTTTTGTACACGATTAGCACAGAAGAACATGAACCCAAAGAACCTGCAATATATTATGGGGCATTCCAGCATAATGATAACGCTGAACCTGTACGCCCATGCTTCACAGACAGGGGCAAACATGGAAATGCGAAGCCTGATAGCGTAGTGATTTACAACGAAATTTACTACGATAAAAGGACAAAAGGTGCGGAGTTATGAGGGGTTATAAGAAGTATCTGCCAAAAGGAAAACACCGACAAAGCCAGTAAAACAGGGATATATCGGTGTTGTAAGAACTTATGAAAAGATAATCAGAAATTTAGTTTATGTTTATGATAATAAACATAAGAAACCCGTTTTTATATTTTATGAAAGGATTATATAATGCAAATAAAAGGACTGGATGTCAGCGAATTTCAAGGAAATGTAGATTGGGAAAAGGTCAAAGCCGCAGGCTATCAGTTTGCCATGCTCCGTGCCGGCTATGGTTTTAACACGATTGATCCACAATTTAAACGCAATGCCTCAGAATGTAACCGGATTGGTCTCCCGATCGGAGTCTATTGGTTCTGCTATGCCCTGACTCCGGAGATTGCACGCCAGGAAGCTGATGGCTGTCTCAAAGCAATCTCCGGTTATCGTCTCGATTATCCTGTATGCTACGATATTGAACAGGCATCTGTAAACTATGCCGCACAAAACGGAGTTGCTTTCACACCGGAAACCGTAGGGAAAATTGTGCAGAATTTTTGTGACAGAATGGAAAAAAACGGATATTTTGCAATGTATTACAGCAACCGGAATTTCCTCAAAACGTACCGTCTTCTGTCACTTTCTTCAAGATATGCACTGTGGTACGCTTTTTATAACAGCAAGCTGGATAATACAGACTGCCAGATGTGGCAATTCACAAGTCAGGGAGAGATCGCCGGAATATCCGGGGACGTTGATCTGGACTATGTTTTTGTTGATTATCCTTCTATTATAAAAAATGCAGGACTAAATCATTTGTCTCAGAAACCGAAACCACCCGCCCCGCAATATACCGCTTATGTGATACGATCCGGAGATACGCTGAGTGAAATTGCCCAGCGATTTGGAACAACTATTGCCACTTTGCAAGCATTAAACAACATTCAAAATCCAAATCTGATCTATGCCGGGAATACAATACGGATTCCAAAATCCTGACATGTTTTAAGAATTTCATAAGAATTTTTCTATTTCTTTAATAGATTCAACATACTTTGGACACATTTATTCCGTATACTAATACTCAGATAGTTGATAAACAACTATCTCCCCCCTCATAAAGTAACGGCATCTTGGGGCGACCCAAGATGTCACACTTTACTCTCATTCCTTTAGATAACTATAAAACAACGAAACCCGTTAGCCGAAAGGTTAGCGGGTTTTCGCTGTTCCTGCATCTCCCCCAAATGTCTTTTGGGCAAATTTTTCTAAAAGAATATCTGTTGATTTTATTCTTTAAATAATATCTTCCTATAAGTTTTGCAACTTTTCCATTTCTGATTTTGCTTTGTTGTCTGTAAGTTGTATTGGCTTATTACAATCTCCTTCTGCATTTGATAATACTAACATAATTTTCATAGCTGCCACTTATATTTCAAATTACTTGCATATATGGATTCTGACAAAATATCTTGTCATGCAACAATGTGTTTGATAAAATAAGACAAGGCACTACATGAGAATGGTAGGCGGTTAGTCCTTCAACAGGGGGACTGAACCCTCTGATTGCATATATTAATCAATCAAAAAAGTAACCGCCCCTCAGCCAAAGGATTGCGGTTACTTTTTTGTAACTTATTAAATCTGGACTAACCAACTATCAGTAGTGCCTTATTTATATCTATAATATACCACCCGTTAAGCACATTGTAAACATGTAACTTTGTAAATATGTAAACATTTCAAACTGTTTTCGGACTTTTTAACACATTATAATACTATATAAATTAGTTCAATAGTACCTATTTCCTCTTTAGATAACTATTTTTCTTTCATCCAAACTGAAGAGTCAGCGAAACTGCCTTTGAATTTGAACTGTTTAGAAACCATGTTCCAGACACATGAATTGTCACACAGACAATGTCTGAGAGTTTGATGTATTTCCTCTATACTACACGCTTTATTATGTCCCGCAGAAGTTACTTGATTTCTACGGGACATTCTCTTACTTTCTGGCAAAATGTATCTGCCGCAGTTCCTCTACATCATCGCAGATCGGATGCAACGGACACAGATCGCAATCCAGAATAATATTTTTCAAAATATGGTCAAATGCATTTGTGATCTCATCCACCTTTTTCCCCTGTGCGATGAGCTGGTCCATCACCGGAAGCTCCCGTGTGATAAACAGAATCTGGACATGCTTTGCCTGAAATTCTTCTTTATATTTCTGGATCATCAGATTTCCCACGGTCGCAAAGTCCAGTGCTTTTTTCATTGCTTTTTTGCTCACCCGCACCTGTTCTTTTTGATCCATGCTGGACGACAGCATCATGTACCCTTCCGGAATGATCTTAAATTTTGCGAATTCCAGTTTTTTGATCCGCTGGTACGCTTTATCCTGATCTTCGATCGGATCAATCTGGATCCACGTGATCCTGGTAAACGGAACATTCTTTTTGATCTCCGGAAGATCCGGTCCATATAAAAGAATCTTGTCTTCGGGAAGTAACTCTTTCGAAGAGGTCACCGCCTGATAACACGTGGACGGCTGCGAACGGATTCCCAGCTCAAACGCCACTTCTTTTTGAAGCAGGAATTCATTTTCTTTGAGCAGATTCCATGGTTTTGCATGATCCCTGTTCAGCTCTTTTACCGGGAAAGGCTTCAGTAATTCTCTTGTTGTCTCGATAACTTTATCATATACTTGCATAACTAAATGTGATCCTCTACTTTTTTCGTCTCATGATAATGAAGCAGCTTGTCATAAATAAATTCGATCAGCTTGGAATCTGCATTGGTCATATAGATGGTAAACAAAACCGCTGTCACTGCACTCACGGCAAGAAACACTTTTGCAAAAAATCTGACTGTTTTTTTCATCCGGATCGCCCCTTCCTTATAAGTCTAATCCCTTTTGTCTCGCATATTCTGCCGCTCCGAGCGCACCCATCAGCTGCGGATCGATCTTAAGTTCTATGACCTTCATACGGAGCACCTTCTCAATCGCTGCTTTTAATCCTTGATTTTTCGCACATCCGCCCGTCAGTGTGATCGCATCTTTCGCTCCGGCTTTTTTCGCCATTACAAAACAGCGTTTTGCAACCGCCTGCTGAATTCCTGCCGCAATTTCATTCTGCGGTTTTCCTTCTCCGACCAGTGTGATAACCTCAGACTCTGCAAATACCGTACACTGTGCCGTGATCGGGATCACATTTTCCGCTGTAAGACTCAGCTTCGAAAATTCTTCCAGAGACATCTCGAACGCATTCGCCATGGATTCAAAGAAACGCCCTGTACCGGCCGCACATTTGTCATTCATCGCAAATGTTTTCACCGTTCCGTCCGTATCAACCGCAATTCCTTTTACATCCTGTCCGCCGATATCAATGATCGCCCGCACCGACGGATCTGTCACATGCACACCCATTGCATGACAGCTGATCTCGGAAATATTTTCATCTGCCTGCGGTACTTTGTTTCGCCCGTATCCGGTTCCGATCAGATACGTCAGATCGGAAATCTCCTTCAGACCGGCATCCGCGATCGCCTGATCCAGCCCTGCCTTGGCGCTCTGCGCACTGTTGATCTTACTCTTGATCGTATTTGCTGCAACGATCGCCCCGTTTTCATCCAGGATCACCGTTTTCGTATAGGTCGAACCTACATCACATCCCCCGAAATATTTCATCTTTTTCCCTCCTTACCAGGTCAGTTCATCACTATAATCCAGATAGGTCGGATCCAGTGGTTCTTCCCTGAACACCGTTGACATATATTTGTTGACTGCATCGCGCATTGCTTTTCTGGACACGGTTCTCGGATCCATCAGATCATGCTGTACCCAGATCAGATGAATGCCCCGCTCTCTTGCCTGATCTTCAAACAATCCATGAAGACCGCCAAAGTTTTTGCAGGAAACATGATCGTACATGATCACAATATTCGCATTAAATTTCTCGCACATCTTCCAGCACTCATCCAGCGCATTAACATATCCGCCGTTGCTGTGGGAACGCATCATCATCCGCTCATATGCCATTGCCATATCCGTCAGCGCCTGTTCTTTGTCCCCGATATGATAAAAATGATAACTCAGCATACTTTCCATATCGACCAGAGTGCGAATTCCCCACGTATGTTCCGCCCAGGTTGTAAAATGGGTGTAGTAATGTGCCGGACAGCACCATACAATGGCGCGGTATTTATAATCTCTTCTGTCTGCTTCCCGGTCTTCCTCATACCCTTTAAGCATCATCTTCGTCACTTTTTCATCCTGCTTTGTCATAAACGAATCCAGACATGCCGCTGTCTGGAATTCATACTCTCTCTGAAGGGACAGCGCACTTCCTATGACCTGCGGATAAGGCGTACAGTTGACATCCCATTTGTCCAGCATGCACTGTGTTGTCTTATTATATTCTTCTGCCTTTTTCCAGAATGCATCCCAGTCCCACTTCACGTCGTAAGTCTCTTCGATAAACCGGATACAGTTCTTCAGATCCTTGACTGCATACGCATTCGTCTCCGGTTCATTAAACCGCTGCGGCGGGGTCAGCGTAAAGCTCGGCAGTTTTTTCATATAGCGGTCCATAAACAGAGCCGCGCCGAGAGATCCGTCACACGGCATAGAACTTGTGATAAAAGAACTCCCCACCTGCGGATAGTCATCCACAATCGCACATCCAACCTCTGCGGATGGAAGCGGACACACATCTGCCGCCAGTCCCATACGCTCTGCCGCATCTACATACATAATATTTGCGTTCTGATCAACCTCTCCCGGAAGGCAGACCGGTGACATGGCAATATCGATCCAGTCCAGCATCGGAAAACCTGCCATAATGATCGATGGGGTCATCTCGTCAAACATCACCGTCTTTGCACGTAATTTTGCAGCCCGTTTATTATTTGGTGAATTGAGATTCTCATCTCGTTCAATGATCTTGGCGATCACATCTACCGAGTTATGTACCACTCCGTAAAACTGTTCCTGCGTATAACGGAGCTGTTTTCCGCGCAGTCCCAGCTTATGGCGGTCCAGCATATTCGCCACCGTCAGATAAGAAGCCATCCACGGGTAACGCACAAAGGATTTCGTCAGCGCCACCGGATGCTTTCCGAGTGTCACTGCCATATATCCATATACCTTCAGCCAGGAGGCAAAATCATACGCTGTATCTCTTACCCCTTTCCACTCCCTCTGGTTCAGAGAACGGTACCCTTCCGTATAGTAATCTCCAAGCCCTTCATTATGCAGCTTTACCCTTGGTTTTGCATAATGCCTGACATCCTTTACAATCCCCGGAAGTGCTTGTTTCAACTTCTGGATTTTTGTTCCTCGTCTCATTTTCCGGCCTCCTCTCTGCGCGCTTTGATCTTCTTGATTTCCAGACTCTCCACAAATGCCTGTACCCGGGTTCGAAGCTGTCCGCTTGATTTTGCCTGATACGGCCGGTCAATTGATAAGGTCGGTATCTTATATTCTTCGGCAAGAACATGACTCTGCAGTGTTCTCTCAAAAGACCAGTAGGAACAGAATTTCATCTGCTCATAAATAATACCGTCTGCATGATATTCCTCCACCAGTTTCGCCGCCTGATCCTGTCTGTACTTGATCTTATTTGGCGTGACATACCTCGGACAGGAGGTCTGATCAATATTGATCCGCACAATCTGAGTGAGCACATCCTCCGTATCATTTAATACAATTTCCTGACGGCCCGGGATCGATCCATAACAGAACCGGTCTGCGGCAACATAAGCACCGCTGTCTTCCACCAGTTCGATCATATCCGGATCATCGATCTCTCCGCCCACGATCACAACTCTTGCACGGAATTTTGATTTTTTATCCGGCTCCCTGTGTTTGAGTTCCTCCAGTGTTTCATACAATTTATCCAGGATCAGATCTTTTGGACAGACATAGGTTGCAAGAACAATCTTGTGAAATTCTGCGCCTGTGATCACCGGATTTTCTGCTTTTCGCATTTCTCCCATCTCAGAAATGATCCTGCAGATCTCATTGTGCTTCTCCACAGCTTTTCTCATCGCCGCATCGGATATATCCGTTCCATACCGTTCATGCAGCGGTTCCAGAACCTTTCTTCGCAGCTGCTCTACCACATGCTCCACCGTGATCTCTTCATCTTTTCCCGGCACATCCACATAGCTGATAAAGAAATTCTTTTTCTCTTTCCCCTGGATCTCCAGCAGTTCCATATTTTCGTAACACCGGTTCATGCATTCACAGATATCAACCCCGGCAATCGCATCCAGAAACTGAAATCCGCCCTCGATCGCCCGTTCCAGCAATGCTCTGGAAAATTCGCAGGCACTGCTTGCCAGATAATACGTTGCAATCTCTGTAGAACCCATATACGGAGCCCGTAGTCTGACAGAAAAACAGTGATCCAGATTCAGCAGCACTTCCGGGATATGAAAACAGGTGTACCCAACAGCGACCCGGTTCTCCTTCTGCGCTTCCCGGACCAGATCGTTACAGGCACTGTCCAGTAACTTTTCAAAATAGATCATATGTTTTAGATCTTTCATAACAGCCCTCCTGACACTTACAGCAGAATGCCGAACTTCTGCATTGCATCCCGCACATTGACTACCACAGGTGATTCTTCTGGAAGCTCCATAATGCTGCGTCCTTCAAAATCATACAATGCCAGTTTTTTGTCTGACGGGATCGCTGCCAAAAGCTCCAGACCTCTGGTATCCAGTCTTTCGATCATCGCCGGGTCCTCCACCCGGTTCACGATCAGACCGATGCGGTCATATTTCACCAGCTCCATTGCAACATTTTCAATTGTCTTGATGACTTCCAATCCCTTTTTGCTGGTATCCGAGATCAAAAGCAGATGGGTCACTTTCTCCATTACACGGCGGTTGATCTGCTCAATGCCTGCCTCTCCGTCAATGACCACATAATCAAACTGCTCTGAGATCATCGTGATCACTTCTTTTAAATATGAATTGATGCGGCAATAACATCCGGCTGACTCCGGACGTCCGATTGCAAGAAACGCAAAACCTTCTTTTTCGACGATTGCCTCTGCGATCTTATACCTGGACTCAGACAACAATTCCATTGCTTCCTTTGTATTTCCATCCTCCACATTCGCAACAATTTCGTTTCGAATGTCATCCAGCGTCAGTTTGGGCTCAATTCCCAGTGCTGTAGCCAGACCAATCGCCGGATCTGCATCAATGGCAAGGATCTTTTCCTCCGGAAATTCCTCAACCAGAAGCTTTACAAGAGCTGCGGAAATAGAAGTCTTTCCCACGCCCCCTTTTCCGGTCAATGCGATAATTTTTGTCTCTCTGCTCATACCTTTTCTTCCTTTCCACTAAATCCGCACTGCAAGATGATATGCACCGCGTACTGCCTCCAGAACTCTTCCTGCCCGGCTGCTGTCTCCAATGTTATAAATCTCTTTTGCCAGATGTTCTTCTCCCGCTTCAAAGAAAAATGTCTCATCCGCTTTTCCCCCCATTGCCAACACGATCAGATCTGCCGGAATCTTCTTCTCCACGATTTCTTCTTTGATTGCTTTCTCCATCGGGTTCGGAATATTCGGAGGAAGCAGCGGCTGCCAGGTATTATACGGATCCGGCACAGTTTGGGACTGATTCTGTTCCACATAAACGCCGTCTTTTGCAAGCGCTTTTACCTTTGTACAGTTATACAGCCGCACCCCTGATTTTTCCAGATAATGAAGCAAATGTCCTCGGTTTGCTGTACAGACCCCCATCATAAAATGAGGCAGCATTTCCAGAACCGTAACGTTCTTTCCATATTCATTTGCCAGCCAGTGTGCAGTCTCACAGCCTACCACTCCACCGCCTACGATCACGATATTATTTGCACCTTCCGCTTTTTCCGGATGTTCCAGAAGGTCTGTTCCAAGGATTAGATTTGCCTCCTCTCTGCCTTCAAACGGCGGAAAGATTTCCTTTGTTCCATACGCAAAAATAACTGAATCATATGCTTTTTCTTTTAGAAGTTCTGCAGTCACCGTTGTATTTTTATGTACCTGAAGCTGATACTGCTCCTGACAAAGCTCCACCTGTTTCTCAAGGTATGCCAGATAGTTGCGCAGGTCAAATTTGATCTTCGGAATACTTCCTACAGCAATCTTGCCGCCCAGCTTCTCTGATTTTTCATACAAGGTTACGTTGTGTCCGCGTTTTGCCGCGATCAATGCAAATGTAATTCCTGCCGGCCCGCCTCCCACAACAGCAATGTTTTTCTTTTTCTCAGCCGGTGTAAAGGTTTCCGGAAAACGTTCCTCGAATCCGGTTCGCGGATTAACTGCACACTGAGGATGCCCTCCCAGAATAAACTCATTAACGCAGCCTTCCTGACAGCCGATACACGGCCGGATCTCCTCCACATTGCCGGCAAACGCCTTGTTGCACCAGTCCGGATCTGCAAGCAGTGGTCTGGCAAGCATCACCATGTCGCAGTCACCATCCCGGATCGCTTTTTCTGCGATATCCGGATACCCCAGTTTTCCGACTGCAACAACCGGAACGTCCACTCCGGTATTCGATTTGATACGATTTCTGCGGAAGAATTCTTTTGCGATCTTGGACATATCAAGGAAACATCCCGCCGGCATTCCCTCCGGTGGATGCGGCAGCCACCAGTTGTCATAGCAGCCCAGATCCACATCAAACAGATCCACTCCGGCACGGACCAGTTTCGCCATATAATGCAGGGTATCCTTAATCGTTCTTCCATTTTTAAACCGCTTCAGACTGCTGACTTCATTCATCCGTTCCTGATAAGTTTCGTTCAGTGCCAGTGAGAGGTCAATCCGATACATGATCGGGAAGGAATCTCCCGCCCTCTTTCGAATCTCACGGATGATATCAAGCCCAAACATTTCATAATCTTTATAGCGTCCTATCTGTCTTCTGTTAAATGCCGGATTCGTCATCTGTTCCAGCAGATATCCTTCATGCCCATGCAGGTAGATACCGTCTAACCCCATCTCTTTTGCATCTGCTGCCGCCTGCCCGCAGTTTTTTACAATTTTTTTCAAATTGGCATCTGTCAGCGGAATACATGGAAGCTGCGGAATATAAAAGCTCGGATTCACGGACGCAGAAACCGGAATCTTATGTTTTGTCATCACACAAGTCGGAGGCCCGACTCTTCCAAGACCTGGTGTAATCTGGATAAAAATCTTACTTCCATAAGCATGCACTCCCTGTGCAAGATCTCTCCATCCTGCAAACACTGTTCTTGCATGATCAATCCGGGGAAACAAAGACAAATCATCTACTTCTGTTACGGTCGGATCAATTCCATGACTGACCGGGATCAATCCCGTTGTCAAAAGCCCCGTTCCTCCTTTGGCACGCGCAAAAAAATATTGAAGCATTTTATCATTCGGCCGACCTGACTCTTCACACATATTCAGATTCCCCATCGGTCCCATTACCACGCGGTTTTTGATCATAGTCTTATTCACCTGAATCGGAGAAAACAGGGCCTGATACGGATACAATTCCTTCGTCATCGCCCCGGAGCTCAGCCTGCAGTTTTCTTTTTCCTGTTTCACCCAATCCCCATAGGTTTCTTCCAGTCTGACTAACTTTTCATCACATTTCAATGTTTTTGCACCTCCTGTTTTACGACATCTTTTACCCAAACTAATTTTGAGCATTTTGCACTAAAATCATATTTCAATTATATCATTTCAGTGCAAAACAAACAACTCAAAAAAGACCCGAAAGGGAGTATATCACTTCCACTTTCAGGTCTTCTCTATTATTTATTTACGGATCATCTCCATATATGGCAGTACTTCATATCCTGCTTTTTTATAGACATGAACTGCTCTTTCATTTTCTTCTTCCACTTCCAGGCGAACTACCACGTCTGCGTATTTTTCTTCTATATATTCAAAAAACTTACTTCCGATACCAAGTCCTCTGCTTTCTGGCTTCATATACAGATCTTCGATCCAGACACACTGCTTTCCAAACTCTGTGGAAAAGCTTTTGGCTGCCATGGCATACCCCAAAAGCTGCCCTTCATTTTCAAACACATATCCTTCCAGATATGGACTCCCTTCTATGCATGTTCTGATATCATTCTCAAAAATCTCATCCGATCCATTACTCTGCACTGCGGGAGATGCGTAAAATACCCGCATCATATCCAATACTTCCTGTTTATCCTGTTCCATCATATTTCTAATTGTAAATTCCATCACTGTCCATCCTTTTCTTTATTCTGCCAATACGCTCTTATGCCGTTTCAGATATTTTCCGTCTCCTTTTTTACCTAAGAACTGATTCTCTTTCACGATCACATGCCCTCTCTGCATGACCAGTTCAATCTCACCTTTCACTGCCATCCCCTCATAACAGGTATAATCTACTGCACTGTGCATATCCGCATGTGTCAGTATGCGCTCTTTCTCCGGATTTAAGAGAATCAGATCCGCATCTGAACCCGGCAGCAGAGTTCCCTTCTGCGGATATAATCCATACATCCGGCTAGGATTCGTACACAGATAATGCACCATCTGCGGCAGTGTAATTCTGCCTTTCATCACACCCTCAGAGAACAGAATGCGCATCCGCTCTTCAACTCCCGGTGCACCGTTTGGACAAGCTGTAAAATCCTGCGCTCCTGCCTGCTTTTCTTTCCCAAAGTGAAACGGGCAGTGATCTGTTGCCACAACATCGATCACACCATCCTTTAATGCCTGCCATAATGCATCCTGATCCTCTTTTTTGCGAAGCGGCGGAGACATGATCGCTTTCAGCCCTTCCTTGGGATCTTCATACATCTCATCCGTGAGAGTCAGATATTGCGTACAGGTCTCCACTGCAAAATTCTTCTGGTGGGATGCCCGCGCTTTCATAACCTCCATCAGCCCTTCTTTGCTGGACAAATGTACAATATACAGCGGTGCATCACCTGCCATGGCTGCCAGATGCAGCAGACGGTCCACTGCCTCCGCCTCACAACGCGCCGGTCTGCTGAGCGGATGATACTTTGGCTCTGTACATCCCGACTCGCGGTATGTCTTCCTAAGATAATTGATCACACCATCATTCTCGCAGTGCACTGCGATCACTATCCCGTCCTTTTTTGCTTCTTTGAGTACCTGAAAAATCTCGTCATCAGTCAACATGTCATCATATGTCGTATATACCTTAAAACTTGTAATTCCATCATTTTCGGCAATCTCTTTCATCTCCCCCAGTATGGATGCATTGACATGCTGGATCACCCCATGAAATCCATAATCAATGACTGATTTCCCATCTGCCAGACGATGATATTCTTCCACCTGATGCCACAGGCTGCATCCCTTCGGGCCGAACGCCATGTGATCCACGATCGTCGTTGTTCCTCCACAGGCTGCTGCCACCGTTCCATCATAAAAATCATCCACTGCACGATACTTTCCTGACTGCAGATCCATATGCGTATGTACGTCCACACCCCCCGGGATCACATATCTGCCTGTGGCATCGATCACCTCGGCATCCTCCTCTTCCAAAACTGTTCCTATGGACTTTATTTTTTCATCTTCGATCAGAATATCCCCCTGAAATACCTGCGACTCTGTTGCGATCATACCATTTTTTACTAATAATTTCATAGGACTCCTCCTTTTTCCGGCATTTCTATCTGTTCATTTGATATTTATAGAATACTCTTATCAGCACATGAATTCAACCTGATTTCTGAAATATTTTCAGATGTCTAAATTTCTTTTAGCTTCTGTTTTCTTTTTATGATATAATGAGCGTTAACGAATCATGATATCATAGAAGACGATTACACATTTATCAGGAGAGGATGTAAACAATGGGATACTCTTTAGATCTATTAAAACAAATTGCGCACGGACTTGCACAGCAGTTCAGTGATTCCTGCGAAATCGTGATCCACGATGTACGCCATGGAATCGAAAACACAATCTTATATATTGAAAACGGACATGTCACTGACCGAAAATCCGGTGACAGTGCATCCAATGTCGTACTGGAAGCGATCAAAGCCGATCCGTCCACACTGCAGGATCAGTACGCTTATCTGACAAAAACAAATGACGGACGTCTGCTGAAGTCTTCGACCTTTTACATTAAGGACGAATCCGGAACGCTTGCCTATATTTTTTCTATCAATTATGATATTACCGCACTGGCTGCAGCGGATCAGTTTCTGCAGTCCTTTATCCAGACACAGAATCCCGCCGAGCCATCCGCTTCCCGCAGTGCAACCCCTCAGATTACGCACAATGTCACCGAGCTTCTGGATACCCTGATCGAACAGGCTATCTCCAATATCGGGAAACCGGCAGCACTGATGACAAAAGACGAAAAAATCAAAGTGGTTCAGTATTTAAATGATGCCGGCGCTTTTCTGATCACGAAGTCCGGAGATAAGGTAGCTTCTATACTCGGCATCTCAAAATTCACATTATATAACTATATGGATGCCGGTAAATAAAAAATCCGCTGAAAGTGCAACGTTGAAACACTTTCAGCGGATTCTGATTATACTTCCATCTTACTCTGCATCCATTCGTATAAATCCTGATATACCTGCTCCCGGTCTGTTTCATTCAAAATCTCATGTCGGTCTCCGGCATACAGCCGCAAAGTCACATCCTGTATTCCGGCCGCCCGATACTTCTCATAGATCTTTCTGACACCTTTGCCGAATCCTCCGACCGGATCGTCCGAACCGGACACCATAAAAATCGGCAGCGTCTTCGGTATCATATAGATGCTTTCCCGCTTCTGCGTCTGCTGAATTCCGCAGAACATCTGATAGTAGGCATTTACTGTAAATACAAACGAACACAGCGGATCGGAAACATACTGATCCAGCTTTTCCGTATCACTGGTCACCCAGTCTGCCCTCGTCCTTGCCGGCTTGAATTTTTTACAGAAAGGTCCATTCACCATCTTGTCTACCAGCTTGCTTCGATAATGCCATCCTTTTAAAACTGCCAGTATCCTGCACAGATCTTTTCCAAGCTTGAGTTCCGTCTTATTCTGCTCTGACATGGTCCCCATGATGATCGCTCCACTGAGTCCATTGCCATACATCTGAATATATTGTCTCAGCAGAGACGATCCCATGCTGTGTCCAAGCATAAAATAAGGCACGTCCGGGTATTTTTTCATCGTCCGCTGTCTCAATGTATGTAAATCTCCAAGAACACATGCATTTCCATATTTTTCATTAAAAAATCCATACTCTGACTTACTCTGTACTGACTTTCCATGTCCCAGATGATCGTTGCCGACTACATAAAATCCTTTTTCGCAGAGATATTCTGCAAACTCCGAATATCTGTCAACATACTCAACCATCCCGTGACTCAACTGCAAGACTGCCTTTACCTGTCCTTCCGGTTTCCATTCAATTGTATGAATCTCTGTATTTCCATCTTTGGATGGAAAGTAAAATTCATCTTTCATCTTTCTCTCTACCTGTCATCTAATTTTATATATTCCCGATGAGGAGCCAGCGGCTTATATGCCGGACGGATGATCTTATCCGCATTCTTCAGCTCTTCCAGACGGTGTGCACTCCATCCTACAATACGTGCAGCCGCAAAGATCGGTGTATACAGTGACGGAGGAAGATCCAGCATACTGTACACCAGACCACTGTAAAAGTCCACATTCGCACTGACACCTTTGTAAATCTTGCGCTTCTCGGCGATTACTTCCGGAGCCATATGCTCTACCTTCTCATAAAGCGCATACTCTGCCTCGCAGCCTTTCTCCTGTGCAAGCTGCTTTACAAACGCACGAAATACATCTGCACGAGGATCAGAAATGGAATAAACCGCATGTCCCATTCCGTAGATCAGACCTTTTTTATCAAAGGCTTTCTTATCCAACAGTGCTTCCAGATACTGACGGATCTGCTCTTCATCAGTCCAGTCTGTCAGTGTTGCCTTCATATCCTCAAACATCTGTGTCACTTTTACATTCGCACCGCCATGCTTCGGTCCTTTCAGGGAAGCCATCGCTGCTGTAATCGTAGAATACGTATCGGTACCGGAAGAAGTAACTACATGAGTCGTAAAGGTGGAGTTATTACCACCGCCATGATCCATATGAAGCACAAGTGCCATATCCAGGATCTCTGCCTCAAGCGCTGTATACTTTCTGTCTTCACGAAGCATCATCAGGATATTCTCCGCTGCGGAAAGCTCCGGATGAGGTGCATAAATATAAAGATCCTCACCTCTTCTGTAATTATATGCATGGTAGGCATATACCATAAACATTGGGAACTGACTGATCAGATTCAGACACTGACGAAGTACGTTCGGAATCGAAATATCATCCGCTTTGTCATCGTATGTATACATACTCAGGATATAGCGGGAAATGTTGTTCATCATATCACTGCTCGGCGCTTTCATGATTACATCCCGTACAAAGTTCGGCGGAAGTGTCCGGCGCTCTGCGATCATGGCACGAAATTCATCCAGCTGCACCTTTGTCGGAAGTTCTCCAAACAAAAGGAGATATGTTGTCTCTTCAAATCCCGGGTGCTCTGCTTTTAAAAATCCGCCGATCAGCTCTTTGATATTATATCCACGGTAGTAGAGGCTTCCTTCACACGGAACTTCTTTGCCGTCTACGACTTTGGTATTTACAATATCTGAAATGTTGGTCAGACCTGCAAGTACACCTTTTCCATTTAAATCACGAAGACCTCTCTTCACCTCATACTTGGTATACAGTTCTTTGTCAATCGCTGTATTCGTCTCACAAATATGTGCCAGCTCCTGAATCTTGGGTGTATTTTCAAAAATGATGTTCTCAATGTCTCTCTGCATATAGCCTCTCCTTCCGTCATTTGTTTTATATTTCTTTATTATACTAAAGATTTTGCTCCTATACAATTAACTGTGTATTAAATATTTATGAACTATTGCTGTTTATTCTGTTTGGACCTGCACAGAAATCATTATGCGATTTGATCACTTAAATAGTTCGCAAGCTCTGCAAATTCTTCCAGAGTCAGGGCTTCTCCACGGATACTCGCGCCTCTGCCGAGATGTCCGATCGCCGCTTCGATCTGCTCCTTCGTAAAATCCAGCTCCGGTGAATTCTTCAGGCCATTCGCAAGCGTTTTTCTTCTCTGATTGAACGAAGCCCGGATGATCCGAAACATCAGTTTTTCATCTTTTACCTGCACCGGTGGTTCTTCATATCTGTCAAGACGGATGACTGCAGAACCGACCTTCGGGCGCGGCATAAAACAGTTCGGCGGTACATTGGCTACAATATATGGTTTTGCGTAATACTGGACCGCAAGTGACAGCGCTCCGTAATCCTTCGTTCCCGGTCCTACCTGCATCCGATCTGCTACTTCTTTCTGAACCATGACTGTAATACTCTTCATTGGAACATGATTTTCAAACAATCCCATGATGATCGGAGTCGTAATATAATATGGAAGATTTGCCACAACTTTGATCGGCTTTCCTTCATTCTCCTGTTTTGCAAGCTCAGCAATATCCACTTTTAACACATCCTCATTGATGACCTGCACATTGTCATAGCCATCCAGAGTATCCTCCAGAATCGGAATCAATGCCTTATCGATTTCTACTGCCGCTACCTTTCCCGCAGCGCATGCCAGATACTGTGTCATCGTTCCGATTCCCGGTCCGATCTCCAGCACAAAATCATCCTTAGTAATCTCTGCAGATCCGATGATCTTATCCAGTACATGCGTATCTATCAGGAAATTCTGTCCGAATTTTTTCTGAAACACAAAGTTATACTTCTGAAGCACCGCGATCGTATTCTGCGGATTTCCAAGTGTTGGTTCTTTCATCTGCACACCTCTTTCTCTACTTTTTGAAACGATATAATTTTTTTGCATTTTCTGTTGTCTGTCTTACAACCTCTTCGTAAGAAATCCCCTTTAATCCTGACTGAAAGTATTCCCTGTCTGAAAGATTGCCTTCTTTGCGGTCACTTGTGTAGACTTTTCCATTGACAAGGATGATGCCCATCCGCTTAAACTGATACTTCTCTGTAACTTTCTGAAAGCTCTCTGCGAGCTTCTTCGGATCTTTCAGCCTCTTTTCACTGATCTCATTGGAGATCCCATCCAAAAGATTAATCTCACTGAGAATCTCTTTTCTCAGAATCTTGACACTCTGGCCTGATACCTCGTGAAGTGAACTTATCACTTCATTTTCCAGATTGCTGTGAAGTACACGGGAATACACATAGAGAGAAGAAAACAAACCCAAAGACAGCACAACTATAAAAAGCAGAATTCTTTTCATCACAGAACTATCTTTCATCTAAGGCTCCTCCTCTCTTATCGCAGATTATTGTTATATGATTATAAATCATATTGTATACCCGGCACAATCCTTATTTTCAGATACCGAGTTCTGCAAGTTTCTCTTTCGTCTGTTCCCTGCTTTCAAATACAATCCCCTTGTATCCATATTTTTCTGCCGCAAGAATATTTTCTTCCAGGTCGTCAATAAAAACCGACTCTTCCGGGCAGATTCCATATTTATCTTCCAAAACCTTAAAAATCTTCCGCTCCGGCTTTACAGACAATGCCTCAAAGGATATGACCTTTCCGTCCGCCTCTGTGATAAATGAAAATGGCTTCTCCCTATTCTCAAAGGCTGTCTTTCCGTAATTGCTCAGAATATACACGGAATAACCCGCCGCTTTCAACTCCCTGATCCAGCTTGATGCATAAGAGTATTCTTCGGTCATCTCATGAATGTGCTCATAGAGCAGGTCAATCTGATCTTTATATTCCGGCGCCAGCGAATAGAATCCTTCTATAATTTCCCGGTCCGGCATGCGGCTCCGGTCAAACTCTACCCAGTACGGCCCTCTCACGGTCGCATCAGCCATACGCTCAAATACTTCTCCTTCAAAACCCAGCCTCAAAAATAATCTCTCCCACCCAAAATCTGCAAGAACATTTCCTATATCAAATATCACATTTTTAATCATCCGTTCCTCCCGTTATGTATTCAGAAAAAAATCTCAGGCTCAGCCCTTGTTGTATACTGTTCTTCCAATTCCGTCTTATGGTACAGATATCCTTCATCCTCATAATATTTTGCATGTTTCGGGCACTTCTTGATACAGGCCCCGCATTTGATGCAGATCCCGTCCACTGTGCCAACATCCTCACGCCGTATAGAACCCATGGGACAGACTTTTGCACAAATCCCACAGCCGTCACACTCCCCGGAGGTTAAGGGCTTTACTTTTCTGATGTCAATGAAATTTCCTTTTCTGTCCCTGGGCTGGTAATA
>OGIW01000627.1_pt1 | contig 24571 bp, 19 predicted proteins | sample 1571921 | NCBI WGS metagenome assembly OGIW01 (sample SAMEA2582112, study PRJEB24529) | metagenome | biome: Human gut stool | place: China | collected 2011 | reverse complement strand
AAAAGGGGCCCTTCCGTGTGAAATACTGCCTCTTTCTGAGGCGGATTTAATGTATCGTATATACTCATTTCTGACTCCTATCTTCTTAAAATTGCCTTCGGATAAATTTGCTTCATTCGCTCATCAGGGAAATGCTCGTCGAAAAAGTCGTCCACTGCAGTTGTAACTTCCTGTTCTTCTGTATGACGTTCTGTGTACCTGCAAAGAGCAAGACTTGACATTCCCATATCAAACAGCATAAACACGATCATAATCCAGGAAAGAATGATTCCCGGTTTTTTAGGAATTTTTTCAATCAGTCCGGATAGACGCGGATAGAGGAAGCAGAGCCACAAAACAGCAACAATTCCCCAGAAAAAGCAGAAAAGAAGGTTGATCCTTCCGCCCAGGTTAAACGGAATCTTGCTGTAATCCCAGAAAACCGTACCAAATACAATCTCTGTGAAAACGCTGCACACATACTCGTAAACACCGCCTACCACGGTACCGAAAATGAAAATATAGCCCTTGCTTCTGTTTCTGTACTGGTAAAGGATTGCTGTCAGAAGCACACAGCCAAGTCCCCACACAATGCTGAAATCCCCGTACACCACGCTGCTTCGGCTCATAAGCCTTCCCATCGTGATCCAGCAGAAAATCGTCTCTATAATATCTCCCAGAAAAGCGCCGATAAAAAACAGGCAGACCAGCTTATAAAAACTGCAGCCCACTGCAAAAACGCCGGCCTTTTCTTTTGCCTTCTCTGCCTGACGCTCCTGCTCCTGCCTAGCTTCCAGAAGTTTCTTTGCCTCAAGGTCGGGATAAGAGCGGCTTACATATTTTAAAGTCCAGCCCACAAGACCTTTTCCCATTTCATCTGCAGCCTTCTGCAGATTTTCAGAGACACTGGAGATAATCGCAAGCTTCCTGATCCTTTTATTTACAGCCGCAAGGCTTGCCACAGTTCCCGCAAAATCAATGGCAAGGACAATGTAAAGAACAAGAAGTATGATTTCTCCGATTCTTCTCGGAATCATTCCTATCATTTTTCCAAGAAACGGATTTACAAAACAGACGCACACAACTGCTGTAATTCCCCACACAACTGTATACGGCAGATTTACATAACCTCCGAACTGGAACTTCTTTCTGGAATAATCCCACCATTTCTTATGAAAAATCTTTTCCAGCACAAATCCGGTTGCAAGGCTTACAAGAAAAGACAAAACTACTCCTCCTATAAATAAAAAGAGCAGCTCGTTTTTTAATTCCCGAAGGAATACTGCAAACATCACGCCTCCGAAGCCATATGCCGGACACCAGGGACCAAAGAGAAATCCCACGTCAACAAATTTCTTTTCCCGAAATGCCGCTGCCGCTGTGCCGATCACCCAGCCGGCAAAAGAAAAGATTGCAAAGACCCATAATAATTTATACATTGTCACTTCCAAAGCATTTCCTCCTGTGTATGTCTGTCAATCCAGGCAGAACTGCCCGGACACAAGATGCGCTGTAATTTGTCAGGTATCTTTTTATAAAGTTTTTTATGCTATGGAACATTACAGGGTAATTTCCCATAGCATAAAAAAACCACTGGAAACTCTCATTTCCAGTGGCAGTTACGTGTGTTAGAGGATTCGAACCCCCGACCTTTTGGTCCGTAGCCAAACGCTCTATCCAGCTGAGCTAAACACACATTTTTGCGTTTTTCCTTCGCAACAATGAGTATTCTACTCTATAAAGGATAAAATGTCAAGGGGTTTTTGAAAATTTTTTTATTATTTTTTTCAGTTTCTTCGAAGAGCCTCTATAGGGCTTAATTTTGCGGCTTTCCGCGCCGGATAAATTCCGAAAAATACGCCCACTGCACAGGAAAATACGGTGGCTGCCAAAATTGTGGCGGCGCTGATTCCAGGTGTGATCTCCATCTGCATACTCGCGCTCATAACCCCGCATATTGCATAGCCGCCTGCAATTCCCAGAATAATACCGATAATTCCTCCGATTACCGTAAGAATGGCAGCTTCAGCCAGAAACTGCAGCATGATAGAAGATGTTTTCGCCCCAAGAGACTTTCGAATCCCAATCTCTCTCGTTCGCTCTGTCACAGAAACAAGCATAATATTCATAACGCCGATTCCTCCTACAAGAAGAGAAATTCCCGCCACAAAAGAAATAAAAGCCGTTACCATTCCCAACATATCATTCATGGATTTTAATACGTCCTGGAAATTTTCCACACGGTAATAATCCTCGCCTGCGCTTTGATGGCGCTTTTCCAGAAGTTTTACAACACTGTCCGCCACCGCCTGCATATCCAGGCTTTTATCTGCCTGAACCGTCATGGAATAAAAGAAATCCATATTTCCGGTGAAATCGTCCATAGCTGTAAACGGAACGCTTACTGATACCGGCATTCCCTCATACGTATAGCTTACAAAAGTACCGTTTTCCTTTTGCGCCGTTACCCCGGCAATGCGAAACGTCTTTGTAATATCGTAACAGGTAATATCGAGGGTCATTCCCACCACATCGTCTGTTCCAAAAAGACGCTTCGCATCTGCGTCTGAAATCACGCACACATTTTGCGCCTCCATAAGCTCATTTTCCCCGAAATATGTGCCATGCTTCATATTTATGTTATTTACAAGCTTTGCGTCTGGACCTTCCGCTGTCACATAAAGAGGAAAACTTCCCTTTCCTGTCACAGTTTCTCCCTGGTATGTTTCAGAAATATTTACGCCCTCAATTCCCTCAAGCTCACGCACCGCGCTCACATCGTCCGGCGTGATCCACTCTTCATCTGTCTGGGCGTCCTCGCTGCAGCTTATAAAAATCTGCCCTCCGCCTATATCGTTGATCTCGCTGTTCATCTGATTTTTTGTTCCCTCACCAATCGAAACAATCGAGATCACAGATGCGATGCCAATGATAATTCCCAGCATGGTAAGAAACGAGCGGCCTTTATTTGCCATGATATTATGGACTGCCATCTTGACATATTCATAAAGATTTCCCATGTTAAGCCTCTCCTTCTTGCGCTGCTGCCTGCATTCCTTCCTCCAGGCTTCCAAGGTCGGAAATTACCTGATCTCCCTCTTTCAGACCTTCTTTGATCTCCACGTAATCCTGAGAACTCAGCCCGGTTGTCACATTTTGTCTTGTGATCACACCGTCTTTCAGAATATAGCAGAAGGAGCCGTCCTTTCCTATATTTACAGCCTCCACAGGAAGCGTCACCACATCTTCAGCAGACTCCGCGTGAATTTTTACTTTTGCATCTACACCCAGAAAAATATCTTCATCAGGATTTAAAATGCTGACTGTGGCTGAAATCACAGGTGTTCCTTTTTCATTTGGAGATGCGATGTGGCTTACCTTTGTTACCTTTCCTTCATATGTACGGTCTGCCATTGTAATTTCCGCGCTCTGCCCTTCTTTTACCTTATCATAATCGTATTTGGAAATATTTATATCTACACTTACCTTATCTGTGTTCTGGAGAGTAAAAAGCTCCATACCCTGCGTCACAGTGGAACCTTCCACAGCCGCTGTTTTGGAAATGACTCCGTTAAACTCAGCGGAAATTCCCTTTTTTCCGTCCTCCAGAAGTTCTTCTGCTGTTTTGGCTTCCATCTCAGAAAGATTATTTGTAATTTTCATCTTTTCCTTCTGCTCTTTGGAAAGACCGGCTTCATCAGCCTCTGCAACTGCCTTTTCTGAAGCAAGCTCAGACTGAAGCTCTGCCAGATCGCTGCTTGCATCCTCCAGGGCTCTCTCAATTCCGGAAGTATCGACTGACGTATAGGAAACGCCTCCTGTCTGAACATCTTCTGTCTCTGCGTCTGCCTGACTTCCGTCTGTCAGCTCATCGCTTCCTGAAAATACTGCATTTTCAAAATCAGAAAGCGCCGGCATTTTCGGCTCCTGCGCTTTCATTGTCTCATAAGCCTCTTTTGCCTGATTCTTTGTAATTTCTGCCTGGCTTCTCACCTGTTCTGCCTGATGGAGCGCCTCTGTATTTGCCTCGGAAGGATCTGCCTGCCATGTTGCAAATGCCATCTGATAAGCGGTATCTGTCTGATTAAAATCGCTCTGCGCCTGATTTGCGCTGGAATTTAATTCTCCAAGCTCCTGCTGATATTTTGGAAGCGTCTCGTTCTGATACACACTGAGAGCCTCTGTATACGCCTTCTGTATCGCCTGATTTTTCTGCTCCTGCGCCTTCTGCTGGGCGGCAAGCTCCGCCTGCGCCTGTGCTGCCTGCGCTTCCGCCTGATCTCTGGCTGCCTGCGCCTGTACCTGGGAAAACTGGGATTTTAAAGACGATACCTGATTCTTCTTGCTTTCTATCTGCTGTTCCAGAGTCTCTACATTCTTTTTGGCATCACTCTGTTTCTTTTCTGCCTTATCTGACTTCTTTATGGTGTCCTCATAATCGTATTTTCCGGACTGGAAAGACATGGCAGCTTTCTGGTTATCTTTTTCCAGATTTTCCATGTCAAACGCGATCAGTTTTGTTCCTTTTTTTACAGAGTCTCCTTCTTCAAAAGAAACTTCTGATATTTTTGCGTTCACAGGAGAAAAAAATGTTTTCTGCTCCTCGCTTACCACCGTTCCTGTGGCGTCTACAATCTGTTCCACATCTCCCACAACTGCAGTCTGTACCGGAACAGCGGGAACTGACGCTTCTTTTGAACCGCCCTTGCCTGCAACGGCAACGCCTCCTGCCACAACTGCCACTACGCCTGCACATATTAATATTTTTTTATTTCTTTTCTTCATGCCTTCATCTCCTCAAACTTCTCGTTTATGGTATCTGATTCTATTTTTCCGTCCATAATACGGACCACCCGCTTTGCCTGATCTGCAATTCCATTATCATGGGTGATCAGAATAATCGTTTTTCCTGTTTTGTGCATATCCTTCAAAATCCCAAGAATTTCCCTGCTGGACGCAGAATCAAGATTTCCGGTAGGCTCATCTGCAAGAATCACAGGCGGCTTTGCCGCGATCGCTCTTGCTATGGCAACCCTCTGCTGCTGACCTCCCGACATCTCGTTTGGTTTGTGATGAAGTCTTTTTTCCAGACCTACCATTTTTAAAGATTCGATGGCAAGATTTCTTCTTGTTTTCCTGTCGATTCCCCTGTAGATCAGAGGAAGCTCCACGTTTTCAATGGCTGTGAGATTTGCGATCAGATTAAATCCCTGAAAAATAAAACCGATCTCCCGGTTCCGCACTACGGAAAGCTCGTTGTCTTTCATAGTGGATACGTCTGTGCCATTCAGATAATATTCTCCGGAAGTGGGAACGTCGAGACACCCAAGCATATTCATAAAGGTGGATTTTCCGGAACCGGACTGACCGATGATCGCCACAAATTCCCCTTTCTGAATCTCCAGATTCACATGATCTAACGCCCTTACCTCGTTTTCTCCCGGATTATAAATTTTACATAAGTCTTTTACTTTTATCAGTGCTTCTTCCATGTTACGCCTCCTGCCCCTGATTATATCATTGCACTGTCGTATTTTCTATAACAGAGCAAAGAATCTCGCTTGCGAGATTCTCCGCCAGCATAAAAAAACAGAACCGGGGCGTTCAGTACCCTGGTCCTGCTTTCCCTCTGTTTGTTATAACGAGGAAGGATTTATTTTTGATTCATCTTAAATAATATTTTTTACGCATCAAGAAGAAATGCTTTATATGCTTTTTTCGCCTCGTATACGTCTGCCTTGCTTGTTACTTCCCACGGAGCGTGCATACTTAAAACAGCAACGCCGCTGTCGATAACTTCCATTCCGTAAAGAGCTGCGATAAACGCGATAGTTCCGCCGCCGCCAACATCAACTTTTCCAAGCTCTGCTGTCTGGAATGCAACTTCATGGTCATCAAAGATTCTGCGTACTCTTGCAACGTATTCTGCGTTTGCATCGTTGGAGCCGGATTTTCCTCTTGCTCCTGTAAATTTGTTGAGAACAATGCCTCTTCCAAGGAACGCTGCGTTTTTCTTCTCAAAGCATTCTGCATAAGCCGGGTCAAAGCCTGCGCTTACGTCAGAAGAAAGCATGCTGCAGCCGCGAAGAGTTCTTCTTAAAGCAAGATCGGAATATACGCCCATTGCGTCCATAAGCTCTGCCACGCTGTTCTCAAAGAAACGTGACTGCATACCTGTTGCACCTACGCTTCCGATTTCTTCTTTGTCTACAAGGAGACAGCAGCATGTACGTTTCGGAGCTTCCATCTCAAGCATTGCTACAAGAGAAGTGTAAGCACATACACGGTCGTCCTGTCCGTAAGCAGCGATCATGCTTCTGTCAAGACCGCAGTCTCTTGCTTTTCCTGCCGGAACTATTTCAAGCTCTGCGGAAAGGAAATCTTCTTCCTCAATTCCGTATTTCTCTGTGAGAAGCTTCATAACATTTTCTTTTACTGCTTCTTTTTTATCTTCCGGAAGGTCTTTTAACGGTCTGCTTCCAATAAGGAGATCAAGGCTTTCTCCCTCAACTACTGTAGAAGCCGGTTTCTCCATCTGCTTTCCTGCAAGGTGTACAAGAAGATCTGTGATATATACGATCGGGTCGCCTTCTTCTTCCCCGATATTTACGTTTACTACAGAACCGTCTTTCTTTGCGATCACGCCGTGAAGTGCAAGAGGAAGAGCTACCCACTGGTATTTCTTGATACCGCCATAGTAATGTGTATCAAGGTAAGCAAGGTCGGAATCCTCATACAGCGGATTCTGTTTGATGTCGATTCTCGGAGAGTCGATGTGCGCGCCAAGAATATTCATACCTTTTGTAATATCCTCTTCTCCGATGTGGAAAAGAGCAATGATTTTATTCATATCAACTGTGTAAACCTTATCTCCGGCTTTTACAGTCTCACCTTTTGCAAGTTTTTCTTCCAGGGAAACATAGCCTTTTGCTCTTGCCTCCTCGATTGTTCTGTCTACGCATTCGCGCTCTGTCTTTCCATTGTCAAGAAAACTCTTATAAGCTTCTGCGAGAGCTTCCATTTCTTTTTCGTCTGCTTCTGTATAAGAAAGCCAGGCATTTTTTCTTTCCATTTTTATCCACCTTTCCTACCCTTTTTTATGAAAAAGGATATTATCTTTTATCGTTTTCGATATGTTTTCTATTATAGAACAAAACCACAGATTTTTCCATATCTAACTTTACAAAAACACGGGAATTCGTTATAGTGAATTTAATATCGCCAAAGGAGGTTTTTACATGCAGTCATCTACACAGCTTCAGGAACAGCTTCGCTCTCTCAACAGAAAGAGCTACCCTGCATATAAATCACTAAAGGGAGCGTATCGTTTCCCAAAATACATTTTATCCATTGACCATGTACAGGGGGATCCGTTTGCCTCCCCTTCCCATATAACTGTATCTGTCTCCCATAAAGACGCCGGTTTTCCCGCTGATTATTATAAAGACAAACTGACACGCACCACCCTTTCCGACTATCTTACGAGACGATTTGAACAGCAGATAAACCGTTTTTCTTTCCGGGCAAAAGGTTCCGGAAAAAGCGGTCTGATTTCCGTGAGCCACTGCGGTCAGGAGGTTTTAAGCCGCACTGCCTGCGAAATTACAGATGAGGGAATTACCGCCCGTTTCTTTGTGGGCTTTCCTGCAAACGGACGCACCATCAACGCGCCGGAGCTTGAAAAAATTCTTTTTGATTTCCTTCCCGCAAGTGTGGAACAGAGTTTCTTCTATAAGAATATAAACGGCGCTCATTTACAAAAATCAATCTGTCTCGCAGAAGACCAGGCGTATATCCGCAAAACTTTAAAAGAGCGTAATCTTGCCGCCTTTGTTGCAGACGGAGCCATTCTTCCAAGGGAAAGCGGCGTTTCCCAGAAGCCTATGAAAAATGCAGTTGCCTTTTCCTCCCCGGAAAGCCTTCGCATCACTTTAGAGCTTCCTCACAAGGGAAAAATAACCGGTATGGGCGTTCCCTGCGGCATTACCTTAATTGTGGGCGGCGGCTATCACGGGAAATCCACTCTCTTAAATGCACTGGAACTTGGTGTATATAACCACATTCCGGAAGACGGAAGAGAGTATGTCATCACAGAGGAAAGCGCCTTAAAGCTCCGTTCAGAAGACGGACGTTTCATTAAAGATACGGACATTTCCATGTTCATTAACGACCTTCCAAACAAAAAAGACACCCGCTGCTTCTCCACAGAGGACGCCAGCGGCAGCACCTCCCAGGCTGCCGGAATTGTGGAAGGAATCGAATCCGGAAGCCGCGTTTTCCTTCTTGACGAGGATACTTCTGCCACCAATTTTATGGTTCGCGATGAATTTATGCAAAAGGTAATATCCCGGGAAAAAGAGCCTATTACCCCTTTCCTTGAGCGCGCCCGCTGCCTTTATGAAAAAGGCGGCATTTCCACCATTCTTGTTGCCGGAAGCTCAGGAGCATTTTTCCACATTGCAGACACCATTATTCAGATGGATAACTACTATCCGGTGGACATTACCGCCTCCACAAAAGAGCTCTGTAAAAGCTACCCTCTTACAGATTCTCACGTGCCTCCCTTCCATATGCCGGAAAGCCGCCGGATTATGACAAAGGCTGCTGCCGTAAAAACAAAGGGAAGAAATTATTTCGGAAAAGAAATGGCAGCCGTTCCGGAGCGTCTGAAAATCAAGGTTCACGGAAAAGACGGCTTCTCTCTTGGCAAGCAGGAAATTGACCTTCGCTATATCGAGCAGATTACAGACGGGGAGCAGACCGCCGCTCTCGGGCTTCTCCTCAAATACGCCTGCGAGCATCTGATCGACGGAAAACGAACACTTGGGGAAATCGTGGAATTTCTTAATCATAAGCTGGAAGAAAAAGGCTTTGACGCCTTCCGGGAAAACGGATATGTTTCCGGTGGGTATGCCATGCCGAGGATTCAGGAGATTTATTCCTGCTTTAACCGATATAGAAGGGTATAATTTTACCCAAACAAAAACTACCTCTTCTTCGGCGGTCCTGCCGTGAGAGGTAGTCTTGTTATTTACATATTTAGGGAAAGGAAAGAGTTATCTTAAAAGCTCTGTTCTTTTAAGATGTATATATCATATCAGGTAATTGTGAGGAAATTTTGTCTTAATTCTAATAAATTTATAAAAACAATTAAAAAGATATTATAGAATTATGATTTTCCTCTCTTAGTCGTGTCTCTCATCCTCATTATCGTAGCATTCGCAGAAACGAGCAGCAAATGCCGGCGGTTCATCTTTCACATAAAGATGGGATATGTCTCCAAAAGAACTGATACGGAATGAAGCAATTCCTCTTCTTCTCTCCTCTGTCACGACAGTGGTGACAGAAGTTGGAGCAGCACACATTCCATGCCATAAAACCATAGGAGATGCCCCAATCAGATGTGCTAAAAGTACACATTCCAGTCCAAAATGACAGAAAAATACAAGTGTATCCTGATTCGGTTTTTCCACCCTGTAAATATGGCCTTCCCGTACATATCCATGTTTTGCCAGAAGCCTGTCAAACTCTCCTGTTACCTTTTCGTATTCTTCTTTAATATTCTCCGGAGTAAAACGCTCGTTTTCAAACCAGTGATCATACTGATAAAAACGCTCGTCCTTTGTCCAGTCCTGTGGCAGCCAGTCCCATAATCCCTTCTTTCTGTCTGTTACATCGGGACGGTTAATGTAATACGTAAACTCTCGAAGCCAGTCGCATTCTTCTGCTGTCCTGCCCATCTTTTTTAAAGTAAGAGAAGCCGTATCTTTCGCTCTTCCAAGAGGGGAAACATAAAACTCCTTTATATCCAGCTTCGCAAGGCGTTCCGATAAATATTCCGCCTCTTTCCATCCTTTTTCCGTAAGGGAATCTATCGTATAATCCGGATCTCCGTGTCTTACAATTAATAACTTCATCGTTTCTCTCCTGTTCTGGTAAAATTCCTCTCCAAGTATAAAACAGGATTGCCCTTTTCGCAAGAAAGAAATCTCAGAGCTTGATGTCTCCTGTAGCCGGATTGTCGATCAGGGTTCCGTCCTCCTCAAATCTGGAACCGTGACAGGGGCAGTCCCAGGTATGCTCCGCGCTGTTCCATTTCAGGGCACAGCCAAGATGAGGGCATCTTTTTTCCGAAAAAGTGAGAAGATTTTCTGCTGCCTCCCAGCCGTTAATAAAAAGCTGCGGTGTCCAGATGCTTCTCTGCGGAGAAAATATACCGCTCCAGGGATTTTTCTTTTCCTGAACCATATCCGAAAGAACCATCGCAGAAACCATTGCGCCTGTCATTCCCCATTTCTGAAATCCGGACGCCACATAAAAATCCTGCTTCCATCTGGAATATTTCCCGATATAGGGAAGCCCGTCCAGACTCATGCAGTCCTGGGCTGCCCAGGCGTACGCTTCTCTTGACCCCGGATAAAGCTCCGCCGCTTTCTGGCGTACCTTCTGAAAGCCGCCGCCTGTTTTTCCTGTCCTGTGCCCGCCGCCTCCGATCAGAAGAAAATTTTTATAATTTCGAAAAGAAAGTCCTGTATCTGCCTCATCAATATACATTCCGTTTATTTCCCCTGCATTTTCCAGTGCAAGCACATAGGAACGGCTCTGGTACAGCTTCAGAAAATACGCACCGTACTTATTAAGAAAAGGAAAATGCGTCGCCACAATGACTTTTTCTGCCTGAATTTCCCCTCCTTTACTTTTCGCTGTATGTTCAGAAATATCGTTTATAAATGTATTCTCATAGATTTTCTTATTTTTTGCCAGACCAGCCAGAAATTTCAGCGGGTGAAACTGCGCCTGATTTTCAAACTTTACAGCTCCCTCAATTTCTAAAGGAATGGGAATGCTCTCTTCAAAACAGGCAGAAAAACCAAGCCCTTTCACTGCTTCCACTTCCTCCTCGATTTTTCTCCTGTCTGTAAGGGAATACGTAAACGCGCTCTTTTCCGCAAAATCACATGGAATCCTTTCTGCGAGTTCCTTAAATTTCGCCACAGCACATTCATTTGCCTCCATATATAAATATGCGGTTTCCCAGCCTGCTTTTTCTGTAAGAGAATGATAAATCAGTTTATGCTGAGAAGTAATTTTCGCCGTTGTATTTTTTGTGATCCCCTGTCCGATCCGTTTTCCCTCCGCAAGAACGTAATCCACTCCTGCTTCTTCCAGAAAATGCGCGCACAGAATCCCGCACATTCCTCCGCCTATGATCAGTACGTCTGTCTTTATCTTATCCTTCAGAGAAGGAAATTCCGGTAAAAGCGTCCCCTCTGCCCACAATGATTTTTTCATTTTCTCTCCTTTTCTTTTCTGTTTCCGATTTTTTACAGTATTCCCACAAAAGAAAAGTTTTATAATCTAAAACAGACAGTTCCCACCAATTAAAAAACCAGCCTCTAAAAAGAGGCTGGCAATGCGTTGCACATTATCCCTTTACACCGGAAGCTACAATACTCTGCTTCAACTGTTTTGAGAAAAGAATGGAAAGAAGGACAACAGGAGTAATGGTCACTACCGCAAGTCCCATCAGCGCATTCTGCTTTGTGCTTACATTATTTGAAATATTATAAAGAGCAACATTCAACGTCCACAAGTTCTGATCTTCTGTAACCATCCATGCCCAGAAGAAATCGTTCCAGTTTCCGATAAACGTCTGAAGCGCGATCAGAGAAATGATCGGTTTGGACAAAGGCATGCAGATTTTACTGTATAAGTAAAAATTGGATGCTCCGTCAAGAGATGCCGCTTCAAAATAACTTCCCGGAATCTGGTCAAAAAATCCCTTGTACAGATATACATAAAATCCATACGGATACAAAAACGGAAGAAGAAGCGCCGCATAATTATTGTAGGCTCCCATTTCCCGGTACATAACAAGCTGGGGCAGCATAATACTTGCAAAAGGAATCATCATGGCTCCCATAAAAAACATCAATACTGCTTTCCCTGCTCTTGGGGTCAGAAGTCTGCTGATTACAAATGCACAGACAGAGCAAAGTATTACCTGAGCGATCATGGCAAATCCTATAACGATCACGCTGTTTCCAACAAAAGTCATAAATCCGAATTTTGCAATGGTTTCATTCTTCGGATATATGTATCCCGGCATCTGAAGATAATACTTAAAGCTCTCCAGATTTAACCAGTTGTTCTGTTTATTTCCTACAGAAACAAGTTTTCCTGTAAGCGGATACTTTTCATTGATCAGCTCTGTAATGGAATCTTTAAAATAATTTCCAAGATTCTCCGGACATTCCTTTGAAATCCCGTTTAAGTCAAATTCATATCCAAGAGACTCGCTTGCCCTTAAATAGCGATCTCCATGTAAGATAACATCTTTTTTTATGGCAGAACGTGTAAAAATTCCATAGTCACACTCCATCTGCAGTTTCATCTGATGTGCTCTTGAATGAAAAACAGTTTTTCCATCTTTTGTACCATAAAACTGAATTTCCATAATGGACTGATCTCCCATTTTATAGTTGATCCCAAACATGGAAAGAACGCTGTCCTGCTGCATTAAATCTTTCAGTTCCTCCTCGTCTCCTTCTACATCAGAATAATCCACAACAAGAGAAACACTGTTTGCAGAGGATGGAAGAATCTTTGGCGGAACTTCATAAATTTCCGAATTGTTTTTCATAGAGCCGGAAATTGCAAAAATAAAAGGATAAAGCATAAGCGCTGCAAAAACGAGAGACAGCACCACTGCACAAATTTTTAAAACACGGTCAGAACCGCTTCGCCGGATTCTGTTTTTATTCTTCTTTTTTAACATAGCTGTTCTCCTATTCTCTTTCCGATTTTTCAAAGTGCATCTGCACCATAGTCAGCAGCGCCGTTACAATAAGAAGTACAATGGAAGCTGCAGAACCGCGGCCATAATTCAAATCCTGATTAAACGCCTGGTAAATAAAAATACCCTGCGTTGTGGAAGCACCGCTTGGTCCTCCGGAAGCATACATATACGGAGCGTCCAGAAGCTGCATTGTCGTGATCACACACATAATAAGCTGAATAAATACCATGAAAGATATATTCGGAAGAATGATCTTTGTAATTCTGGAAAATCCCGTACAGCCGTCAAGAGCTGCGGATTCCAGAATATCTCCTGAAATTCCCTGTATTGCCGACAGGTATAACAATACGGTAAGTCCGCCTCCTAAAACGCCCGGGAAAATAATACAAAACTTTACAAGCTCCGGATCGCTAAGCCACGCCTGCGGCTCTCCGCCGAAAAATTTTACGATCTGGTTCGCAACGCCATAATCCGGGTGCCATATCCATCTCCATATGATCACGTTTACAGAAGTTGGAATCAGCGCCGGAAGAATGTACAAAGTAGTAAGTCCTTTCTGCAGACGCTGCAGTTCGTTTAAGAAAAGCGCCTGGATCAGAGGGATAAAGAAGCACATTGCCAGTTGGAGCAGAAGAAAAATAAGAGTATTTTTCCATGACTGCCAGTAAAAATCCATCTGAAACATATCCTGATAATTTTTAAATCCCACGAAATTTCCCGGAGGATTAATGGGATCATATTTAAACAGAGATATAAAAAATGCGCTTACAATAGGATAATATTTCAACCACAGGGTGAAAAAAATAGGCGGTGCAAGAATGCACCAGGGAGCTACTTTTCTTTTAAATGTATATCCTGATATTTTATTTTTTTTCTTTTCTTTATTATTCATTTTTATCCGATACCTCCTGCCCTCAATTCTGTTTACAGTATACCGGAAAATTTCTCTGCAAAAAATCAACAGGTTACACTTTTTATGTATCTTAATTTAACCTTTCACAGCTTCTTTGAAAAAGAGATAAAAAAGTAGACATTTTCCGCTCAAAATGTTAATTTACTGTAATTTCTTTATAAAAGATTCTCTGCTATAATAAACGTACAAAACGAGTTCGAAACGAACAAAAGGAGGACGTAGCATGAAAAAAAGAAGTTTAGCCATCTTATTAAGTCTCAGTATGGCAGCAGTTTCCATGATGGGAGCAGCCACAACTGTTTTCGCAGAGGAGAAAGAGGAAGAAAAAGAACCCGTAGAACTTACACTGTGGGTGACAAGCCGTGACGAAGACGATTTTGAAGCAGAAATGGACGCAAAATTCGAGGAAGAGCATCCGTGGATCACTTTAAATAAAATCGTAAAAGAGGGAGATCCGGGAAATGAATTTTATCAGGCAGTTGCAGCAGGAAACGCTCCTGACCTTGTAAACTGTTCCTTTACCATGATGGATACTTATATGAAATCCGGCATTCTTGAACCATTAAACGGTTACGTGGAAAGCTGGGACGAATGGGAGAACTTTACAAAAGAATATGTAGATATGTTTACACTTGACGGAAATGTTTACGGCATTCCGGCAACAGTCGCTCCTATGCTTTTCGGCTACAACAAAGCGCTCTTTGAGGAAGCCGGAATTGAAAAACTCCCCGAAACATGGGACGAAGCTCTGGAAGCAGCAAAGAAAATCAACAATCCTGACAATCAGATTGCCGGATATGCAACACTTGCAGCAGAATGGACAGAATGGTTCTTCCAGTATTATGTATGGCAGGCAGGCGGCGACCTTACAAAACAGAATGACGACGGAACTGCAGAGCTCACCTTTACAGATCCCGCAGTTATGGAAGCGGCAAAATATTATCAGCAGCTTCGAAAAGAAGACGTTTTACAGAGCGATCTTACTCTTAAATTCACAGACCTTGTAACAAACTTTGGTCTTGGCAAAATCGGTATGATGCCGTTCGCAGCAGACTGGGTAAAAGACGCCGTTTCTCAGGGCATGGATCCTGACGACCTCGGTCTTATGCTTCCTCCGGCTGGACCTTCCGGCGAGAGAACAACTGCGATCGCAGGTACAACTTATGTGATCAATGCAAAAGCTGACCAGGCGAAAAAAGATGCTGCATGGGAATACATTGCACATAAAACAGGCGCAGAATATCAGAAAGCTTATTATGAAAACCTTGCAACAAAAGGCGCTCCAAACCCGATGATCATTCCAAGAGATGATATGACAATCACTGATTTCTACGAGTTCCCGGAAGAATATTCAGAAGTTCTTGAGCAGGCCAAGACTATCGGTCGTCTTGAGTTCTACGGAAAAGCTGATTTCGGTACTTATGTAGACAGAGCTGTACAGAAGATCCTCGTTGACCCGAATGCAGATCCTGAAAAAGAATTTGCAGATGCACAGAAACAGTGTGAAGACGAGGTACTTGAATCCTTTAACGAAACGAATAAAAAATAATTGACCTAATATGTTATTTTCCCGGAGCAGATATATCATATATCTGCTCCTTTTATTTTTAAATATTTCACAGGAGGATATATTATGAACACAAAAATGAAAATTGCCATTCTGGGTCTTGGAAGCCGCGGACTGCAGGTGTACGGAGAGATTATCCAAAAATACGACTCCATTATGGAAGTAACTGCTGTAGCCGATTTACTTCCGAAACGATTAGAAAATGCCGGAAAACTTTTCCATCTGAAAAAAGAAGCCTGTTTTTCAACTGCTGAGGAACTTCTGTCCAAAGAAAAACTTGCAGACGCTGTTTTTATCTGCACCCAGGACAGAGACCATGTCCCCCAGGCAAAAAAAGCGCTGGAAAAAGGTTATCACATTCTTCTCGAAAAACCAGTTTCCCCGTCTGCGCAGGAGTGCAGGGAACTTTTGGAAACTGCCCAAAAATACAATCGTAAAATATGCGTATGCCATGTTCTCCGGTATACTCCATTCTATTCCACATTAAAAGAAATGCTGGCCCGCGGAGATATTGGACGGATTATCAATATCCAGGCAAGAGAAGACGTGGGATTTTTTCACCAGGCACATTCCTTTGTCCGGGGAAACTGGAGAAATTCAGAAGAAACAAGTCCTATGATTCTTGCAAAATGCTGCCACGACATGGATCTTCTTGTGTGGCTCTCCGGCTCTTCCTGCAAACAGGTATCCTCATTTGGCAGTCTTACCTGGTTTAAAGAAGAAAACGCTCCTGAAGGGGCTGCCAGGCGCTGTCTTGACGGCTGTGCTGTTAAAGACTCCTGCCCGTATGACGCGGAAAAAATTTATATTTCCAATCCGGACACCGGTGTGCTCCATGAAAAAGGGTGGCCCGCTAATACTTTCGCTGTTCCTCCTACAGAAGAAAATGTAAGACAGGAATTAAAAACCGGTCCTTATGGACGCTGCGTGTATTACTGCGATAATAACGTGGTTGACCACCAGGTCGTCAATCTTCAGATGGAAAATGACATCACCATTACCTTTTCCATGTGTGCTTTCAGTGCAAAATGCAGCCGCAGAATAAAAATTATGGGAACAGAAGGGGAAATTGAAGGAAGTATGGAGGAAAACAGAATTTATTATACTCCTTTCGGTAAAGAAACCATAGAAATCGACCTCACAAAACTTACAGACGATTTCAGCAATCATGGAGGCGGCGACGTACGAATGATCAGACAATTTGCAGACTATGTCATGACCGGAAAAAAGACGGATTCCATCACTGACCTTTCTGTTTCTCTGGAAAGTCATTATATCGCACTTGCAGCAGAAGAATCCAGAAAAATGAACGGAAAAGTAATGACCCTTCACTAATATATGGTATAATAAATATTATCAGAAAAAAGCAGCAGAAAGGCAGGCAGTAATCATGAATAAACAAAAACACAGGAATCATTTCACGCCGACCGTAAGTATTCAGAAATTTTTAAGAAAAACCAGCATTTTTCGACGGCTTACCATATCCTTTCTGCTGCTTATTGCTTTGTCAGCTTCTTTTATTACCTTTTTTTGCATTTTTCGATACTCTGATCTTTTGCAGAAAAAAATTGAACACACAGTCTCTCTTATGGTACAAAACGCAGCATTAAAAGCCCAGGACGTCATGCAGGAATACGAAGAACTTACTGTTTCCTTTTACGGAGATTCGCACTTAATACGGGCTCTTCAGGAAAATTCCTCATTAAAAGAAACACCGGACTCCCCTCTCTATCTGGATAACAAATCCTATATAGAAAAAAGGCTTTACCACGCTTCCTCCGAAAAGCGGAACATTCTGAATATGCAGCTTGTTACTCCGTATTGTCAATATTATATGATGGAAGAAAACGGATACCGCAGAGGCGGCTGTATTCGAAATCTGGAAGAATTTTATAAATCCGATTTTTATCTTCTTCCTCAGGAAAAAAAAGGATACCCTATCTGGATTGAAACAGAAAAACAAAGCAGCACATTCTATCAGAGCGAACAAAATGTATACGGTTTTGGAAATCTCATCACCCTGTGTGTAGGTATTTACACCCCTGTAGACCGTGAATTTCTCGGCGTACTTATTGTCAATATTAATCTGGAAGCTTTCTCCGATATATGGGACGGATCCGGTTCATCAAAAGAAGGCAATGCCTTTCTTGCCGGAAGAGACGGGCTTTTAATGTCCTACTCTCCCAATATGCAGGCGCCATCTTTCCCGAAATCTAACGCCGGATATGAACAGATGCTGGAAAACGGAAAAGGCATTGCAGAAAACACAGTAAATGGACAGCCCGTTCTCACTGCCTACCAGAGGATTCCGTCTACCAACCTTATTACTACCTATATGGTAAATGAAAGGCTCGCCTTTGAAAGCATTTATCAGCTACGTAATCTCTGCCTTCTGATTCTGGCATTTGTAATGGGTGCCTGTGTTCTTATCGCTTATTTTGTTACTAGAAGCATTTCTCAACCTGTAGAGCAACTGATTTCTGTAATGCAAAAAGTGGGAAACGGACAATGGACAGAACGCTACCCCAACAGCGGAAATGATGAAATTACGATTCTGGGAGACTGTTTCAATGAAATGGCAGATAAAACAAGCCAGTTAATTGAACAGGTTTACCTGTCAGAGATTCGGAGACAGCAAATTTCCCTCAGTTGGAAAAATGCGCAGCTCGATGCGCTCCTCATGCAGATCAATCCTCATTTTCTCTATAATACTCTGGATATTATCCGCTGGGAAGCCATGTATGAGGCAAATGGAGAAAGCCGCGTCACACACATGATCGAAGCTTTCAGCCGCCTCTGCCGTATGGGAATCCATTCCGGAAGCAACACTATTACCCTGGCAGAAGGAATCCGTCATGGGGAAACTTATATGGAAGTTATTAATTTCCGCCACCAATATAAAATTGAGCTGGAAAAAGATCTCTCCATAGATACGGAAAAAGTTTATGTCCCACAATTTATGCTGCAGCCACTTTTAGAAAATGCAGTTACCCATGCTTTTGGAGATGCCAGCAAAGGCTACCGCATTCTTCTTAAAAGCTGGATAGAAAACGATCAGCTTTATATTACTGTCACAGATAACGGAAAGGGAATGCTGCCGGAAGAATGTGAAAAACTAAATGCCCGTCTGAGGGAACCGGAAGATCCCAAAAACAGTTCAGAAAGTATTGGTATGGTGAACGTCAATCAGAGAATCCGGCTTTTCTATGGCGCACAATATGGACTTTACCTAAAGAGCAGTCCCGACGCCGGAACTCAAATTACCATAATATTGCCTGTGCGAAATATTTCAGAAGATATGAAAATGGAAGTGGAGGATACAAAAAATGGCTTATCAGGTACTGATTATAGATGACGAAGAAATTGTATGCAGAGGAATGGCGCAATTTGTCAAATGGCAGGAGCATGGATTCTCTGTTGCAGGAACTGTCTACCGGGCAGCAGACGGGCTTAAATTTCTGGAAAATAACCATGTAGATGTTATTTTTCTTGATATACGAATGCCGGAAATGACAGGTCTTGAAATGCTTCGAATTATTTCCGAAAAATATTCTTCTGTAAAAACGGTGATTTTGAGTGGATTCAGCGAGTTCTCCTATGCGAAAGAAGCAATACGCTATGGCGCTTACGACTATCTTAATAAACCCGTGAATTTAAAAGAAATTGAAGAACTTTTAGATCGTCTGGCTCTTGAATTTCAAAAAGAAGAAAGCGAAAATACTATCAGAAAAAGCCGGCTGGAAGGACTTCTCCTCTCTATTGCCAGAGGTCATTCCAAAATCCGTGAAGAACGGTATCGGCTTCCTGCTCTGAAAGACTGGTACGGACTCTCTATGGAGATGATTCCCCGTGGAGATGAGTTTTCAGAGGAAAGCATTTCTCAGTATAAAAAAGAAATGCGTTATGAAATCCGTCTCGTTATCCCAAATGCCATGATTCTTGACAATCAGCTTTATGGTTTATTTGCTCTGATTCCATATAACAGCCCGACAGACGCCTCAAACTTCACAAATATCCTGGAACAGGCAGGCGAACGAAATGGAGGATGGTTCTTTGGCGGAAGTAAATATAAGAATGGATATGAAGGTCTTCCTTCCGCATACGATGAAGCAGAGCAGGCTCTTCGTTATAATAAAGCAAGAGAAAGCAAAGGAACTATCTGGTATAAAAATATTGAAATGCTTTTCCCAAAAGAAGTACCGGAAATGTCAGATGTGGCAAATACACTGGTGTCCATGCTTACGAATCCCAAAGAACGCCAAAATGCAGTTTCTTATATGGACTCCGTTTTAAACATATTGTCAGATAAACGTTTAAATGTACTTCAGATTCAAACAGCCTGTATTGGAGGTCTCATTGAGTTAAACGGAAATCTTCAGAACCTGAAACTGAATTCCATCGACCTGCGTCAAAGCCTCAATTCCATTCTGGAAAACATTCTTCTCTGTCATGATTTCCAGAGTACAAAAGACTGTATTCTTGACTATGTAAAAAAACTTGCCGACAAGCTCAGTGAAACCGATGAACAGCAGCTCGCAAAAGGTATTGTACATGATATACAGCTGTATATCCGCAACCATTATCAGGAACCAATTACCCTTGCTTCTCTGGCAGAGCAGTTTTATCTCCACCCCAACTATCTGAGCCGGCTTTTTAAAGAAAAAACCGGCAAGAATTTTATTGACTACATCACAGAAATACGTATGGATAAAGTAAAGGAAATGCTTGCTGAACCCAATGCAAAAATCAGCGACATCAGTCAGGCTGTAGGATATGAAAATCCCCGCTATTTCAGTAAAGTTTTCAAACAGACAACCGGATTTACTCCAAGAGAATATCGAGACCGCCTTACTTCTCAGGAAGATAGCTTTTAAACACATAATTTCGCCGCACTGCGGCAGAATGGAGAATAAACATTATGACAACACAATTTTATGGTATCCTCACTGCACAGGAAGAATTTCTTTACCCGGACAGCACACTGTCACCTCTCCCTGATACTCTTTCTATTCCAGTCCCCTTAAATGGAATGCCTGGAATACAGCTTCTCCTCCAGACACATGGAGAAACTGTCTCTCTTGAACTGGAACGCTCCTCTTCGGATACTCCGGAGCACAACCCGGTTTCCTTTATTCCAGAATGGTTTCAAATGCGTGAAATTCCTGTGGAATATAATACAGGAGACGGTGTCAGCCAGGGAGGATCTATGGTTCTTGAAAATCGTCCTGCTGAAAAACCCGGATACGCAAGCCGTCTTGCCCCTTTTTACGTATATGACTGCCTGGAGCCAAATGAAACAGGCATTTTCTCTGTAAAAAATAACAGAGCTGCCATTTATTTCTGTCTGAAACCAGATGAGAAGATCACACCCGGTATTCACACGCTCCAGTTAAAAGTACATACAAAAGAAGGCTGTTATCACTGTAAGATTTCTCTTCATGTTTATAATGTAATGATTCCGGAGGACACATTTCCTGTTACAAACTGGTTTTCTCTGGACGCAATCTGCCGTTTCCACAACGTAAATCCAGATTCAGAAGAATTTCTGGCTATGATAAAAAAATATGCCCGGTCTATGCGAAGAATTCACCAGAATATTTTCTTTATGGAACTTGATGAAACTTGTGTTGTTTCCAGAAATCCTTATACTTTTGATTTTGAATACCTCACTCCTGTTATTTCCTGTTTCTTTGAATCCGGCATGAAAAAAATGGAGCTTGGGACACTTTTAAACCGCGGATTTCTCCCAGATGGAAAACCGGATATGTATACAGATAAATTCACCTGCGCTATGGCAAAAAATATATTATTTGATACACTGGAAGGATACACAATTACAGTTACCTACATAAAAACTCTGGCTGATTATCTAAAAAAACACGGCTGGGCTGACAAAGTCCTGTTTCATATCCACGATGAGCCTGATATTCACTACAAAGATCAGCAAACACTTGATGCCAGAAAACGTCAGTATTACCTCGCAGCCAGCATTCTCAGAAAATATCTTCCTGGCGTACAGATTATTGAAGCAGTAGATTCGGCTGAATTTCGGGGCGGCATTGACATCTGGGTTCCCGGAACTGCCGGATATGAAAAACGGAAAGAAGAATTTGACACTCTGATCTCCCTTGGAGAAACCGTCTGGAATTATGTATGCTGCGGTCCGGAAGGTTACTGGCTCAACCGTTTTCTTGATTTTGATTTAATTAAAAACCGCCTTCTTTTCTGGGGATTTGCACGAAACAGAATCAGCGGCTATCTCCATTGGGGATTTAACCAGTTTCAGGGCGGAATGGATCCCTACAAAGGAACCAGTTGCCCGAATCATACAGGTATTGGAACAAATTTCCCCTGTGGTGATGCTTTTCTTATCTATCCCGGAAAAAATGGTCCCAATCCGGGAATGCGTATGGAAGCGCAGCGCCGGGGAGCAGAAGACGCAGCCCTCTGGCAGCTTCTCCGGCAAAAGGACGAAGCTCTTCACGACAAACTTTTAGATGAAGTATTTACAAACAATTATACTTATAACAGCGACCCGAAAAAACTGGAAGAAATTTATAAAGAGCTGCTTCGGAATCTTGAATAAGATTCCGAAGCCAAAAAGATAATGCCGATTTATGATATGTTCTCTTCCGGAAATTCTTTCATCTCTGGAATTTCCAGATAATTACCTCCTCCGGAAACAGTTCAATTTCCCCACCCGGTATTCTTTTTCCTTCTTCGTCAATTTCCGGTATATAAGGAACCAGTTTTATAAAAGAAGAGTCTCTCAAAAACTCATCTCCCTTTAATTCCAGTTCAACACTTTGCCTCCATTTTCCGTTCTTTTCTTCCCATTCTCCCCTTCCCGTACTTAAACAAATATCTCCATATCCGGTATCTTCACACTCTCCTTTTTCATTATATATTTTATAAGCATGTCCCCAGGTCTGTTTCATTTCTTCAGAAGGCTCTTCTGAAAAAATCCAGTAAAATTTTAAATAGGTTATACTGGGAGAAACCTTAAATTTTTCTACTTCCACTGCTCCGTCCCGGAATTTTATCGTCTGGTTTTGTATTATTTTCGTCTCTTCCAGATTTTCCGCTTTTACCTCAAAAGAAAATTCCTCTCTTTCTCCTGCGACATATAAATTCAAAAGCACTGTAAGCTCCGGGGAATCCAGGTTTTCAGGCATAGGAATCCTGCACATATATTCCCCGGATCCTTCCGTAAATTCCACCGGTGCACAGTCCTGCCCGTTAATCTCCCCATGATCTGTTGATTCCAGACTGACATTTTTATATTTTTCAGAAGGAATCGCTGAAAATACAAAATTGGTTCCATCTATGTAAACGTCCTGCACTCGCAAAATCGGATCTGTATGATAAACAACCTCTGCTCCCTCCTGTACCAGTTCCTCTTTTCTTTCCTTATTTATTCCCATATCCTGAATCCAGTTCGAAAGAAGCTCCGGTTTGCGTAATGCATCATAAGCAAACACTGCGCCTCCACTTATAAGAAATACTGCCGCTGCAGCAAGTCCTGTGCGCCAGAATATTTTTCCTGATTTTCTCTTTCTTTCCTCACTGCCTGTTTCTCCATTTCGAACTTCCCAATTTTTTTCCGAAGTCTCAGCTTTTTCTTTTTCCCTTATTCGGATTATTTCATATGTTTCCAGAACCTTTTCCTCTACAGGAGAAGAAAGCTCCAGTTTCTCTTTCAACATATTTTTTATCTGTTTCTCCATCTTCATACCTCCACGGATTTATATCCCAGCTTCTTTGCCAGATACTTTCTTCCCCGCCTCAGCCGCGCTTTCACCGTATTTTCATTTATTTCCAACGTATCTGCTATTTCCCTCGTTGTAAAACGCTCTCCATAATACAGAAGAAAAATAATCCTGCTTTCTTCCGGCAGCATATCAAGCGTCTGACAAAATTCCAGATGATGAAACTCTTTATTTGTATAAGTCTGTTCCGGAAATTCCCTGAGATCCGTAAATCTTTTTTCTTTTCTCAGAATATCCATACACTTGTTAATTAAAATCCGTGTCAGCCATGTTCGGAAATACGCTGCTTTTTTCACTTCTCCTATATGCTCAAATGCAGCCAGCATCGTTTCCTGCATGGCATCTGCTATATCCTCTTCCCTTCGTAAATACCCTTTTGCAATTTTATAAAGCATATGTTTATTTTCTTCCATCAGCCAGATAAAGGCTTCTGCATCTCCTCCGGCAGCTTTTTTCATATGTATTTCCATCTCTCCACACCTCCTTCTTCTTCTCTACCTGTTAGACGCAGAAGCATTCAAAAAAGTTGCAAAAAAAGAAATGCGAACCCCATGTTTCCGCATTTCTCTAATTTTCTACATCTGTTTTTCCAGACGGTTGAATACAACTATCCCAATAATATACTGAAAAATAAAAAGTCCAAATATCATAACAATGATCCAGGGCTCTGCCCGGAATGCTGCAAGAATAAAAGAAAGTCCCAGAAGCACAAATGTCATAATCTGATATGAAATTTGCCCAGACCTTGCTCTGATATACTGTTTTCTTTCATCAATCATATTAATATGCGCTTCTTCTCTTCTTGCGTTATATTCCTCCTGTCTGGACGGTCTGCTCCAATAGAAATTCTTTCCAATAGCAACAGCAGAAGAAAATATAAGTCCAAAGCCTATCGAACACAACAGCGTGGAATTATAGTCTTCTTTTACAAGAAATCCTGCAGCAATAAAGGCAGCTCCTGCTAAAATGCAAATTATAAATGACTTTATCTTCTTCATTCCTCGTCCTCCTCATAAATAAAAATTTCCTCAATACTCATTTTAAAATATCGGGCAATTCGAAACGCCAGCAATATCGACGGATTATAACGTCCGTTTTCCAACGAGCCAATCGTCTGTCTTGATACTTTTAAAACAGATGCAAGTTCTTCCTGCTTAATTCTACGCTCTTTGCGAAGTTCTTCCAGACGGTTTTTCATAATCCTCTCCTTCTGTTTATGGAAAGTAAACTTTCCTTTTCTGCTTTTAGTATATAACTTTTCCGGAGAAATGTCAAGTTTATTTTCCATTCCGCCGCAGTACTCTCCTACGCGAAGCGTTTTTTATGCTATGGAACATTACGGAGTAATTTCCTATAGCATGAAAAATCCCTGACTATGCTTTTACACATAATCAGGGAAAATCTTAAAAAATATACACTTATAAGTCACAAAAAAAGAAATGTTGTTTTACAACATTTCTTTCTCTTTTGAATACTGCCGCAGACCGGAATCGAACCGGTACGGGAGGTTAGTCCCGCAGGATTTTAAGTCCTGTGCGTCTGCC